>Ga0310786_10001827_pt1 | contig 33792 bp, 31 predicted proteins | sample AusTroGonzalo_MG_FD_203881 | JGI IMG/M metagenome (GOLD analysis project Ga0310786, IMG submission 203881) | Bovine rumen microbial communities from tropical cattle in Woodstock, Queensland, Australia - Gonzalo_03 (v2) (version 2) | ecosystem: Host-associated > Mammals > Digestive system >... | reverse complement strand
AATTTTGGGACAAATTGACCATTGTTTTTACGAACCTGGCGCGAAGATTTTACAAATCGAAAATCACTATCAAACACACCGAAACCGTGTCTATGTTCATTAACAATAATACCATTTGGATATGCTTCGATATATGTTTCGCGCATATATTGGTGTGCAATAGATTTTTCGAAATATTTTTCAAAATCTTTGTCTGCAAACATTTTATACCACATAAAAAAATCCTTATAGTTGAAAATAGATTATAAACATAGTATATTATAGGTAAACAAGGCAAAAATGTCCAATACTAAACGACTATTTTTATTTGCAGGTTATGATAAAGACGGTGTCTTGGACGATGCTTTGATATTTTACATTAAAAATTTATCTGAACTGGGTGATGTAATTTTATGTATGGATTCTGACTGTGCAAAATCCGAACTGGACAAGGCCGCACCCTATACAATTGCACGCATGGGGCATCGCCACGGCGAATACGATTTCGGTTCATACAAACGCGCATACGAACACGCTAAACAGCATGATATTTTAGAAAACTATGATTTTGTATATGTGGTAAATGATTCTGTATATGGACCATTATATGACCTGGGGCCAATCCTGGAAACTATGGAATCGTATAATACAGATGCCTTTGGCATGACCGAAAGCATCCACACCCGTTATCGCCATATTCAATCTTGGTTTATGGGCATGAAAAAGTCTGTATTTTTATCCGATTGGTTCGATGAATTTATAATGTCTGTAAAACAATTACCACACAAATATTTAATCACTGTTTTATACGAAAATAAATTCACAGAATTGGTAGAGGATAATGGTGGCACATGGCGCTGTCCGTATCCCTGTCGGGGACGCAGTGTTTATAACAAACCAAAAAAACTTTTCCGCATGGGATGCCCATTTATTAAAAAAATGTCGTTCACACGGCATAACGGTGCGGTTGGTTATCAGTTAAATTATGTTTTGAACCATTGTAATAAAAATGCACGCGACGCTATTATAAACGCTGCAAATCATGCGTATACAGAAAAATATATATCATGGCTGTTAACGAAAAATCCTATTTCTGCATTTTGGCGCGGCATAACATACGCAATTCAAAAATTAAGGAAAAAATCATGAAAAAATTAAAAAAGATTGCTACGATAACGATGGCGCGTGACGATGAATTTTTCCTGTCGCGTTGGATTGCATATTACGGAAAACAATTTGGAACTGAAAATTTATATATATTACTGGACGGCACCGATCAAAAAATTCCAAAAAATGCGGGCGCGGCACATATAACAAAATTACCACATACACCGATGTCACGCGCGGCTGGCGATAAATACAGAATCGGTAAATTATCAGATTTGGCATCTGAATTATTAAAAACATACGATATTGTAATCGGATGTGATTCTGATGAATTTCTGGTTGTGGACCCGGCAACAAAAAAGACCTTGGCTGAATATTTATCAAATAAAAAAATCAAATCATCCCTTTCCGGATTGGGATTGGATATCGGTCAAAATTTGAATTGCGAACGGGAAATTGACCGCGATGCACCATTTTTGGAACAGCGGGAATACGCCCTGCTCTCTACGCGCTATACAAAACCGGTGGTCAAGGTAACGCCAAAACCTTGGGGCAGCGGTTTCCACAGCATCCGTCATCACAATTTCCACATTGATAAAAATTTATATCTATTGCACTTTGGCGCAATCGATTTGAAAATGCTGGAACAAAAGGCCGCCGCACGCGGCACCGATTGGCTGAACCATTTGCGCAGACGCGGCAACGGCACAATTAACGCGGTAACGAATACTAAAACAAAAGGCGAAAAATGGTTAAAAATTGCAAGAATCTTGCAAACATATATGCGCCCAATTTATGCACTGCGCAAGCCAGCAATGTTGGGGTTAAAACCGGTTGTTAAAGTTCCAAACCGTTTCAAGAAATCAGGGATTTAATCTGTTTTATAACTGTATCTTTATCAAAACGCGCCAATCCTTTATTTGATTCGCGTATCATCTTTTTTACATCAATATTATTTTCATATACATCAATCATACATTTTGCCAATTGCAACGCATTACCCGGCGTAAATAATAATCCAGCCGCACCATCCATTAAAATTTCATGCGGACCATATTTACAATCAGACGCAATATTAACAGTTCCGACGACCTGACTTTCCACCAATACAGTTGGCAGCCCCTCGCCATAACTGGATAAAATATTTGCGGCGGCCTTTGCCATATAAACATACGGATTTTTTTGCGCACCAACGAACACGATATTTTTGCCAGATTTTAACCCGATAGCATACTTTTGAAATTCAGATAATTTGTCCCCACCACCAACAAAAACCAATTTTACATCTTTGTAAAAACGATAGAAAGAATCGAAAGCATCCATAATTGTTCGTATATCTTTATCGTATGACATACGCGCAACACAGCAAAAATATTTACCCATAGGCGGCAATTTTCCCTTTGCCTGATTTTTAACAGATTGAACATCGATTGGGTTATAAATTCTGATAATTTTATTCAGAGAATCCGGACATAAATTTTGAATATCATTTTTACAATCATCTGTTAAAGCAACAACATTGTCATAATATTTTATGTTATTTATAAACCCCCGCTTTTGAAAAACATTTGCGCTTGAATGAAACCACGCGATTTTTTTAGCGTTCTTTATTTTTTTTAATTCGGCACAAAAACCAAAATCATGATAATCAATAATCGTATCAAATTGCGCTAATTTTTTTGCGACAAAGCCTCTGCGCACCGCGCGATAAACATCACGACACAAATGCTTTATGACGCGCCACAAGAAAAACCGCGGCATACGCGTTCCAAAATATTTTGATGGATATAAAACAATGCGCTTTATATTTGCGTGTTCAGCAAACCAATTTGCCCATATTGGCTCTGCAACATCAACATAAGTTACAACCGTGATATCAAACTTTTTATCCGCAACCAATTCATCCAATGTGCGAACCAGCACAGATTCCACACCACCAACCTGCATATCACGCAAACAAAAAGCGACCTTTAATTTTTTCATAATTTATTTTCCGATAAAATCCAAAATCTTGGTTGCTAATTTTCTGCGTGATTTTGGCACAGATTCAAACACCCCTAAATTATATAAATCTGTAAACGCATGTTTCGCAGTTGCCAATTCTTCATCGGTTTTCAAATATTTGATTTTTCGAAACGCCCAATTTACAAAGAACCATAAAAAGTTTTCACCCCACAGTTTCATTTGATGTGCCGACGCCTGGTCACGATATAAAACGAAAGAATCTTTAATTCCCTCTATCAGTGACATCATTATCCGCAACTGTTTCGCCGACAGCACAATTCCGCCAAAATTTGGAATATAGTAATATAGTGGCAATGGCGCAATTGTAATGCGCGGATTACGCAACATAACGCGCGACCACCATGGAAAATCTTCGAACAAAATACCCTTGATAAATGGAATATCCTCTATCAATGATTTACGATACATATTTTTCCAAACCTGACAATGCTTAATCAGCCATTTGCGATTTGGATTAAACGCGTTATGCGCACTGTCCGTTGCGTATTCATAAACATCTGTCACAGTTTTTGATTTAATCTTGGCAATATCATATTTCTTTTTAATACCAAACGGCACGACATTATCAGTGTCCAACCCCAGTTTATGATATACCATCAATTGTGGGCGATAAAAACGGTCGTATGTAAATGACACAATATCTGAATTATTTGCTTTTGCCAAAGAATACGCAATTTCCATTGTCTGCGGATGAATAAAATCATCACTATCCAGATACATTATATATTCACCAGATGCATGTGGCATACCGGCATTACGCGCATCGGACAGTCCGCCGTTTTCTTTATGCACAACAATAAAGCGTTTATCGCGCGCCGCATAACTTTCCGCGATTTCACCCGATTTGTCCGGGGACCCATCATCAACACATATTGCCTGCCAATCTGTAAAGGTCTGGGCCAAAACCGAATCCAGACACCGGCGTAAATATTTTTCAACACCATACATTGGAATAATTATCGATATTTTTGGCGCCATATTTACCCCCTTTTACATTTTATTTATCATAACATCCGCAAATGTCCCAGGCTGAATATTTTTTGCCCATGGACTGTTATAGGTTGTTTTTTGGAAAAAAGAATCCCGGGTCACATCGTCAAACACTTTTTGGTCAAAAGGTTTTGCACCGTATGTCCACCACAACGCATGTGTTGGATCTTGGTCAACATGCGGCATTTCTGCAAAATATTTTTTAGCCCTTTCGTCATTTTCAACCAAAGTCTTGAATAACAATTGATGCATAAAATAATCAAAGTTATGATTTTCATGAATCCAATAATCCAAAATCATGGCACGCCACGCATCCAATAAATACGCCCCTTTGCGCGCGCGTATAAAACAGTTCTGCATATATGAATACGGACTGCCTACATTTTGACCCGCCATATAGACAAAGAAATCTTGATTAACAATCCAATCTGGAATTTCAGATGTCGCAAATCCGGTTGAATCCAACCAGAATCCACCATGTTCGTATAATAATTCTACACGACAAATATCGGCGAAATGCGCATGCTTAATTTTGCCAGCCTTGCGCTTTTCTACAATCTCGGGCGGTAAAGTAATATAATCCCAAATTGTGTTTTCATCCAAAACAACCAATTCCTGCTTACAGTGCTTACGAATATTACGAAAACATGCCTTGACCAATGGTGGCGCTTTATCTTCGCCCTGTAACCACAGCGTCCAAATTTTTTCATTTTTATCGTCATGCACAACTTTGCGTTCTGGGATAGCCGCAGCCGCCGGCAAATACCGTTTGAAATAACGCGGAATCGCAGACAATAAAACATCGCATCTTTTTGCGCGTCTGTGTTCACGCGACCACCAAAGCGGCACCAGAATATGTCCACGAATTATAATATCCGTCAAAGCCAACACGCGTCGTATTCCCATATTTTCTCCTTTTGATTATAAAGGCGACGCTATGCGTCGCCCAATTATTATTCTTCTATTGTATCGACCACATCATCATCGTCCGCCGGCCCCGTTGTCATTTCTTCTGCAATACCATTTGCTTTGGCCATAATTTTATCCAACAATTCTTTCTGAACATCTTCATGCTCTTTTAACCATTGACGAACATTGGCCTCACCCTGGCCCAGACGCTCGTTATTATACGAATAGAACGAACCAGCCTTTTCAATAATATTGTATTTCACACCCATATCTATAATTTCAGATATACGGGATATCCCCTCGCCATACATGATTTTGAAATCAACAGTCCGGAAAGGTGGCGCGACTTTATTTTTAACAATTTTAACACGTGTTTCATTACCAACGACATTTTCTTTGTCTTTGATTGCACCGGTGCGACGAATATCTAAACGCACAGACGCATAGAATTTTAACGCATTACCACCCGATGTAGTTTCTGGATTTCCAAACATAACGCCAATTTTCATACGAATTTGGTTAATAAAAATCAAAAGTGTATTACTGCGCGATACAGACCCAGCCAACTTTTTTAGTGATTGCGACATCAAACGCGCAGTTGTTCCAACAAAAGAATCCCCGATATTACCTTCTAATTCTGCCTTGGGCACCAATGCCGCAACCGAATCGATAACAACGACATCGACCGCACCCGATTTAATCAAAGTGTCTGCAATTTCCAAAGCCTGTTCACCGGAATCAGGTTGCGAAATAATTAACTCTGAAACATTACAACCCAATTTTTTTGCATATGATGGATCCAGCGCATTTTCCGCGTCAATATACGCACATGTTCCGCCTTTCTTTTGTGCCTCGGCCACGGCATGCAGCGCGAGTGTTGTTTTACCAGAACTTTCCGGTCCAAAAATTTCAACAATTCTGCCCCGTGGATAACCACCAATTCCCAATGCGATATCCAACCCCAATGACCCAGACGATATTGCCTCGATATTTTGTTGGGAACCATCGCCCATTTTCATAATTGCTTCTTTACCGAATTGTTTTTGGATTTGTGCCAACGCAGATTCCAATGCTGGATTTTTTGCTGGCGCTGTTGCTACTTCTTTTTTTGCCATAAATTTTCCCCTTTGATTTATCACCCAAATCATACAATTAAAAAAGGGACTTTGCAAGCCCCTTGAACTGATATTTTAGTCAAATTATTTTCTGGACAATAAAACAATCAATGTCAACACCCCAACGGTCACAGACACCAACCAAACCGCCGATGTCGAACCAAACATCGCAATACAAACCGCACCCAAAATTGGCGCAATTACCTTTGGCAGAAAGTTTGTTGTCTTGAAAACCCCAAAAAACCTGTTCTGTTCACTTTTATGGGTATTATCAAAGAACACCAAATCATGCACAGGTTCCATAAACGCCCCTGAAATCTGCCACAACACAAATATTACGAGCAATGCCCAACCATGCACAAACATAGCCAGTGTCGCCAGCACAATAAACGAAGACAAACCAATCGCCATCAAAGTCCTGTATCCAAATTTTTTAACCCAACTACCTATAAAAAGGTCAAATATGATATACGGCAAAATACCAATTGTTAAAACCCAACCCAAAATATTTGCAGAAAAGCCCTGCTCTATCACAACGATTGGCACATACAAAACCCGCATCGCGGCCAACGCATAAAAACCAAAATTCACAAAATATGCACGCGGCATTCCGGCGCGTCTGAAAAACACCAAAGTATTTATCCACAGTGATTTCATTGTGCGTTTGGGGCTGACCCGTTTTATTTCTTTATCCTGTTGCACAATACCAAATCGCTTGAAAAACAATAATCCGCCCGCATAAATCATGGCCGCCGCCAAGAAAGGAATCCTGAAATTACCGAACCATTCTGCCATATTCAACGCAAAAAGCGGCGCAACCAAACACCCAATATTCACCCATAAATAATACCGCGCATTTAATTTTGCCATCCCTATATTTTTTGCAAAATCCGCCATAAACAACGGAATCAATATACTAACAATTGTGGTTCCAATCCCCGACATATAATCCAGGAATATAAATGATGTCGTATTCACAGAAAAACTCATCATTGCATAACCGGCCACAACCAGTATAAATGCCGCGTATAATAATCTGGCCTTGGAAAACCAGCGCAATAATTCTTTGGAAAACACACCAACAATCATACAGAATACGGAATACAATGCCACATAAACACCAACCACCGAAGACGCCAAACTTTCACTGCCTAAAACCGTGGTAAAAATCCCCAAAATAACCAAAGAATAAACCGCATTATAAATACCCGACGCAAACCCTGTGAACAGCCCCAGGTTCGCGAACGAATACCCTGAAACATTAGAATTAATTGCGATATACTTATCTTTGGCCAAAGCGCTCTCTCCCCCATAATGCAATTATATATTATACCACATTTTTGCCATAAAACAAACGCACATAAAAAAAACCACCCAAAATGGGTGGCAAAAAAACATCAAACAAACACAAATTATTTATTTTTTGCTTCTGCTTTCTTTTGTTCATACAACTCTTCAAAATCCACAGGCTGCATAACGAATGCAGGGAATCCAGATTCCGCAGTCAAACGCGTAACCAATGCACGCAGTGATGGGAATATCATTTGTGGCACATCAATCAACAAAGTGCGTTTTTTAACTTCTTCGTCTTTGATATCTTCTAATTGAACCAATGCAGAATATGTTGTTTCGATTAAGAATATAGATTTTTCATCTTTATCCAACTTTGAATGAACCTTGGTTACCAAATCAACCATAAACACATTATTCTCAGCACCCTTGATTTGAATATCCAAATTAATTTCCAATTTTGCCTGGCCATTATCCTGGTTAAAGAACAATTCTGGGACATTTGGGCTTTCAAAAGAGATATCTTTCAAGAACTGTGTAATAATTTTGAATTGTGACATGCGATTGCTCCTTTTTTTTTACTTAGCTTTATGATAATATAGCATTAGAAAAAGATTTTACAAGTAGCAGGGGATAAAAAATGTTAAATTTGAAAAAAATACCGTATTTTAGCATACTTGGCACATTATTATTGGCCTTTTCTTTAACATCATGCGACATATCCACACCGACACATACTGGCAATAATGTTGTTGCCCCGCGTTCAAATTTGAAACCTGTATCATATTCTGCCCTGCCCGGATGGAATAACGACGATGTTCGATATGCTTTGCAGGCATTTCGTAACACATGCCGCGCAAAATTGCAATATACCGGTCGCGTTATCCCGGATGCGGCGCTGGTCCGTGAAAAGTGCAATATGATGCCTGGTGCGGGTGCCGATGTTAAAACTGTGCGCAATTGGTTTGAATCACATTTTCAACCATATAAAGTTTATGATGATGCCGGGAAGACACACGGAACATATACCGGATATTATTCACCAACAATCCCGGCTTGCCGCAAGAAAACCGCAGAATGTAACGAACCATTGATGGCGGCACCTGCAAATTCATCACAATATAAAAATGTTCCAAAAAAGAAAATTGTTGAAAACAAAATCGGACGCGTTCTGTATTGGGCAAATATCGTTGATGTCCAAAACATCCAAATTCAAGGTAGTGGTTTATTAAAACTGGATGACGGCACAATGGTAAAGTTAAACTTTGGCGGAACAAACGATATGAAATTCAAATCTATTGGCGAACAATTACGCAATCGCGGTATTAAACCAGATGGCGGTTACAGCGCCGACGCGGTCTGGAAATATTTGAAGAAAAAGCCAGAGCTCGCCAAAGAGGTCATATACAACAACCCGCGTTATGTCTATTTCAAAGAGGCCGAATCGAAAAATGTAATTGGGAAACTGGGCACACCATTGTCCAAGATTCGTAGTATTGCTGTTGACGACAGTATTTACACCGTTGGCATGCCCATGTATATAAACACCAATTTATCCGACGGCCGCAAATTCCAAAGATTGATGATTGCCCAGGATACCGGCAGTGCTATACGCGGATGGATACGCGCCGATATATTCTTTGGTTCTGGGGACGAAGCATATAAATATGCACACGGTCAACATGCAACCGGCGAAATGTATATATTACTGCCCAAGGAATATACAAATGTCAAATCAAAATAAGCTACCTGAAAAATTAGCAATACGCACGAAACGGCCGACAACGATTGCCGGGGCACTTGGTAATTTATTTCAAATATTCGGTCGCCGCACATCCGATGCAGACTTGGCCGAACGTTGGAACGAAATAATGGGTGACGATATTGCATCAATTGCAAAACTGGTCACTATAAAGAAAACAATTGGCAATAAATACAGTGTTGTAATTAAACCAACAAATCCGGCATTGGCATTACAATTATCATATCAACAAGACGAAATTTTGCGCCGCATAAATAAATACTTTGGCTATGACGCAATATCAAAAATAACATATAGAAAGTAATTATTCATAATTTCAAAGCGATGTAAAACATCGCGCATCTCCTTCTTTATGAAAGAAGGAGTACCCGGAATGAGCAACGCGAATGCAGGGGGAGGTAATTGTGAAGAGTTTGAGTAAAACGGTTGGTTCGTAATTATAAACACGCTAACAACATAGTATTTTCACAATTACCCCGTCACACCCTGCGGGCGCCACCCCTTCTTTCATAAAGAAGGGGACAATGGTGCGATGCACCATTGGAATCATAACCGATGTTTTGATTGTTCAACCTCGTTTATTTTATATAACATATATGTTTCTATTGAATAAAAAGCCCTATCTTTATGAAATAATACATCTTCATTATTTATACGCATTACAAACAATCCAAGACCTTTCAAATAATTATCACGCTTTGCATCATATTCATACTTATTATCATGCGAATCTCCGTCAAGTTCTATTATAAACGCCAATTTAGGACAATAAAAATCAACTATGTATTGACCGATAACTTTTTGACGATGAAATTGATAACCGCATGCTTGTTTCTTTTTAAGATATCTCCACAGTATAGCTTCGGCTTTTGTACCATTATTCCGTAATGCACGCGATAATCCAGATAAAGATTTGTTTGTTGGTAATTTCATAATAAACAAAGTATCAAAGAAAATTCATTATGCAATATTTTTCCTATCGTGGCATTTTGCCACGATAGTCCCCTTCTTTATGAAAGAAGGGGTGGATTGACGGCGCAACGCGACGGCAAGACGGGGTAATTGTGAAAATAAAATTATTAAAAAAATCTGCAAAATAAATTTGCAGATTTTAAAATTTTCCCGGATTCAGTGCGTATAGAAATTATTCTGCCACTATCTTGAACCCATTTGAACTTCTATACTTTTTTTCATCACCCTTAATTTGATTTGCCAAATCACGAACACCCACTTGCAAAGCATTAAAGCATTCTTCCATCGCAATCTTACTCATTTTATCAGAACACTTACCCTTAAACTTTGCATTGTCCTTCAAATATATAACCAAAACACCCAAATCTTTATTCATAGCCTTCATAACATTTGTCTTTCTGTTACCTTTACTAACATACGGTTCGTATTTTACTAAATTACCACGCAAACAGTTTAATACCTCGGTATCTTCGCCCTTGCTACAACTTTCAAATTCACTATCTGAACCTGTATCATCATCACTACTTCCATTATTATCACTTGTTCCACCGGCAACTTGTAAATTGGCCTTTAACACCTCTTTCTCTAATAAAACCTTTAATTGCTTTATTGTTTTTTCTAATGTTGTATATTGCTTGTACATTTGCTGAGCAATCACGGTTGTTTTTAACCCAATAACTTCATTCATTTTGTTTCTATCTTCTGTTTTTTCTATTTTTGAATTGTCCTCATACTTTGCATTCCATGCATGCGTATCGCACAGTGCAAACACCGGATCAACATACGAAATATCTATATCCATATCATAGCAATCTTTTGTACAATCTTTCCCAGGGTACTCACAACACGCACCATTTTTTCCGTCACCCTTTAATGTTTTTGATACAGTTGCTGCACGCAACCTAGTGATTGCTTCACCAGCACTTTTACCAACCTCTGTTCCACAAAAACATCCTGACGTATTCTCTTCGCCTGCTTTTGGACATTCACCAAATTTCGCAGAACCCTCGTTCTGATTAATTATCCATTGTAATAAATCTATATCAATTGCGCCTTTACTTTTACTGTTGCTGTTACGGCGTTTAATAAATCCACTTGCAACACCATCACTGGAACAGCCAACACGAATTGTCGCATTTGTTGATGCATCTGGATTTAATACTTTATCTGTAAATTCATCATTTGTTGGATCCAGTTGTCTGTTAACTGTGCATGCAAGCAAATCTTCGGGTGGAATAACATTACCCTCGTAACATTCATGTCCACCACGGGTTTTACCATTATTACTTGTAGATTTATGTGTATTACAATTACATGTACCACCATCTTCACCACCACTATCTTTATTACATTTATATGTATCAAAATATTCAGTTTCTGCACATCTCTTTGTAGTTTTCGTTGAACCGTCTAAACCTATATATGTTTCTGTAATTTCTTCTTTACAATCTTGTTCATGGGTTTTAACCCCACGACACACATATTCGGCCCAACGATTACAAGACCCACTGAAAAACGCATAGACATTTCCCAAATCAACACCCACAGATTGTGCCTTTAACAACGCATCCTCTAAATTATCACCCAACGCATCGTATGGTTCGAAAAACTTATTTGCTAATTCACGGAATTTCTTTACGCGTTTTGGTCCGGCACAGTTATCGCCATTAACCTCGTTACATTTACCATAACGAAACGCATCACGCATCGTTGTCTTTAATTTATCCAGACTTTGATCGACACCTTCCATACTGGTTAAAATTTGTCCAGTAATTGTTGCGCGTTGAATAACCTCTGGATCAACGCCAGATTTCGCCGCAATCGCCTGTGTTTCGGTCAGTCCCGTTCCCGCATCAACCACAGTTGATGTATTTGTAATAACATTTGCCGCCGCACTTTGTGCCGCCGCCGCGACCGCATCCGCAGTTGCCTGTTGACTTTCCGCCAATGCATTTTGCAGTGATGCAATTTGTGCACTATTTTGCTGTTGCATTTGCATCATTTGTTGCTGCATAGATTGCATTTGCTGTTGCATCGCCGCCGAATTTTGATCCGCCGCCGCTTGTGCCGCAGCCGCCTCGGCCGCCTGTTGATTTTGTACCGCCACAGACGAAGACACCAACTGCATCGCCAAAGGTTCTGTTAATTCATTTGCATATTTTTTGCATGTGGCATTAGAACTGATACAACCGGCAACAATCGGCTGAGCAACCGTAACATCTGCACATCCACCGCCGGCACATTTTGGTTTTGCACAGCGCAATATTACCGCCTCGCAATTACCATAGTCGGCCTTGGCCGTTGTTTGTTGCATATTTGCGCGCGGATTCATTGCGTTATTCCACTGGTTACCAACAACCGAACCCGACGAACCATTATATTGTGTTAAATTGCTGCCCGCTGTTTGAGCCACAGGCGCCGCATGAACCGCCATGGGCGCAAAAGAAATCACAGCCAATAAAAATTTAGCAATTATTCTCATACTCTCTCTTTCAATCAATTTTATCACAAAACCAAAATAAATAAAAGAACATTTTTATAATTCCGCCCCTATGGGGAGGGGGACCGCGATAGCGGTGGAGGGGGTTCTATAAAAATCACTTATTTTTTCATAAACGAATTCATATTCGCATGTGTCATCGCGATTGCAATTGCGTCTGATTCATCGGCGGTTTTTGGATGCGCCACAGGCAACAAAATTTTCAACATTTTATATATTTGTTCTTTATCGGCATGCCCCGCCCCGGTTAGCGCCTTTTTAATCAAATTTGGTTCATATTCAAACACCGGAATATCACGATTTGCAATCGCAACAATTGCCGCCGCACGCGCATGCCCCAGCAACAATGTGGTCTTTGGATTTTTATTTGAAAAAGTATATTCAATACTGCAAACATCCGGATTAAAATTTTCGCAAATTTCCGTAACACCGCGAAAAATAAAAGACAACCTTTCCGCCAGTTCTAATTTCGTTGGTGGCAAAATAACCCCACTGGCAATATAGTGCCGCGATGGGCCAACACTGTCTATAATCGCCCAACCTGTATGCAACAAACCCGGATCAATTCCAATAATTCTCATAATTTAATTATACATTTTTTACTAAAAAACGCAACGCGTTTTGTCATACTGAGCGAACGCGAAGTATCCAGGTTATTTATGTGTCGGCAAAGCCGACGGCATATAATGACTGGATTCTTCACTGCGTTCAGAATGACAAAAGCCCTGAAAAGGGCTTTTGTATCATTATTTGTACTTTGTACTCTGAACTTTGAACTTTAGTCTATGCGGCGGCGGTGAACACCTTTTGCACATCATCATTCGCATCCAGCGCATCAACCAATTTTTCGATTTTTGCATACGCTTCGTCATCTAAATCCATTGGCATATTTGGTAACCATGTCAGTTCGGCACTTTCTGGTTCGCCCAATTTATCAGACAAAAACTTTTGCACATTCATAAAATCTTCGGGCTTGGTTGTAATGATAAAGCCCTCTTCGGATGCCTCTAAATTTTCAACCGCAGTTTCCATAATGATTTCCATCATCTCATCTTCGGTTTTACCGATGGATGCAGGATACATAATCTGACCCGCGTGTGTGAACATAAACACGACCGAGCCTTCTTCGCCCATATTTCCACCGTTTTTAGCAAAAATATTGCGAACCTCGGGCACTGTTCTGCGTGGGTTATCGGTTAACGCCTCGACAATCACGGGCACCGCACCCGGACCATAACCTTCGTAACGCACGGCGACAAAGTTTTCCGTACTGCCCCCGGATGCCTTGTCGATTGCGCGTTTAATATTATCATTTGGCATAGAATTTTTACGCGCCTGCAAAATTGCCAAACGCAAACGCGGATTATTATCAGGGTTTTTATCGCCCAATTTCGCCGCCATAGTTATTTCACGCGCCAACTTTGTAAAAAGTCCACTGCGCGCCGCATCAGCCAATCCTTTTTTGTGTTGGATGTTGTGCCATTTACTGTGTCCACTCATATTTGACCTTTTGATTTAATTGTTTTACAATACCGTAAAAGGATAACAAATGATTGGAAAATTGCAAGGAATTGTTGATTACATCGGTGACGGTTTTGTAATTTTAATGGCCGGCCCTGTCGGGTACAAGGTTTATACCCCGGATTACCTGACACCTAAATCAACGGTGGCACTGTGGATTGAAACAATTGTCCGCGAAGATTCTATCCGTCTGTTTGGTTTTTCATCCATATCGGGGCAAAACCTGTTTAACCAATTGACAACTGTATCGGGTGTTGGGCCAAAGGTTGCATTGGCAATCATGTCATCAATTAAAACAGATACTTTGATGCAGGCTATCGCAACTGGGGACGCAAAAACAATCGCAACCGCACCGGGTGTTGGTAAAAAGGTCGCTGAAAAAATCATTGTTGAATTAAAGAACAAAATGGGTGGCGCCAGTTTTGATTTTGGCACATCGGAATCATCCGCCCTGCCCGACCTGCTGTCTGCGTTGGAATCTTTGGGTTATCGGCGCATGGATATAATTGATATGGCACAGAAATTAGTAACGGCAAATCCAGATGCCGATGTTGCAAAATTGGTTCCAATGGCATTAAAAGAAATAAGTATGGGAAAATAAAAATGAATAACGATACAATATTTGCCCTGTCCAGCGGTTTTGGTAAATCCGGTGTCGCAGTAATTCGCATTTCCGGTGATGATTTACATGATTTTTTTAGGCATATCACAGGACGTAAAACATTTGATGCCCGCCACGCATACTTCTGCAATCTCACCGATGACAACGGCGATTTAATTGACCAATGCATTGTGATTTATTTTGCCGCACCCGCATCCTTTACCGGTCAAGATGTGATTGAAATTCATTCACATGGGGCATCGGCAGTTATAAATAAAATCTTTGCATTTTTATCTGCAAATAATATGCGTATGGCAGAACCCGGGGAATTTTCGCGTCGCGCATTTTTGAATGGCAAAATGAATTTATCTGATGTTGACGGGTTGGCGGCATTATTGGATGCCCAGACCGATAAACAGCGGCAATTCGCATTAAAATCTATGTTGGGTGGCGACAGTGAAATTTATAATCAATGGCGAAACCAAATGGTCGAAATATCCGCCTATGCTGCCGCTATATTGGATTATGATTCGGACAACCTGCCCCAAAACATCGGCGAAAAAATTTTAAGTAAAACCCGCGTGTTATATTCAGAAATTAACAATTCACTTTCGCGTTATAATGTATCGCGTGCAATTACACACGGATTTAATATTGCATTGGTCGGTGAAACAAATGTCGGTAAGTCATCAATCTTTAATAAATTGGTTGGTGCCAATCGCGCAATTGTATCTGATATTGCCGGCACAACAAGGGATGTTATCAGTGCACAAATCGATATCGATGGATATCTGGTAAATTTATCCGATACCGCAGGATTACGCGAAACAGAAGATAAAATAGAAAAACTTGGCATCGACAGAACAAAATCAGAACTGGACAACGCCGATTTGGTTTTACATGTTTTTGCAGACGATTCCGCCCCCGTGGGGAGGATGGTCGGCGCAGCCGACGGAGGGGGTTATTCCGCCCCTGCGGAGAATACGACCAAAGAAATCATTGTTATCAATAAATCCGACAAAATAAAAACCCGCGACAATAAAAACGCAATTTATACATCAACAAAAACAGGCGATGGCATTGATGAATTATTAAACGCAATTCGCAAAAAAATGCACGCGTATTTAGACAACACAGAAAACACACTTGTTATAAATGCACGCACATATAAATTGCTGAGCGATACAAAATCCGAACTGGAAAACGCGATCGAAAAATTCGATGGCAATTATGATATCTTTGCCGAACATGTTCGCGCCGCCGCCGATAATATCGGCAAAATTCTGGGCACGATAACCGCCAACGATGTCATGGACGCCACATTTTCACAATTGTGTCTGGGAAAATGATGATTTTAATTAATAAAAACGGTATGTTCACATACCGTTTTTAGTCAGAAAATTTGATATTATTTTTTAATCATTTTCTATATTTTCAGTCACTGTTTGTGTCATTTCATTTGACATAATACCGGATGTATACTTATCTATTAAATCTTGCATTTCCTTGGTTTCTGCCAATCCGCGGATAGTATATTGTCGACCATTAACAACCTTGATATAATTAACATCCGCTCCATTATCCAATAGATATTTAGCAAAATCATAATCATTATTAAGAACAGCCATCATTAAAGGCGTATAATCCCAGAACTCAAAATTCACATTTTTTATTTTATAAACAAACATTTTTAACATTTCGTATGAATCAGCATCAGATATAGAACCAATTAATACATCCGCCATCCCTGAATTTGGTCTTTCTGTATCCGAACTTTGTATCATTGGATTTGCACCATAATTCAGCAGTACATCAACAATATCTTTGAATTTATAACTTACCGCAAAAGCAATTGCTGTTCTGCCTAAATCATTTTGAACATTTGGATTAGCACCATTTTGTAACAAATATTCAACCACATCAACATGACCATTTGCCGCTGCAATCATAACAGGTGTCCATCCCTTACAATTTTTGCATGCAAAGTTAACATCATACCCTTTTTCAACCAATTCCTTTACTGTCTTGATATTACCATGACTGGCTGCATCATATAATGCGACCCGTTTATTTTCCGGCAAAAACGACATAAATCTAAATTCATAATCTTGCATAACTTTGCCGCTACAAACAATCGGACATGTTCCACATTGAAAGTTACCACGAAACACCCATTCTGATTTATCAAACGATATTTTTTTATCTTTATTATCAAAATATTTTGTTTTACACCAACAATCACTTTCGGTCTTTAATGCCTGGACATATGTTTCATCTTTTGATTTTTTATTTTCATATTCTTCCCAGGTTATATTACCACATCTGGATTCACCTGTAATCATTCCGTACGGGAAACGAACCAACCAATCACCTGTTTTAGAAACACCAACATCTTCACAATCTTTTACATTTGCCATTCCAGGATGTATTTCACCCGACGATACAGACCAACAGAAACCACCATCATAACTTAACGCTTGAATACCATCAGATTTCAAATCTATATTATCAATTAATTTTGCTTTTTGTTTATTTAACAAACAATACATCAACGCAACAACCGCCAGCGTACAAATCAAACACACTAAACCAATCCGTAAATTTGTATTAGCACTTTTTCTTTTTTTCATTTTTATTTCCTTTTTTTATTATTTTCCAAAAAACATTGGCAATCTTACATTAGGCACAGCCACGACTTGCTGTGCACAAGTGTTTGCACATGAATCTTCACATAATTCAGAATCTCTACTTTCAAAAACTAGCACCCATGCATTTGACTTAAAAGACAATTTTGGATTTGTATCTGTCATAGCATTATACAAACCATTTGCCTTGCACCAACAAAATTTCTTGTCACCGTGTGCATTACGCAGTTTATTTTCATCATCTGTCCAAACTTTTTTACTGCCCGCATTATAATCATATTTATCAACACCGCCGTTTTGTCCACTGCACATTGATTGACCCTTGACCGTACCGTATGGAAAACGCACCATCCAATCGTTATATTTTAATCCAACCACCGAACAATCATTTCCCCACCAATTCGCAACACCGCCAACTGAAATTAATGTTATTTCACATTGTTCATACGCTTGATCTGTACGTCCAAAAGGAACACGCCAAGAATATGCGCGTGAATGAGTTCCATTGATTTTGTAATCAATATCATCAATAGATTTTACACAATATTCATGAGCATCCGCCCTGGCCGCATCACAAACATCCACCGGTATACATAAATCTTTTTCTTGCACATACACATAATCTTCATACTTTTCCATACACAACTGTGTTGCCTTGGTTGGATTTTGAATTAATACTTCGCGTTGCTTTCCAAAAAATATTGCAGATTTATTTGCAGGCTTTAACATAGCGGAACGACACTTATCAGCACAATCCATATTACAAGACCGTTCATTATTTTCATCATACATATATACCCATGGACCTTTGAATTTTTCCCTTGGGTTTGTATCCGTCATCAATGTATACAGGGCATCTGCTTTACACCAACAATACCGTTTTTCACCCTGTTCTGATTTTAATTTTTCACCATCGTATGTCAAAACCCGCTTTTCAGAATTAGAATATTCTAAATTATTAAAATCTATGGCTTTTTGTGCACTGCATATCGATTGACCTTTGACCGTTCCGTATGGGAATCGTGACATCCACATTCCTGGGGTTAATCCAACATATTCGCAATCAGAATCATCCGTTGTCTTAGAATTCCCCATCAAAGTCATTCCGCAACTTTTTCCACTATCTTTATATTCCGCGACATGACATTCCAAAGAAAAAGTACCATCCAACCAAACATCTATATCGTTTATTGATTTTATACAATATTTTTCACGAATTTGTGCATCAGACGCAGAACAAGGATTAACCGGTATGCACGCATCCCCAGATTGCCACATTACAGCCGGCACATATGTATAATGTTCAAAATCTTGCTGACAATTTTTTTTTGCATCATCGGCATTTGCGTTCATTCCACCTGTAACACAATAAAAAAAACTCAACAACATAAAAACTTTTGTTGCTTTCATATCTCTCTCCACCATTTGATTAAATTCTATCATATTTTACATCGTAAAAAAACAAAAAACCGCCAATACGGCGGTTTTTTTATATATTCCATAAATGAATTATTTGCAGTGCCATTATATTTCGATATACTTTCCATCGATAAGGTTTTGACGCACCGCAAAATGTTTCACTTTTTGTGTGCTGGTCATCGGCAAATCGTCCGTCGTCATCGCAAAATGTGTCACCCATTTATACGCGGCAACTTTCTTGTTCGCCGCCGCCACCGCCGCAGATAATTTTTCTGCGGTCATGCCCTCTTCCACGCTAAACACACCGTATGCGACGGTTTTGCCACCAACAACATGTTCAAACACGGCGACATTTTTTACACCCGGAATATCCAGGAATAATGCCTCTAATTCGTCCGGATAAACATTTTTACCGCTGTCCAAAACAATCACTTGTTTTTTTCTGCCTGCAAAATGCAATTCGCCGTTTTTATCCCTGAACACCAAATCGCCAGTTTTGAAAAATCCGCGTTCGTCAAAGCATTCTGCGTTTGCTTCCGCGTTATTCATATAGCCACCGAACACCTGGTGTCCACGCACCCACAGCATTCCAATACCACTTTCATCCATATCACGAATTTCGCACTCGTTATTCCCAAGTGGTTTTCCAAACGCAAACGGAATTCTTTTTTTCAACGGACGCGAACCACAAAATGGTCCCACCGTTTCGGTCATACCATAACCCTGGATAAACGCAATCCCCAGGTCGTTATAGAAAGTTTCAACCTCGGGCTTGGTCGCGGCACCACCAGCAATCATCAATTCAACACGACCGCCAAATAATGCCTTTATCGTATTTTGAACCTTGCGCACCAAAAATCCCAAACCGATCCAACGCAGCCAAGTTTGATTTTTCAATACAAAAGATACCAACCACCATTTTTTTTGCGCCTTGATTTCTTCGATAATTTTTTTGCGGAACAATTCCCACATTTTTGGAACCGAAGGAATCACATGCGGCCGATATTCTTTAAAATCCGCCAAAATAAGTTTTGGGTTAATCGCCGGTTGCAACAAAATTCCCATCTGGAAATGTAATGGCGCCAAAAATCCGGCCGCAAATCCAAATATATGATACAACGGCAAAAATCCGTATAGCACGCCACCCGGCTTGAACCACTCGTTAAAATCGTCAAAAGAATTTGCACACTCTATCAAATTAAAATGTGTCAGTGGCACAATCTTTGGTACGCCTGTTGACCCGGATGTAAATGATAATATTGCAATATCATTTGCGTCCAACGGATACGGCATTAAATCCATATCTGTATCCGTGTCCACCGTTTGAATATCAAAGAACTTGAAATCCGCCGCATCATAGAAAAATGACTTTTCTGCCACAACAAATTTGCAACAGGTAAGCCGTGTCATATTATCATATTCCGTATTCGTCAGGTTTGTATCCAACAACAATACACGCCCACCCAAATACCAAATTGCAAACAGCGTCACAATAAATTCAGGAATATTATGCGACAAAACGCCGATTGTTTCACCCGCCACAACCCCAGCATTTTTCAGTGTTGTGGCGCGTGCACGAACCAATTTTGGAAAATCGGCAAATGTAATCTTTTCACGAACAAGGAAAAGTGTATCAGGACACTTTTCCATTGTTTGTTCAAAGAACTGGTACATATTCATGTCTACAGCCCCTTTTCCATATACTTACCATCAATCAAATATTGACGCACAACATGATGTTTAATTTTCTGTGTAGATGTCACAGGCAAATCATCAGTTGTGATTGCAAAATGGGTTACCCATTTATATGATGCAACTTTTTTATTTCTTTGTGCAATTTCGGCACCGATTTGTTCGATTGTCGTACCTTCTTCGACACTGAATACAGCGTATGCAACGGTTTTACCATTAACCTCGTGCTCAAACACGGCAACATTACGAACACCCGGAATATCCAGATATAATGCCTCTAACTCGTCCGGATAGACATTTTTACCACTATCCAAAACAATCACTTGTTTTTTACGACCGGCAAAATGCAATTCACCATTTTTATCCTGGGACACCAAATCGCCCGTGCAGAAAAATCCGTTTTTATCAAAGCATTCCGCATTGGCAGTATCATTATTCAGATAACCGTTAAACACCTGATTACCTTTCATCCACAGCATACCAATACCATTTTCGTCTTTATTACGAATTTCGATACAGTTATCACCCATTGGCGCACCAAATGCATATGGAACACGTTTTTTAAGCGGTCTGGAGCAACAAACTGGTCCAACTGTTTCGGTCATACCATAACCTTGGACAAATGCCATACCCAATTGTGTATAGAATTTTTCCACCTCTGGCTTGGTCGCGGCACCACCGGCCACCAACAAACGCGCGCGTCCACCGAATACAGAGCGAATTTGATTTAAAACTTTATCAACCAATTTGCCCATACCCAGCATACGCAACATTTTTTGGTTATTCATAATGAAAGATACCAACCACCATTTTTTCTTGTCGCGAATACCATCAATAATCTTTTTACGGAAAATTTCCCACAATTTTGGAACCGCAGGAATAACCTGAGGTTTATATTGTGCAAAGTCCGCCATAATAACCTTTGGATTGATTGTTGATTGCAACAAAATTCCCATACCAAAGTGCAATGGTGCCAAAAATCCAACTGCAAAACCGAATACATGGTACAATGGCAAAAATCCATAGAACATTTCACCCGGTTTTAACCATTGATTCAAATACTCCAAATTGTCCGAACAAGAAATCAAATTAAAGTGTGTTAATGGCACAATCTTTGGTGTTCCCGTTGACCCCGATGTAAATGATAATGTTGCGATATCACTGTCTTTTAATTTATATGGTTTCAGTGACGCACCATCATCTTTATCCTTGGCCTGGATATCCAAAAATTCAAAATTCTTGGTTTTATAAAAGAAAGATTTTTCCGCCATAACAAATTTGCATTCTGTGCGTTCTGTCATATTATCATATTCCACAGATGTCAAATTTGTATCCAGCAATAAAACCTTGGCACCGACATACCAAATTGCGAACAAAGTATAAACAAATTCAGGAACATTGTGTGATAACAAACCAACCGTATCCCCATGTTTTACACCCGCCGCAATCAATGTAGCCGCACGCGCCTTGATATATTTTGGCAATTCTGCAAATGTTATATTTTCACGAACCAAGAAAACCGTATCCGGATTTCTTTGTATATTTTTTTCTAATAAATCTATCATCGTCATTTTGTTAAGTCCTTAAAATTATTTTATTCATGTCTTGTCGGATATTTACCATCAATTAAATTTTTACGAACGACATGATGTTTAATTTTCTGTGTAGATGTCACAGGCAAATCTTCTGTTGTCATTGCAAAATGCGTCACCCATTTATACGATGCAACTTTTTTATTTGCCTCGGCCACTGCATCAGATAATTTTTCCATTGTCATACCATCTTCGACACTGAACACAGCATATGCCACGGTTTTATCCTTGACCTTATGCTCAAACACGGCGACATTTTTTACACCCGGAATATCCAGGAATAAACCCTCCAGCTCATCCGGATAGACATTTTTACCGCTGTCCAAAACAATTACTTGTTTTTTACGACCGGCAAAATGTATTTCGCCATTTTTGTCCATATACACCATATCACCGGTATTAAAGAACCCCTTGTCATCAAAGCACTCTTTATTTGCCGCATCATTATTCATGTAACCACCAAAGACCTGGTGACCACGCAACCACAAAACACCAATGCCATTTTCGTCTTTGTCACGAATATCGCATTCGTTATTTGTCGTTGGTGCACCCACAGAAAACGCCATACGTTTTTTGCTCGGCTTTGATATACAGATTGGCCCCACCGTTTCGGTCAAACCATATCCTTGAATAAATGCCAACCCCAGGTTTTCATAGAAATTTTCAACCTCGGGCTTGGTCGCGGCACCACCTGCAATCAGCAAACGCACGCGTCCACCAAAAATATCCAAAATAGGTTCTTGAACTTTACGCACAAAAAATCCCAACCCCATATCATTGATGCGTTCACGATTACGCAAAATAAATTCAACAATACGCCATTTTTTCTGTGTTTTCAAAGTATCAATAATCTTGTTTCTGAACATTTCCCACAAACGCGGCACCGCCGGAATAACATGTGGACGAAACTTTTTGAAATCATCCAAAATGTATTTCGGGTTAATTGTAGGCTGCAACACAATACCGGCCCCAAAATGCACCGTCCCCAGAATTCCAATTGAAAAACCGAATATATGATACAGTGGTAAAAATCCATACATGACATCACCCGAACCAAAATATTCAGACATATCTTCCAAAGAATTCGCGCACTCTGTTAAATTATAGTGCGTTAATGGTACAACCTTTGGATTTCCGGTTGACCCAGATGTAAAGGACAAAGTCGCAACATCAGAATCACGGAACACATACGGACGCAACATTGGATTTACCGCACCATCTTTGGCGGTAATATCTATAAATTTGAACTTGTCCGTTTTATAGAAAAATGATGGTTCTGCACAGACGAATTTACATCCGGCAATGCCCGTCATATTATCATATTCAAACGGTGTCAAATTTGTATCCAACATTAGTGCACGCGCCCCGACATACCATATTGCAAACAGTGTCAGTGGAAATTGCGGAATATTATGTGATAACACACCGACGGTATCACCAGCTTTTATTCCGTGTTCCATCAATGTTACCGCACGTGCCTTGACCATTTCCATAAACGCAGAATATGTAATCCCCTCACGCACCAGAAACAGATTTTCAGGCCATTGCTGAACCGCCGTTTCTAACATAGTATTCATACTCATAATAAATTTCCTTGTTGTTTTTATATTGGACGGGGTTTATTATAGACCTAAAAGACAAGGAAATCAAATATGAAAATTCTGACATTAAACATAAACTCTATACGCGCCCATGTGGAAAGTTTTATTGATATTCTGCGGCATGGCGAATACGACACTATATTGGTCCAGGAATTAAAGGTTGAAAACGCCAACTTTCCATTTATGCTGTTTGACGAATTTGGATATAACATCAAGATTTTTGGGCAAAAATCATGGAACGGCGTGGCTGTATTTTCTAAATATTCTATCGAAGATGTGACATTTGGCATACCAAATTACCCAGACGCCAACTCCCGCGTTATTGAATGTGTTATTGACGGCAGAATCCGCGTAATAAATACCTATATGCCAAATGGCGACAATGTAGAATCACCAAAATTTATATATAAATTAGAATGGATGAATGCATTTACACGCCATATTGCACAATATTTGAATTCACCTGAATCCGTCATTATCGCTGGCGATTTTAATGTCGCGATAACAGACCGCGATATTTGGAATCCCAAAAATTATATCGGTTCATCTATATCGGCACCGGCCGCACGCGAAATTATGCAGACCTGGTTAGACGACGGCTGGGTTGACGCATGGCGCACATTACACCCCGACGAAATCGATTACACATGGTATGGATACCGCGGCCGCGACACCGTTGGTAATAAACAAGGACTTCGTCTGGATTATTTCTTGTGTAATAAAACAGCGGCCAAGATGATTAAAAATTGTGAAATCGATTTATGCCCCAGGACAGCAGAAAAACCAACCGACCATTGCGGTTTAATGCTGGAATTGGATTAATCATCCACGCGCGCTAAATCATCATACGCTTTGTATTTAATATCGCCTGTTTCACGATATTCATACGGCGCATTACCAACCGAATATTGACGCACCAAATCTGTCACTTTGGCAATGGCGGCATTCATCATTTCGCGCACATCATCCGCATCATACCAAATCATTTTTGCATCAAAGTTTTTCAATTGCATAAATACCATTTCTGGGATTTTAGATTTATCAGTTGTTTTGATATTAAACCCACCCTGTTGCAACATATACGCTTCCAAAGGCAACTGGGGCATATTACCATCCATCAATTGAGACTTGTTTGGTGCAGCGCCAGTTTTAATATCCAACACACCACCATCCCAAACACGGTCTGCACGAGCACGAATAACCCGATTTTCTATTTTTACATGACCGCCTATTTCCGGTACAGATTTTGATAATAATTCAGAATTTTGTGCAACCAAACCCGCAATATCAACAAACCGTTTATGCCAGAATTTGAACAACATATTTTCTGTATTTGTAACATGTAAAACTTCCCGTGCCGCCCTGTCCATTTCGGCAATTGTCACCGCCGGCGAAAAATCACGCGCATGTTCAATTACATCATGAACCAGATTTCCAAAAACGCGTGCATCGGGTCCAACCCACCAATCATCCCGTGGCTTTAACCTTAAAATATGCGCAACATAGAACGCATACGGATTGTGAATCAATTTTTCTAATTCTGTAACATAAACATCAGACCAATCAGATGGCGGATTTGGCGCACTGTAATCCAACGGATTTTTTGGAACATTGTCACGCGCATGCACAGATTCCAGGATTGATTTTTCTGAATCTTTATCAAACATACCACCACGTGCCATAACACGCGATATAAACCTGGATTCCGCCGTCTTTACCCCACCAGAGTTAGCACTTCTTAACCAATAAACATCCGCGCCACACGACAAATTCATAAAATCCAAAGACATCAATGATACCTTGCGATTTGGACTAGGCAAACCAATTTGTTCTGCAACAGATGCCGGCAACCAAGCATTTTCATATCCGCGCGCCGGAAACATACCATCATTTAATCCAGTTAAAATAACAACATCCGCCGTTTGCATGCGCGATTCAATTGTCCCCAACACAACAATTTTTGAATCAATCGTGCGTTTATCACGCACAGAAATTGTCGCAACACTGTCTGCAATAAACGCGCGCGCATCAGACAAAGAAAGTTTTATATCGTATTTTGCCAAATAATCAGACAAATTTTTAATTGCCGTCCACACCAATCCAGAATCATCCGCATCTATTTCAAATTCTGGCGACATATAATCTATATAATCACTGATAATATTCGCGATTGTATCAAACAGGTTAAATTCTGCGCGCGTATAAACAAAATCCCATTGCCCTCCATTTGATTCCGCCCACGAATCCAACAAATTCAAAATTGCACGCGCCGCAGGTATGGTTGCCCCAGATTCCGCACCTGAAAAATCAGCATCCAGCCCCAAATCCGCCAACGCACTTTTAATTCTTTGATTTCCAGCCGCATCGGGTGTAATCACCATAACGGACTTGTTATTTGCCACCGCGCGTACGCATATTTCCGCCACAGCCGCGGCCTCAGTACTTTCTGTTTCTGCGTTTATCAAATGGCAATTTTGTAAATCTTTATTTCCATCATACGCGTTTGTATTATTTCCAAATGCATAGTTCATAAAATCAATATTTGAATTACCAACATCTATCTTTATAACATCACTTGGCTCAACATTTACGCGCTTCAAGAATTTATATTCTGCATTATATGGATTTGTATCTAATTCAAAATCGGGGGCCATCCCATCGATTTTCCCAGGTAATATTATCCGCCCATTTTTTGCGTTTGCCACCGCCACCATTAAATCAGCCGTTGCCGGCACAGACGCCGTTGAACCACACACAATAACAAGTGGATATTTATCCAGTTCACCCATCCATGCACGCACATCTGCATTTCTTTGTGCGGTTGATGTCATACGACCATTTGCCATCGCCGGCAAAACACGCGTTAAAATATCCAGCATTTTTGCCTTGGCCTGAAAATGTTCAGCATATTTATCACCAACCAAATTTTCCCAATCTATCTTGGACGAATCCACACCTTCATTTTCCAGATAATCCTGGCAACGCACCAAATCACGTGCCACAGACAATGCGGTCGATATATTTCCAATATTTGCATCTGCACTTAATAATTTTGCCAACAAAATAACGCGTTCTTGGTTAGAGAATATATCGGGCGATATAAATTCATCAGAATCCACACCTTCACCCAATGCGACCAGTTTTGGCAATAAAACCGCCCCACCCTTTTTTTGAACAAACATTTTTTCAGCACTGCGCACGGCGCGTCTGCTGGGTAAAAAAATCAAACAATCCTGTAACGAAACACCCGACGCATCAACAACAGAATACAGTGCATCCAACATACGCGACGGATTTGTTACACAAAAAATATTGTTATTTAATACCAATGATTTTCCTTATAGGTTCCAAACCAGTTTTCTTTTCAGCCGAAGTAAATAAAATTTCATCGACCATTGCGCCATGTGAATCATGCGATAATTCTGTTTGTTTTTCTTCGCGAATTTTTTTGTCTTTTTTCGTATAAACTATCTGGTACAAAATTCCATTTGCGTCGCAAAAATCCATTAACTCTAAATCAGAATCTTTTGGTCCAACACGCGAATCAATCAATATAAACAGCCGTTTTAATTGTGTCCGCGACAATAAATATTTTTCCAGTCGCAATAACCAACGCGCACTGCACTCTTTTGAAACACGCGCATAGCCGTATCCAGGCAAATCAACCAACATAATTTTATCATCAATATTAAACAGATTTAATTCCTTGGTTCGACCCGGCGTATTTGATGTTCGCGCAATTTTTTCGCCAACCACCGCGTTTATAAGTGATGATTTACCAACATTACTGCGTCCGATAAAGGCATATTCCGCAAATTGCGTTTTCGGCAAACTTTCGACCGTCGAATAAGATCCAACAAATTTTATCATTTTTGCCCCTTTATTAAACGTTTATATGCTTCTTTTTTTGAAATTCCCGCACGCGCCGCCAACTCTGCCGCCCCAGATTTCGTAGAATTCGCAACCACATCATTTACAATTTCTGAAATTTCATCGTCGGTCATTTTTTTATCAGGCGCCGGCGCAACAACAATCACAATTTCACCACGTGGCGGCTCTATACGCATTAAATCCGCAGGATATCCAACAATAACCTCTTCATGAATTTTTGTAATCTCACGAACAATTGCAATCTGACGCTCGGGCATAACGCGGGCAAACGCCTCAATAGTCGTCATAATACGATTTGGACTTTCGTAATAGATTATCGTATGCCGAATTTTATTATCATCATGCAATTTCTTTTCATCAAAAAAGCCACAGAAAGTGAACCTATCTGTCGGAAATCCAGACAAAACCAATGCCGAAATCGCGGCGGTTGGCCCCGGTACCATAAAAATCGGCACATCTGCGGCACGCGCCGCCCGGACCAGGCGAAACCCGGGGTCACTGATACCCGGCATCCCGGCATCGGTTACCACCGCAACCGCAAAACCATCTTGGACCTTGCCAATAATAGAATCTATGACTTTCTTCTCGTTATGTTCATGGTGCGAAATGCACTTTGTTTTAATATCAAAATGCGCCGCCAACTTTGCAAACACGCGCGTATCTTCGGCGGCAACCAAATCCGCAGAGCGCAAAACATCAACCGCACGCGGTGACATATCAGACAAATTTCCAATTGGCGTTCCAACAATATACAGTCCAGATTGCATTTATAATCCTTTTATGATAAAATATAATACAAAAATAAATAGGCATTTTCAATGAATAGATTTTTAACACTTTTTATATCAACTTTAATCTTGGCTGGATGCGCCGGATCTGGGTCAAAACGCGATTGGAACGCGGAATATACAAATGTTCCAACCGGCACCCCGGTTCAGATGCAATATGGTTCATATTATTCTGCGTATGATTCCGCGGATACAAAGCATAGTATTGCGGTGTTATTACCAACAACTGGAAATGCCGCGTCCGCCGGTCGTGAAATCCGCAACGCAATCGAATTGGCGGGTTTGCAACATTCACTCAGCCAGTTAAATATTAACTTTTACGATACCGCACCAAATGCGACAACTGCAATAAACGACGCATTGGCGGACGAACCAGAGATTATTATCGGGCCACTGTTTTCTGCCGATGCCCAGATGTTACGCATAACAAAGCCCGACGATATGCCGGCAATTTCGTTCACATCGGACGCAAATGCCGTTGGCGATGGCGTCTTGACCGTGGCATTGATGCCAACAAACAGTGTTGAATTAATTGTCCGCGAAATGTTTTATGACGGAATTCAGAACTTTATCATAATGGCACCGAATACAGAATCCGGAAAAATCATGGCTGGAACTGCGAAACGCGCGGGCGAAATATATGGTCCAAATGTCAATGGAATCTTTCTTTATAACGAACGCGACAACGATAATTTGAAAGAAACCGCATTGAACGCATCCATGTATAACGCGCGCACCGCGGCGAATAAACGGGCTAAGACTGTTTTATCCGACATTTTGACCAAGGAAAATCTAACCGGAATTGAAAAATCAAATATGTATTATCAATTGGATAAAATATCAAAATCTGAAACATTGGGCACATTACCATATACCGCGGTTTTATTCCTTGGTAATTCAGACGACACGAAAACACTCGGTTCATTTTTGCGCTATTACGGCGCCGACTCACGTTCTGTAAAATATTATGGCAGTGCGCTTTTGGATGGCACCGATATTGCATCTGATTATACAATGATTGGAACAAAATACGCGGCATTACCTGAACAGAACCAAACATTTATCAATTTATATGAACAGACATACGGTGCAAAACCATCGCGCCTCGCAACATTCGGATACGATGCGGCAAATATCGCAATGGGAACTGTATATTCAAACAAATCGCCTGCGGCATATTTATTGGACCCCAGTGGTTATGCCGGCATGGATGGAATTATTCGCCTGAAACCCAATGGCGATAGCGAACGCGGCCTGCGCATATTACAGGTTAACGCATCTGGAACCCCGGCGTTGGTGCGTAACGCCCCTGAAAACTTTATAACACCAATTTATAATATTGAACAGCGTCAGATATCACCTGCATCTGAAATGTCATTGCAAACACAGGGCATTAACCCAAATGATTTTATTAAAATCCCTGAAAGATACCGCAGCAAATACAAATCAAAAACATACGGTATAAATATGACAGAACCCGAAACAAAAAAAACACAAACTGTTGTAACTGTCATTGAAAGTGGCGACAATGAAACCGTTGTTGATTCTGATTATAAACCCGTCAAACTGGAATCGATAAACAAAACATTAATCGACGCGGTTGAAATAAACGAATAAATCAAAGCGCCCAAATGGGCGCTTTATTATTTTTTCCATCTCTTTAATGTTGGAAATACAGCCGTGCAATATTCACGCATTTGGTCGCCCGTCATATTTGCCTGGGACGCAAAAGGCACCATCATTTCGATATATTCATCCATTGTCACCTTTTGCAGAAACTCACCTTTTTCATAACAATATTTACAATAGTCAGGATTTTTTGAACCATCTGCATTTGTTCCGAACAGTGATTCATCATCCATCGGCATTGCACAACTTTGACATATTTTCGACATAAAAACTCCTTTTGATATAAAAATATGATATAATAAAATTATGGCATCCAGCAAGGAATATCTTGATTTTGTATTAGAACAACTATCCACCCTGCCCGACATAACATATCGGGCGATGATGGGTGAATATATAATTTACTATCGCGGAAAAATAATCGGTGGAATTTATGATAACAGATTCCTGGTTAAACCAACAAAATCGGCACAAAAAATTTTACCAAATGCACCGATGGAAATTCCATACGACGGCGCAAAACCAATGATTATGATATCCGACCAAGAAAACACAGAATTGCTAAATCGCCTGATTCCATGCGTATACAGCGATTTATAAAAATTTATTTACCACTTTTTATAATATCAAACAATTCAGAATTTGCCCGCACCCAAGCATTTTTCATATCGGCCTGTTTGAATTCATGATAATTCAGATTATCAGAAACCACCTTTACCGACTTAATCTTTGGGAAAAATGTAGCCAAAGTATAAAGTTCCATATCAAACACCCCGGTATGCTTTGTGCTTTCTACAAAATTCAACGAAGAATAACATTTCACAGACGAATTTTTATTCAATTTTATACTTGGCTCTTTGACAGTATGTGATGGAATTTCTTTTGCGACACTGCCGACGACAACAACACTTGCAATTGGAAATTGGTTAGACCCAACATAACCGATATTGAAAAATTTATCATTTTTATTAAACACGCCTTTGAAAAACAATTTAGACAAAGTTTTAATAACAGATGTTTCACCCCACCCCAACAAAATAATTTTTACATCGTCTTTTAATTCCTGTGGAATTTTAATATTGTCGGCTTCATTTTTATCAGCAATCAAAATATAGTTCATACCAATCCCCTTTTTGAAACAGAATATAATATATACAAACAAAAATCTATTATCCACCAAAAATCACTATTCTTATAAGTATAAATAAAACCAAAATTCCAACAAACCACAAAATAAAACTTGGTTTTTGTAATTTATAACCGCAGTGCGGACATGTTTCACCTTTTGAACTAACCTGTTTATTGCACTCTGGACATTTTATCAACGACATACTAAAAACTCCTTTTTATATATTGTATCACGATTTCGTAAAAAATAAAATACTTGTAGGATATATCCACCCGCGACCACAAAATAAAAAATGGCTAATTTCACCCGATGGTGAAAATTGAATAAAAATTGAATTTATGATATAATCTTTGTAAAAGGACAAATTATGCGTGTTATTTTGAGCAAAGGTGCACATTCAACTGTTTTTACAGATGATAATGAACCGGGTGTGGTTATAAAAGAAAATCTGGGACAAGACGCCAGATACCTGGAAAGACAACTTTACGGCGACAATATTATAAGAACAATAAAAGCAAATTATACGGACATTGGTGTAATATTGCCTGAAATAATTGAAACTAAAAATTTAGGTGATAAACAGATAATCAAAGAAAAGATGATATCCGGTAAAGATTTTAATATAGATTTGTATCAATCTTTGTCGGAAGAACAGAAAAACAATATTGCAAAACAAATGGCAATGTTTCTAAACGCAATGCACCAAAGTTTTCCGATTGAATCGCCAAAAGAATCTATAAAAAACATGACAAATGGAAAATTAAATAGTGCGAATGATATAATAACCAAATTTGCAGGAACTTTGCCAAAAAATGTTGAAACAAGATTAAAACAAGCTGAACAGTATCTTATCACATCTGATATATCCGATGAACTTATCGTAATGACTCATAAAGATTTGAGAACGGCAAACATAATGTATGATAAAGATACTGAAAAATTGGCTGTAATAGATTTTGAATTGGCTGGTCCTGGTAATGTTTATCGTGATTTTATACCATATTCAACCAGTACCTCTATGCCATGGGATTTTACTAAACGAGTTATTGAATACTACAATAAAATTCCAAATAAGAAACATACGATAAAAATAAATCCGGAAAAAGTAAAAAACATGTTGGTTTATGCTTTGTTGTGTGAAATTGCTCGCGCGACATCACCACAAGACATGCAAAATACAACAGAAAAAGATATAAAAGAATTGTATCAAATGTTGAAAATAATAGCTGGAATTGATTTTGATACAAAATCAGCATTTACAAAAGGTGTCCACAATGTGCAAGCATTACAGTCAAAATCTATAATTCCAACAACAAATGATTTTGTGCAAGACAGATAAAATCGCCTCGGTGGATTCGAACAGAGCAATCCCTTGGAAATTGTGATTGTTCGAAGATTGATAAAAATTAGTGTTTTCTAGATACGCTTTCTTCGAACCTATGCAAATATTGGAAATCTAAAAGAAAACCGCACTTTAAAGGTGCGGTGTATCTTTTTTATCTCGGCCACGGCTGTGCTTTGCACAGACGGGACGGATGGTGGGAGCGGGTGGATTCCCTCGCCTAACGGCTACGGGGAAACCGTAACGATTTGGCTACACCCTGTTTGCCAAATCTACTTGTTTTCGAACCGGGCAACTTCGTTGCCATGGCACCAAATTCATAACCGCGACCACAAAATAAAAAAAGCACCCGTTGGGTGCATTTTTTATTTTGGTGGGAGCGGGTGGATTCGAACCACCTCAGTCGTAAGACAACAGATTTACAGTCTGCCCCGGCTCTCCAACTCCGGCGCGCGCCCAGAACTTTATATCGGTTCTTTTTGTCCGCCTACGCCATGGGCTACGGCGCGACACTGAATTTTCAGCCCTCGCTATCGCATCGGTGAAAATTCGTGGTGCGGGCAGCGGGACTCGAACCCGCACATCAAGCTTGGAAGGCTTGCGTACTAGCCCTTGTACTATGCCCGCAATAAATTCCAAGCCCACCAATTATACATAAAAAAATCCCAAACGCAAGTTTTTATTTTATAACAAACCTGCATTACGCAACACATCTGCTTCTACATTTATTTTTTGCATAATCGCAGTACCAGCATCACCATACCTATCTGGATGAAAAGCCAAAGACAATTCACGGAAACGCTTTTTTACTGCTGCTTTATCTGCACCAGTATCCAATCCCCATTTGCTTAAAACAGCATCTTTATCTGTTGCTGTAATATTTGGATTATAATCTGTATGTGGATTAAATGCACCAGATGTACCACCACCCGTAGTTCTTGGACCACTACCGGTGTTTCCTGTATTCCCAGATGTAGAACCACCATTATTATGTGGGCCAGAACCTGTTCCACCGGAACCACTGGTTGAACCGCCACTACCTGTATTTCCCGAACCGGTGCTTCCACTATGTCCAGCGCCATTACCACCACTACTGGCACTACTACCACCGGTATTACCACTTGGGCCACCATTTCCATTATGTGGTCCAGAACCCGTTCCACCGGAACCACCTGTCGAACCGCCACTACCTGTATTTCCCGAACCGGTGCTTCCACTATGTCCAGCGCCATTACCACCACTACTGGCACTACTACCACCGGTATTACCACTTGGGCCACCATTTCCATTATG
>Ga0310786_10001826_pt1 | contig 33792 bp, 22 predicted proteins | sample AusTroGonzalo_MG_FD_203881 | JGI IMG/M metagenome (GOLD analysis project Ga0310786, IMG submission 203881) | Bovine rumen microbial communities from tropical cattle in Woodstock, Queensland, Australia - Gonzalo_03 (v2) (version 2) | ecosystem: Host-associated > Mammals > Digestive system >... | reverse complement strand
ATATATCGAATACTACAACAATGACCGGATAAAGTTACGCCTAAAAGGAATGAGCCCGGTACAATACCGGACTCATAACTCAATTTTATCCTAACTTTTAACCGTCCAACTTTCTGGGGTCGGTTCAATTCCGGGGTCGGCGTCTTGTTTAACGAAAAACAATGTTATAAATGTAAAATTTTATTTACTGAATTTTATGGAAATTGGAAACTTACAAAAATGTAAGTAACTGCTCTAATGACCCTCGTTTTTTTGCGAAAAAAAGCAATCGGTAAAACTTTTAAAAAAGTAACTTACAAAAATGTAAGAAATTGAAGATTTTTACCGATTTTTCACTTTTTGTCAACTCCCTTTACTATCTTTACAAGCGTTGAAAAACATTAACAATCTAATTCTCAATGGAGATATAAAAAATGGCAATTAAGAATGCTTACCTTCAGAAGGTTTATGAAAAGGTCGTCGCACGTGATCCGGATCAGGCCCTCTTCCATCAGGCTGTCCGTGAATTCCTCGAATCCCTCGACCCGGTCCTCGAACAGGACAAGTCTTGGGAAACCAACGGCGTGATTGACCGCCTCGTCGAACCGGAACGCGTGATTACTTTCCGCGTACCTTGGCTCGATGACAAGGGTAACGTTCAGGTCAACCGTGGCTACCGCGTGCAGTTCAACTCCGCTATCGGTCCTTACAAGGGCGGTATCCGTCTCCGTAACGAAGTTACTCTTTCCATGCTCAAGTTCCTCGGCTTCGAACAGATCTTCAAGAACAGCTTGACCACGCTCCCCATGGGCGGCGGCAAGGGTGGTTCCGACTTCGATCCTAAGGGCAAGAGCGACAACGAAGTGATGCGCTTCTGCCAGTCCTTCATGACTGAACTCTGCAAGCACATCGGTGCCGATACGGACGTGCCGGCTGGTGACCAGGGTACTGGCGCTCGCGAAATCGGTTACATGTTCGGTCAGTACAAGCGCATTCGCAACGAATGGGTTGGCGTTCTCACCGGTAAGGGCCTCACCTACGGTGGTTCTCTCGCTCGTACCGAAGCTACCGGTTACGGCCTCTGCTACTTCACCCGCGAAATGCTCAAGGATCTCGCTAACGACTCCTTCCAGGGCAAGACCGTCGTGATTTCCGGTTCCGGTAACGTTGCTCAGTACGCCTGCCAGAAGGCTACGCAGCTCGGTGGCAAGGTTGTCACGGTTTCTGACTCCAACGGCTACATCTACGACCCGAACGGCATCAACCTGGACGTGGTTCTCGACCTCAAGAACAACAAGCGCGCTCGTATCAGCGAATACGCCAAGTTGGTTCCGGGTTCTGAATACCACGAAGGTTCTAAGGGTGTTTGGACGGTCAAGTGCGACATCGCTCTTCCGTGCGCAACTCAGAACGAACTCGACCTCGAAGGTGCCAAGGCCCTTATCGCTAACGGCGTGAAGGCCGTTGCCGAAGGTGCAAACATGCCTTCTACTCCGGAAGCTATCGAAGCCTTCCAGAAGGCTGGCGTTCTCTTTGGACCGGCTAAGGCTGCTAACGCTGGTGGCGTTGCTACCTCCGGCCTCGAAATGTCCCAGAACTCCGAACGTCTCTCCTGGACTTTCGAAGAAGTTGACGCTAAGCTCGAAGGCATCATGAAGAGCATCTACAAGGCTGCTTCTGGCGCTGCTGCCAAGTATGGCGACAAGAAGAACCTCGTCATGGGTGCAAACATCGCTGGCTTCCTCAAGGTTGCCGACGCCATGAAGTGGCAGGGTGCGGTGTAATTAGCCACGAGCTATGAGCACTGAGCGGTGAGCAATCGCTCGCAAAGTTTAAAAAGTCCTCGGTTTCACAAGAACCGGGGACTTTTTTTCTCGCGTCTCTAGACCCATTCGACTTCGCCCTACGGGTTTCGCTCAGGGAGACACTGTTTACTGCCTACAAACCACTGTTTACTAACCACTAATCGCTATTCATTTGTTTCCCTTTCATCGAATTGTTGCAAATTTGTTTTTTTATATGTAAATTAGTATATTATTTGCAAGTAATTTAACATGGAATCATAAATATGCGTTTGTTTGAAATTTGCTTTGCGGCTGTTTTATTGAATGCGTCCGTTTTTGCCGCACCGGCTGTGTGGACGGGCAAGGTTGCCGAGAGTTTCGCTTCGGGTAAAGGCTCTGCGTTCGATCCGTACATCATTGAGACTGCCGAACAGTTCGCTTTGATGGCAAAAAATTGCGAAACCGAATCATTTTACAAATTGGCGGCAGATATTGCTTTGAACAGTGGCGATGCGAAGGACTGGGCAAAATCGGCTCCCAAGAACAAGTGGACTGTCTGTGGTGATACGGTTAAGCCGGCCAAATTGTTTCTAGATGGTGCAGGGCATTCCGTAAGTGGGCTCTATGTAAATAGCGATAAGGATTATCAGGGACTCTTTGGCGTTTGGATTGGAAGCGTTAATGATCTTACCATCAAAAATTCCTATGTCAAAGGTGCTTCATCTGTCGGTACTGTGGCTGGAGCTTTTATTACCGCGCAGAACGGAGTGTCCGGAATTAAGAACGTTTCTGTAGAAACGAATGTCGAAGGGCGTAATTTTGTGGGAGGGCTTATTGGAACGGCAGGCGTCATTGTAAATGATACTGCTGTTTATTCCGGTAAAAATCAGTATAGTTATTCAAATTATGGCAATAAGATTCTTTGTGGAAACGCTCTTATAAACGATGTCTCTGTTTCGGGAACGGTTTCGGGAAATATAATGATAGGTGGTGTAATCGGATTTTGGGCGGGATTGTCTGCTTCTGATCGTTCTCGCCTTGTTGGAGCTGTAAATAAGGCTTCTGTTAAGGGCGATAGCATTGTTGGAGGCGTTTTTGGAGAATACAAAGGTCCAGAATGGGGAAACACCAGAGTTGGACAACTGGTTCTTATGAATTGTGTTAATTATGGGGACATCTCGGGAATAAAGTATGTTGCCGGGATTGCAAATAGTATATATAGAATAACATCTTACCATACGAATTCTATAACTGGAAAACTTGAAATTGATCAAAATAGGGGTGATATCCAAAATTTTGCTAATTTCGGAAAAATATCTGCGAAGAAAATCGCATGTGGGCTTGTTGACTCTGAAATCAAATTTGGCTACAATGCGGGCCAGGTAAGCTCCGACACTTTGGCTTGCGATTATGGTCGGGGTGCCCGCATTTACGATTTTTACGAGGAACACCGCGATTCTATCCGCGAATATTCGGATTCCTTAGGCGCATATTTTATACCGGATACGGGAAAGACGCTTCTTAACAAGGGGTATCCGCTTTTTGCCTACTGGCACAAGGACAAACTTTTCGACAATGGTTCTGGAACCAAAGATGACCCTTATCTTATTAAGAATCTCCAAGATTTGCGACGTTTTGAACGCCATGCGGAAGTCTTTATAGATTCGGTTCGGGAATTGCGGTATTACAGGCAGGAGGCCGATATCGAATTGCCCAAGGCAGAAAACAACTGGAAGCCGGTCAATGCGTGGTGGATAAGCTATGACGGAAACGGTCACTCCATCTCCAATTTGAACATTACAGATTCGAATGTAAATGTGGATAGCTTGCTTGAAAAAGCAGAGTCTATCAAGAACATCGAGAGTTATAACGAAGAAAAGAAATTCCGTAACAATATCGGGTTCTTCGATAGCTTGGAATCGTCGCAAATACACGACTTGTCCCTTCAAAACGTCAATATTCAGGGAGGTGGCCATGTCGGTGCTCTTTGGTCGGGAAGGGGAAATGCTGAATTTTCTGGAATTACAGTCACCGGGTCCGTGAAAGGTTTGTTCAGTGTTGGCGGTATTGCCGGGTTTGGTCAAAAAAGTGGAAAATTTTTCAATGTTACGAATTATGCCGATGTCACCGGTGTTGATAACGTCTATGGTATCGGTGCCGGAGACATCTATTTCTCTCGCAACTACGGGAATATAAAAGGGTATTCTTATGTTGCCGGAATTTCTGGAAGTCCATCAAACCATGATGTCAAGTATGTTTATAACAGGGGTGATGTTTCCGGTGATAAGTTTGTCGGCGGATTGGTCACGTATATGGACGGCAGAGGTTCACTTGTCTCTTCTTATAATGCGGCTAAAGTGACAGGGAACGACACGGTCGGGGCTATTGTAGCCAGCGCTGCAAAGGATACCATTGGTAGTGCTATTCTTTACGACAAGACGCTTGCCGATATACCCGCGATTGGCGTAGATGGTAAGGCTTTGGCCAATTCAGTTGAAGGTGTCGATTCTAAGACGCTCAAGTCTGCTGCCGGAGTTGCAAAGTTGGGACTCTATTATACCGAAGATTCCAAGAATGAAAATGACGGGTATCCTATATTCACATTCTTCAAGGGGACGGGATCCAAGGATTCTCCGTATCTTATCGGTTCAGCTCAAGAACTTATGGTGTTGTCAGCTTTATCCAATGAACAAAATTCCGCAGGAAACTCTTTGTATGCGTCTTTCTTGAACGATAAACATTTTAAAATTACTGCCGATATAGACTTGAACGCATCCGAGAAAAATCCTTGGGTTCCTCTGTTTTCCTGTAAGGCTTCTGCTAAATCTGGTTTTAAAGGCTCGATTGATGGTGACGGTCATGTCATATCCGGGATTTATACCGATTCTTTGGAATACTCAGGTTTGGTCGGTGTGAACGATGGTACTATCAAGAATATTGGGATTGCGAAATCCTCTATTCGCGGTCAATATGCCGGGGCGATTGCTGGTGTAAACCATGGTATTATCGAAAACTGTTGGAACGAAAGTGCTACGGTTCGTGGAAACATTGCTGGTGGAATTGCTGGTCTTTTTGAACAGAAGAGCGATGTTTTTGCAAGTAGTGTAGGAATTGGTAATTATTCTACTGGAAAAATCTATATAGACAGGACGTATAATGCGGGTGATGTCTCTGGAACGCAGTATGCAGGCGGCCTTGTCGGTTTTATGAATTTGGGGACTGGTTCCTCTGGAGTCCCTATTTCAGATGCGAGGAATTTCGAAACTCTCGCTAATTCTTACAACGTTGGCAATGTTTCATCGGAGAAGGGATCGTTTGGCGGCCTTGTCGGAAGTGTCGCGTACCTTGCTACTAGAGAAGAACAGGTATTTACGCTCAAGAACCTGTACAATACGGTCGATGTCTGTGCTTCTGCCAAGTCGGGGAGTAAGTGTACCCTCACTGCCGATGCGCATTCCAAGAGTACCTACATAAAAAATGTGTTCTATCTTGGCGAAAAGCGTGACAGCACGGTTGGTGTCGCTAAAACCTCGAAAGAGATGAAATCTTCGGATTTTGTCACTTTGTTGGGCGATGCGTTTGAGCAGGATTCTAAAGGCTCTAATGATGGCTATCCTGTAATTTCTAAAAAGGGTGTATTCGATCCTAATCAATATGAAAAAGACCAAACGCGAATTGTTGCATCCCCGCTTGTTTTCAGGAATTTGCAAGTGAGTGTGGCTGGTCGTGAAATACGCCTCGATAATGTGGTCAATGGTGCGAAAACATCGCTCTATGATGTGCATGGCAGGCTTCTATGGAGCGGTTCTACGGCTACTACTATAGTTATTCCAGTTCAAAAACCTGGAATGTATATTGCAAAGAATAAGTTCCAGATGGCGAAAATTGTTGTCCGTTAATGTATTTTGTTGCCTAGAAAAGTTAATGGGAATAGCTAAATAATGTAATTTAGCTAAAGGAAATCGCAGGAATATCATTATGGACAATGATTTGAAATTGATGATTGGTGAAGATGAAAGCATCATGTATGCGGGGAAGCCCAATAAAAAGTGCTTCATTTTCGAAAGCATCTTTAATCCGCTGCTCCCGTTTGCGTTGGTGTGGGGGATTATTGATTTTGGCGTTATCGGTTTTTCGATGTCGTCGAAAGAAGAAGGAATTGCGTTTTTCTTGATTCCCTTTATGATGCTCCATCTTATGCCGGTTTGGATTTATTTGGGAGGCATCCTGTTGACGTTCAGGCGGTATCGTAATACGTTCTACATCGTTACAGATAAAGCGATATACACTTCCGAGGGGGCTTTTAGCAAGCGGTACAGGACAAAGCCTTTTGCTGAACTTTCTCATGTCGATTTGCATCGCGGCGTATTCGACCAATGGTTCAACGTGGGCGATGTCGTTACGACTTCGAGCCAAGTCGGCACGATTACGGCTGGCGGGACGGCAAGAGCTTCGGCCAATGCAGGGATTTCGATAAACAGCATTTCTAATTACATCGAAGTCTATAATATTGTCAAAAAATTACAGCAAGATATATATACCGATGTGATGTACCCGAATGATTTGAGGCCCAAGAGCAATCACGGATACAATACGAAATATAGAATGTAAATAAAATGGTTACAAAAGTGTAACTTGTGAATTTACATTTGCGGGTGATTTTGCCGTTTGATGCGATAAAAAAATTACGAAACTTTACATCGCTTGAGGTGGAAAAGAATATAAATTTTCCTTCAAATTATTTTGTGATGTACTGCACAAAAATATTTTTTTGATACTGAAAATCACTGTGATAACTGTCACAAAAACCGCGTAGTTGCTAGATTTCATTACGATTTGTTGTTATTTTATTTTCCTTTTTACAACGAAAAATTTTCATTTTTTTTGATTTATTGATTTTTTGAAAATTTTATACTATATTGGTTTGTAGAACTTGGAGGGGCACTTGCGAAAAAAATTGCAAGTGTCCTTATTGTTTAACATTTAAACTATTCCAACTTGGAATACTAGGACTTGGAGTAAAAAAATCATTACTAATTTGTTTCGTATCATCCGTTTTGGAATATTTCTTTTTATTTTAAATGTTATCTAAAAGATTGGGTTGTTATGAGATTATTTGATGAACATGTGGTGCTCCGCTTCGCTATTTTGTTGGCGTGCATCCTATTTGCAGAATCTATTCCGGGTATTCTGAATTTTCATGATCGGGTTTTTAGCTTTGTACCCTACTTTTTGGCTATTATCTTCTTGGCCTATGTAGCTCTTTTTTACAAGTTCCCGACGGATCGCAGTAAAAAAATTCGCAATGATGTTGATATTCCAGAACCGAAGGTCGTTGAACCTATTCGCGACTTGAAGAAAGACCTTCTCGAAAAAGACGAAATGTTCCAGATGATGATTGACGTTGCGTCGGATGGATTTTGGACTTTTGACGTGGCGACGGGGAAGGTTTATTGGTCGAACCGCATCGCCCAATTGCTTGCAGCAGAAAGTACAACCCTTGAAGATTCGTTTGAACCTTTGAAGAATCGTGTGATTGAAAGCGATTGGAATGTTTTCCGTGAACAGCTGAACAAGGCTTTGCAGACGGCAGGGACGTTCTCTTGCAATATGACATTGCTCGATGCCGCCAAGAGTAATGTGAAGCTCGTGATTAGCGGTCGTGTCCAGTGCAACGAAACAGGGCATCCGATTCGTGTGATTGGTTCCTTGGCTGAATCGGTTCATCATAAGCCTAGCGAATATGAAAATTACAACAATGTTTATCAAGATGCTTTGACGGGTGTTTATAACCGCAAGTATTTCCTTGAAAAACTCAAAAATGATGTCGATATGGCTGCGAAACGTCCGGATTACGTTTTTGCGGTGGCCCTTTTGGATATTGACAGTTTTGGCGCCATTAACGCTTCTTACTCCATTAAAATTGGTGATAACGTTCTCCGCACGATTGCTGACCGCCTTAAATCCATCGATCGCCCGGATGACTGCGTGGCGCGTATTGGACCTGACGTGTTCGCGATTATTTTGCACAACATCCAGAGTCGCGACCCCAATGACGATTTGATTCCGCTTGTCCGCAATATTCATAATAAGGTAAAAGCACCGATTCCTCTGGATGGCAAGGACTTGTACATCAGCGTCTCGATGTCCATTGTGATTAATCAGGATGTCGATTGCGTCGAGGATATTCTTGCGAATGCCAATGCGAGCCTTCGCGACATGAAGAAGGGCATTAACCACGGCGGCATCCAGTTCTTCAGCGGCGGCATCCGCGAAAAGGCGATGAAGCTTTACAAGCTCGAATTTGAAATCCGCAGGGCTATTCAGGCGCAGGAATTTGTGCTGATGTACCAGCCGATTGTCGATATTCGTGCGGGCAACAAGATTGTGGGATTCGAAGCGCTTGTGCGCTGGAATCAGTCCGAACGTGGCATTATTTCGCCGGCTGAATTCATCCCGATTGCCGAAGAAACGGGGCTTATTGTTCCGATGGGCGCGCTCATTTTGCGTATGGCGTGCAAGCAGACGAAGCAATGGGTCGATATGGGATTCAAGGACATTCAGGTGGCGGTGAACTTCTCGGCGAAGCAGTTCTCGATGGATTCCATGGTCGAAGACGTTCGTCGCGTGCTGACGGAAACGAACCTGAATCCGCGTAACTTGAAGCTTGAAATTACGGAATATACGGCGATGAGCGAAGCCGACAAGACGATTGAAATTATGCGCGCCCTTTCGAACATGGGCATCCAGATTTCGATTGACGACTTCGGGACGGGCTACAGTTCGCTTTCGTACTTGAAGCGTTATCCGGTTCATACGCTCAAGATGGACAAGTATTTCGTGGATCACGTGGCGGATAACGAAGAAGATGCTTCGTTTGCCCGCATGGTGATTGGCATTGCAAGGTCTTTGAACTTGGACCTCATTGCTGAAGGTGTCGAAACCAAGGAACAGCTGGACTTCCTTTATCGTGAAGGTTGCCGATTGATTCAAGGATTCTATTTCAGCAAGCCTCTCAACACTGAAATGGCGTTACAGTACATGAGGGATCATTATTACGTCCCGACTCAGGAAATGCCGCAGCAAACGGTAGAAGTATAGGGCTGTGAGGTCGTGCTGACGCACTTTGGGGTCGCTTCGTTTTGAGGTATGAGCTATAATAGCGGCTTCGCCCACTTTGTCATCCCGGACTTGTTCCGGGATCTGTTTTTTTTATAAGGATTAGCTTTGTATGTTGACTATAATCGCGGTATAGTTGCATCGCCGTTTTCTTGTCGTTCTCTATAATCTTGTCATTCCTGACTTGAGTGAGCTTGCCCCGGACTTGTTCCGAGGGGAATCTCCTCATGCATCAAAGGACCGAAGGTTCGACCTCAAACCTCAAGCTGATGTAAACCACTTTCGTCTTTCGTCTATAGCCCGCTTTGGCGGGCGTTCTTTCGTCTATTATATCCCGTAACACTTTCTCGTGTTTTCGCGACAGTGCTTGTAGAGTTCCTCTACGGGCACGTTTTTTATTTCGGCAAGTTTCTCGGCGATGAATGGAATGTAGCCGGAATGGCATGGCTTTCCACGGAACGGAATGGGAGCCATGTAAGGGGAGTCTGTCTCCAAAAGCATTTGGTCTAGCGGCACGATAGCTGCCGCGTCACGCACATTTTGTGCGTTTTTGAACGTGATGATTCCCGTAAATCCGACGAAAATTTGTGCATCGAGGGCGAGGAGGTTTTCGACAAATTCTGGCGTGCCCGTAAAGCAATGAACGTGAATTTTATGGTCGTGCAAATTGGCGGCGCGGAGTACGGCGAGAGCGTCATCGTCTGCTTCGCGTAGGTGCAGTACGAGTGGCTTACCGCTTTCGAGGCCGAGTTGCAGATGGCGTTCGAAAAGCTTGACTTGTGCGGCTTTTGTTTCTGCGCCGTAATGGTAATCAAGCCCGAATTCTCCGCAAGCGACGCACTTGGGGTGCTTCAGAAATTCCATCATGCGCTTTTCGTCTTCGGCGGTTTCCGTTTCGACGTATTCGGGATGGATGCCGTAGGCGGTATAGACGAACGGGTACTTTTCGCTGAGTTCGCGAGCGTATTCGAAGTCTGCGGGGTCGCAAGCGACGTGGATGAATGCTTCGGGGCGCTCAATCTTTGAGGCTGCCGCTTTTTCTTTTGCAGAGCTTAGGCTGTCTGCAAAGCAGGCTTTCTCGAAACGCTCCAAAAGCACGTCAAACGATTCTTCCGCGTGACGTTCGTAAGAGTCAATATGGCAATGGGTATCGATGAACATTATTAGGTATCAGGTAACAGGTATCAGGGGTCAGGGATTAGAAATTAGGAAGTGTCATTCTGGAGGCGTAGCCGATAGAATCCATAAAAAAATTGATGGACTCTATCGCCTTTCAGGCTCCAGAGTGACAGAAAAGTAGTCTTTTGTTGCGTAAGCCTCAAAGGCACGGAGTGCCGACCTCATGGCTCATAGCTCACTGCTAATAGTTCACTTCCAGAATCTCGTAAACTATCTTTCCGCGGGGGGCTTGCACTTCGATGACGTCACCGGCTTTCTTGCCTTGCAGTGCTTCGCCAATGGGCGATTTCATGCTGATGCGGCCTTGGAGCGGGTCGATTTCTTTATCACCGACGATGCTATAGACCTTTTCGCGCTTGGTCTTTTTATCGAGCATTTTTACGGTGGCGCCAAAGCGGATGGATCCGTCCTTGGTCGCTGCGTTTTCGACAATCTTTGCACCGTCTAGAATGCGGTCGAGTTCGCGCAAACGGCGGTCAATTTCGCGCACGCGCATGCGACCATACGTGTAGGCGGCGTTTTCGCTGCGGTCGCCTTCTGCGGCTGCTGCCTGGACCTGATTAATCATTGCGGGTCGTTCGACGTATTTGAGGTGTTCCCATTCCGCTTTGAACTTTTCAAAGCCTTCTTTTGAAATTAAGTGTTGCATGGCCCTCAATTTAAAAAAGTTTCTTGTGTGCTAGGTCATATCCTTGTTTGATATCTATTAAATAAGTTGATTTTGAATGTTAAAATTTTCTATCTTTGGCACGTAAAAATAATGAGGTGATATGGTAAAATCAACACGGTCCGAATCAAAGTATAAGCGTTTGAGCCGTATTTATTACAATCGAATGTTCCCGCGTCGTCAAGATGCTGTGCAGGTGGCATGGTCTGTTGCAGCGGGCGTTTTTATTGGTATTTGGCCTACAATCGGTGTCGCCATTATCTTGACGGTTGCCTTCTGTGCACTTTTCAGGTTGCCGAAGGTTCCGGGGATTGTTTCATCGTTTGTTGCAAATCCGCTGACCCAGTTCGGTTTTTTCTACCCGACTGGCTACATGATTGGCTGCAAGATTGTTCATCCGGCGGCGATCAAGTTTGATTTTCTCGAAGAATTTCAGGGGCTTTCTTTCAAAAATTTTACATCGGTGATTTCTCATTTGTGGAATGACGCGGCAGACCACCTGTTGGCGTTCATGATTGGCATCACAATTGTCGCTGCCATCGGCGGAATCATCTTCTTTTTTCTAGCTTATTTCATCGTAAGTTACAGAAAGAAAAAATGGATTGAGGCAAAGACGGGTTATATCCATAACTTGATTGCCGAAGATGAAGTTTTAATCAAAGAAGCACACAAAGGAAAGAAACCTATGATGCACATTTATCCGTTCAAGGCTTTGCGTCCGGTCAATCCGGCTGAAGCCGAGACTATCTCTGCGCTCCCGTATGACGTAATGAACCGCGCCGAAGCTAAGGCCATGGCCGAGGGGCTCCCGCACTCCTATTTGCGCGTGACTCGTGCCGAACTGGAACTCCCGGATTCCGTCGATGCTTATGACCCGAAGGTCTATGCCCACGCTCGTGAAAACCTCGACAAGATGATTGAAGATGGCGTAATCGCTTTCGACAAGAAGCCCTGCCTTTATGTCTATCGCCAGACCATGAACGGTCGCGAACAGTACGGCCTTGTGTGCTGCGTCCCGGCTGCTGATTATTTCAACGGCATTATCAAGAAGCACGAACTCACTCGCGCCGACAAGGAAGAAGACCGTCTGCGCCATGTGCTTGCTACGAATGCAAACACGGGTCCGGTGTTCCTCACTTACCGCGATCAGGGACAGTTCGACGTGTTCGGTGCAGTGACCAAGCGTAAGCCTGTTTATGACTTTGTGAGCAAGGGCGACGGTTTTGGCCACACGGTTTGGGTCATCGACGATGATGCCGAAATCGAAGCTATCCGCAAGTCTTTTGAATCTGTGCCGGTGAGCTACATTGCCGACGGTCACCACCGCAGTGCTGCTGGTGCCCGCGCCGCCAGCTACCGTGCAGAACAGAACCCGAACAACACGGGCAACGAAGAATACAACCGTTACCTAGCCATCCTCTTCCCGAGCACACAGCTCAAGATTCTTGATTACAACCGCGTGTTGAAAGACTTGAACGGTCGTACTCCGGAACAGCTCATGGAAGAACTGAAGAAGGTTTTTGACATCGAAGAATTGCCGAGCATGCAGAGCCCTTCTAAGCAGAACCAGGTGAATTTCTACATGGGCGGCAAGTGGTATGCTTGCACGTTCAAGGACAAGTTCCTCAAGAACTTGGGCCCGGTCGATAGCCTCGATGTGGCTCTCCTCCAGAAGCTCGTGTTGAAGCCGCTCTTTGACATTGATGATCCGCGTACTTCCAAGCGTATCGACTTTGTCGGTGGCATCCGTGGCTTGGGCGAACTTGTGAAGCGTGTTGATAGCGGTGAATGTGCTTGCGCATTTGCGATGTATCCGACGACTCTTGACCAGCTCATGAGCATTGCCGACGCTGGCGCCATCATGCCGCCGAAGAGCACATGGTTCGAACCGAAGCTCCGCGACGGTCTCTTGGTCCACACGCTCGACTAATTTGTTTTTGTCACCCCGTTATTTAGTGCGGAACACATCAATATTGTCACCCCGGATTTATTCCGGGGTCTTTTTTATACAAAGCAACTGATTCCGGAACGGTTCAAAAGTGTGAGCAATTGCAATTTTTTTCACGTTTTTGATAGCTACTGTTTGCCAAATAAGGCCATTTTTCGTTTTTTGAGTGCAAGGATTCTAGATTTTGTCCACTAAAATGGATTGTCTAGCAAATGAACTTGAGACAAAGAAATAAATGGTTGCGCTTTTGGAATTTAATCCGCTTAACGATTATGTGGAAGTTTAAGAATTTTAAGTTCTGGTGATTTTGTATAGATTGTTATTTGCTTTTCATGACCATTTTTACGAATCTTTTAGCTCGTGAAAAATGACGGTCCACTTGTTTCTGGAATTTGTTTGCAGTCTTGTTTGCACGACCAAGGAGGCGGCTTTTGGTAAAGTAACCGACTTCGCGGGAGTCTGCACAGTGGCTAGCTTTTTCGCAGACGAGGTAATAGCAATCTTCGGGAACAACGTAAAATGAAATTTTTGAGGAATCTTTCCCGCTGAACAGCTCGCGTTTTATGTGGATGGGGGCGTTGCCGGGTTCGGATTGGAAAATCTGGAGTTCAACAAGGTAGCGGTCTTGCCACGGCATGTAATCAATTTCTTGTAAGCTGACTAGGCGGTTGCCAAGCTTTGTTGAACCAATACGTTCAAGGGGCATTTGTCGATTGCCTTGCCAGAGGCTTGACTTGATGTAGATTTTTTCGTTCTGTTCATGCATCAGCGAAATCAAGTAATCTTGTTCTACATCGCTTAACTTGTTGAAAAAAAGCGTATCGCCTTTATGCGGAATATAAATACTGCGCGTTTCGATAAAAGCGTCTTCGCCTTTCCATTTAAAGTTGCGGTGTGGAGTATAGACGTTTCCGTTGTTTGTGATGGTGATTGAATCGCCTGGACCACCGAGGACTTTACGGACCATGTCATCTTGACTGCGCATAATTCCCCATACAAAATCACCGTCTTGGATTTGATCGGTACAGCGGGGAAGTTTGCACATCCACAAAATGCTGTTTTGCGGAAATTTGGGGTACAGCGAGTTGTCTTGCATGCGGACGGGTTCCAAGACGTAGTAGCGTACGCCAATCATGATGCCTAGGACGACGCAGAGGATAAAGACAAGAAAGAACACGTGCGCTCTGGAATGGCGACGTTGCAATGACCTGACTTTTCTATCCAGTGCAGACATGTTTGCGTACGAGTCCTTTAGTCCTGTTGCCTAGTCCCCGTTGCTCGTAGAATCGTCGCTGAGCGAGAGCACCGCGAGGAACGCTTTTTGCGGCACTTCCACCGAGCCGATGCTCTTCATGCGCTTCTTACCTTCTTTCTGCTTTTCGAGGAGCTTGCGTTTACGGGTGATGTCGCCGCCGTAGCACTTGGCAAGCACGTCCTTGCGCACTGCCTTCACCGTAGAGCGGCTGATAATCTTTCCGCCGATAGCGCCTTGGATGGCCACGTCGAACTGCTGGCGTGGAATGAGGTCCTTGAGCTTGACGCAGATGGCGTTCGCGTAGGTGTGCGCCTTGTCGCGGTGGATAATCACGGAGAACGCATCGACCGGGTCGCCGTTCAAGAGGATGTCGAGCTTCACGAGGTTGTTGCGCTTGTATTCGCTCGGTGTGTAGTCGAGGCCTGCGTAGCCACGGCTCAGCGACTTGAGGCGGTCGTAGAAGTCGAACATGATTTCTGCAAGCGGGAGGTCGTACTTGAGGATGACCTTCGATTCGTCGATGTATTCCATGGTTTCGAACGTGCCGCGCTTTTCTTCGCAGAGCGTCATCATGGCGCCCACATATTCCTTGGGCGTAAAGATCTGAGCCTTCACATAAGGCTCTTCGATGTAGTCGTAGCGGCTTGCGTCGGGGAGCTTGGAGGGGCTTTCGATTTTCACCATCGTGCCGTCGCTCATATACACATGGTATTCCACGTTCGGCACGGTCGTGATGATATCGACGTTGAATTCGCGGTCCAAGCGTTCCTGCACGATTTCCATGTGCAAAAGTCCGAGGAATCCCGTGCGGAAGCCAAAGCCGAGCGCTTCGGAAGTTTCCGGTTCCCAGCAGAGGGCGGAGTCGTTGAGGCGGAGCTTTTCGAGGGCTTCGCGCAAGTCCTTGTAGTCTTCCGGATCGATGGGGTAGATACCCGAGTAAATCATCGGGAGCACGTCCTTGTAGCCCGGGAGCGGTTCTGCGGCCGGATTGGCGGCATCGGTGAGCGTGTCGCCGATTTTCACGTCGCTAATCGTCTTGACGTTCGCGAGCACGTAACCGACCATGCCTTCGGTCAGTTCCGGGCGCGGGTCGCGGCGCATACTGAACGTACCGACTTCGGTCACGACGTATTCACCGCCAGTTTTCATCATGCGGATTTTCATGCCCGCTTTGAGCGTCCCTTCGACGATGCGGATGTAGTTGATCACGCCACGGTAGGAATCATAGACAGAGTCGAAAATGAGCGCCTTGAGCGGCTTGTTTGCATCGCCCTTCGGGGCCGGAATTTCATCAACAATCTTGTCGAGCACTTGTTCTACATTGAGGCCAGTCTTTGCTGAAATGCGTGGAATCTGGTCGGGGTCGTAACCGAGCAAATCGCCTACGAGTTGTGCAATGTGGTCTGGCTGTGCACCCGGTAAATCTACTTTGTTCAAAACCGGAATAATCGTGAGGTCGTTTTCGATAGCGAGGTAGAGGTTCGAAAGCGTTTGTGCTTCGATGCCCTGGCTTGCATCCACCACGAGAATAGCGCCTTCGCAAGCGGCGAGTGAACGGCTGACTTCGTAAGTAAAATCGACATGCCCCGGAGTGTCGATCATGTTCAAGATGTATTCTTCGCCATCTTTTTCATAGACCATGCGGATGGCGTGTGCCTTAATCGTAATGCCGCGTTCGCGTTCCAGATCCATATCATCGAGGAGCTGGTTCATCATTTCGTTCTTGGAGACCGTCTTGGTCAGTTCAATCATTCTGTCGGCGAGAGTGGATTTGCCGTGATCGATGTGGGCTATAATACTAAAATTACGGATATTGTTATTTTGCGGCATATTAAAATGTTGATGAGTTTTTGCCTAAATATAGAAATCTTGTGCCTGTTTTTTGGAACACGCTGTGAACCCTTTAAAAAAAAACTATATTCTTGTTGACAATTGGTTCTTTCAAAACGATATAACTACGGAAGTTAAGTTTTGTTTAAAAAGTATATTATCAGTGCTCTGTTTATGTGCCTTGCCGCAAATGCGTTTGCAGAAGGAAAAAAATTCAACAAGGACTATAAGGGAATTTCCCAAATTCTTGCTGAAATTACAACTCACGAGGGAAAAATCGTTGTCGATTTGAACTTCAAGGCTGCTCCAAATACTGTTGCAAACTTTATTGATCTTGCAAACAAGGGATTTTACAACGGTCTGCTTTTCCATCGCGTTATTCCGGGGTTCATGATTCAGGGTGGTGACCCGAATGGAGATGGAACGGGCGGTCCAGGTTACACCATTGATGACGAGAAGAACGACCTTAAGCATGAGACGGGTGTGATTTCCATGGCGAATCGCGGCCCTGATACAGGTGGTTCGCAGTTCTTTATCACGCATCTTCCGCAGCCGCATTTGGACGGGAAGCATACCGTATTTGGTAAAGTTATCGAAGGTCACGACGCGGTCTGCCGCATTGATACGAACGATCCGATTTTGAACATTACAATCGTGGAAAAGAAGTAAATATGAGTTCTAAAAAAACGACATCGAAAGCGCCTGCAAAGGCGAGTGCTTCTGAAAAGAAAACTGCAAAGCCGACTCCGAAGAAGGCTCCTGAAAAGAAGCCCGCAAAGGCTGCACCGGCAAAGAAGCCTGCTCCTGCTAAAGCCGCTCCGGCAAAAGAAGCTCCGGCCAAAAAGGCTGCACCGGCGAAACCGGCTGCACCGGCTAAGAAGCCTGTCGTGAAGAAGGAGGTCCCCGCCAAGAAGGAACCTGCAAAAAAGGAATCTGTGGCGGTCGCTCCTGCTAAAAAGCCTGTCGTAAAGGATTCTAAGGCTGAAGTTTCCAAGAAATCGGAAACTCCCAAAAAGGTTGAACCGGCGGTCGCGGCTGCTCCTGCAAAGGAAGAAAAGGCTAGTGCCCCTGTTGCTGCAAAGAAACCGGTCGATCAAGAAACCGAAAAGAAAACGGTAAAAGCTTCGGAACCTGTTGAAACGCATGACAAGCATGACTCGAAGAAAAAAGTCGAGTATCCTTATTCTGTCTTGCTGGAAGGTGGCAAGAAACCGTGCAAGTTTATCATGTTTGTCGAAATTGACGAACAGGAAGAACGTGCTAACAAGAAGAAGGTGACTTCAGAAATGAAGAACCTCGAAAAGAAGCCTACATCTGCCATTCGTCACAAAATTTCGTTGGCCGAAGAAACGCAGGAAGAACTGACTGAACGCATCTTGAAGGAACTCGAAGAACAGAATGCAGCCTTCACGCGTGAAGCGGCTACGCAGATTTGCACTCGCTGCAACAGAAATCTCGTTTCGCCGGAATTCTGGGTCGATAAGCATCTCGGCTACTGTGAAGAATGTGCCACGATTTTGCACTTGGGCCAGTCCAAGGAAGCTCGCAAAGTGGAGTACCAGTTGGGTGCCATGGGCGGTGACTCTTTAGATGAAGCGGATGACGATGAATTTGAAGGCCCAGACGCGGCTGACTTGAAGGAAGCCGAAGAAGAACTTGCCGATTTCGATGCATAGTGATTCGTAATGAATAAATTAAAAGCCGAAGCGACACGCTTCGGTTTTTTGCATGTATTCACGGCTACAGCCAGATGCTTTTTGCGTATAAATTAACTGACTCTTCTCATGACGCCGATGACGCGGCCTGCAATGGAAAAGTCTTTTTTGTTGTTTACGATAATCGGCTTATATTTGGGGTTTGCTGCACGAAGCTCGACGTGGTCGGAACTTGGATGGTAGTACTTGACTGTCGCTTCATTATCGATTTGGGCAACGACAATTTCTCCACGGTCTGCGGTCTTTTGCTGACGTGCAAAAATTAGGTCGCCATCAAAGATGCCTGCATTAATCATGGAATCGCCTTTGACGCGAAGAGCAAATACGTCGCTACGGCATGCGAGGAAATCTCTGTCGATGGTGACTGTACCTTCGAGGTTTTGCACGGCGAGAATTGGCGTACCGGCGGCAACGCGACCGACGATGGGGATTTCTACGGTGTTGCTCGGTGCATCTTTTTTAGACCCTTTTTCGGAGAAATCTATGATTTCGATACCACGGCTGACTCGTGGAGAGCGGTTGATGTAACCTTTCTTGATGAGGGCGGCGAGGATGGAGCGAACGCCGTTTGTCGAAGAAATTTCGAAGTGGTTGCCGATTTCTCGGACTGTGGGTGGCATGCGGTTTTCTTTAGAATACTTCTTGATGTATTCGTAGATTTCTTCTTGCCGTGCCGTCATATCTTTGCGGATATCTTTGAATTTTTCCATTTTGTGCCTCTCGTCATAAAGGATTCTGGAATTTCTATGTATAAAATATAATGCACAATTGGGCAATTGTCAATATTTTCACTGCACAAATGTGAGTTTTTTTTGAAAAAGTTTTTTAATGATGAAAAAATTTTGCTGAAAAGTTCGATTTATCGTCAATCTTTTGCTATATTTGCATGCACTTCGGGGTGTAGCTCAGCCTGGTAGAGCGTCTGCTTTGGGAGCAGAATGTCGTCAGTTCGAATCTGGCTACCCCGATACACAAAGAGCCGCCCCGTAGGGGTGGCTCTTTATGTATTTGGAGGGGTGCCAGATGAACTGACGAAGTCAGTTCGACAAAATCCGTCGAGAGCGAAGCGAACATGACGGATTTTGGCCTTGACTTGAGCGAAGCTCAAGCAAGCCCGAAGGGCAAAATGTGAAACGAAGTGAACATTTTGGCAATCTGGCTACCCCGTGGTCAAATAGAGACCGATGCTCGCATAGAATCCTCACCTTCGTGAGGATGACGAAAAGGTGAATGTAGAACGCGAAGCACCCCGAAGGGCAAGCTGGGAAGTGAGCGAAGCGAAACCGAAGCCAGCGCAGCCTATCTGGCCCCCGTTGGTCAAATAGAGATCGATGCTCGCATAGAATCCTCACCTTCGTGAGGATGACGAAAAGGTGAATGTAGAACGACGAGAAGAGAGGAATCCTCACTTCGTGAGGATGACGAAAAAGACTATGAAACAAAAATCACCGCAACACATGTGTTACGGTGATTTTTGTTGTTTGGGGGATATGTCTTTAATATAACTATTCGAATCTTCCAAGAATTGTTTTTTTACTTCATGAAATGATATAGCTGTATCAACCGTGCATATCCTAACTTCTCTTTCGTCTCTCGTCTGTACTTTCTACTCTAGCTAGTACATGCTTGCTGGTGGATTGTTGTCATCCAGTCCTGGCAAATTCGGGTTTTGGGGGAGGTTCGCGAGCAGGTCTTCCGGTTCGACGATTATGTTGTAGTAAACGTTGTTCTTGAGTTCGTCTTCGATGTAGAACAAAGTACCACCCATGGCGCTGCCGCATCCGGCACATGCACCTTGGTAACGGATTTGCAGACGGTTGTCTTCGGTCAAGTCGAGAATTTGTATGTCTCCGCCGTCGCCTTGGAGCGTACCGCGCACGGTCTGGTGCAGCCATTCTTCGATCTTTTCGATTTTCTGCGCCTTGGTGAGGGCGTTCCATTCGGCATCTGCTTCGGCACGGCCTTCGGCGGTTTGCGTGCGGTACTTGATGCGTTCCATCTTTTCGCGGACGATGATAGCAGTCGCCTTCTTTTCAGGATAAACTTCCAAAAGCTTTGCGATGAGGTTGTTCATCTGCTTGATTTCGGGTGCTGTTTCCGGGATGGCTCTTACATCGGGGCTGTCGCGCAGTTCTTCTTCGAGGCTTTCGGCGGTAATCTTGCAAGCATCGTCAATGGTCGCCATCTGGATTCTGCGGCAGAACGAATCGGCAAGGGCGGTAAAGATGGGACCGCCATACGTAAAGAATCTCGTTTCCAGAATCTTGTCGCATTCCGGATCAATCATCAAATAAACTTTGAGGCTTGCTTCCTTGACATCGACGAGGGCGAGGCCTTTTTCGTCGGCTTCAATCTGGAAAATTGCCCCACGGTACTTGGGGGCTTTGGCAATTTCTTGTAACTTGTTGGAAAAGGATGCACATTGTTCTTCGTTCATGGCCGCAAATGTAGAAAAATAGAGGAGTGATGAGTGGTGAGCTTTGAGAAATGAGCACGGGGCTTCGCCCCTTTGTTTTATAATCGTGCTTGAGGCTCCTGATTTCAACTCATGGCTCAAGGTTGAAGGCTCATAGCTCATGGCGAAGCATGTGATTCTTATTCTAAAACCTGTTACCTGTAACCTGACACCTAAATGCAAAAAACGCAACCCGTGAAGGTTGCGCCAAATGTAGTCATTAACAGGAAAAATTAGAATTAGAACTGTTCAATCTGGGTGTTGAACTTATACTTGTCCTTGTAGTAGGCAAGCATCTCGTCGCTGTTGGAAAAAGCTTTGCGGAGCGGGTCGCGGAGAGCAGGTTCTCTTTTGACCTTCTTCTGGATTTCAGGCACGACATCCTTGAAGAAAAGTTCGTTGCTGGCAGATGCGACATGGTTCTGGTTGTAGTCCATGTGGTAGCGGCGTTCGACCATCTGGAACAAGTCGGACTGGCAGGAATTTTCAGGCGGCAAATGAGATGCGACAGGCAAATAGCACTGCTTGATGTAATCCTGCTTCATGCTGACAATGAGACTGTCGATGGCAGGGATGTTGTGAACCGAGTCGTTATGACTTGCTAGTTCTGCCTTTGGGGTCACAACTCCAGAGCAACCAGAAACGAGTGCTGCTGCGAGTGCGAGGGATGCCCAAATGATGGAATTTTTCATGTCCTAATCCTTTTTTTTGACATTGTTATTACACTACATCAATCCCGATGAACAAAGTTACTTAATTATGGATTGATTTGCGATAGTTGGGGTGTAAAATTCTTGTTACGAAGAACTGTTTTTTTTGTTTTTTCACGTTTCATGTGATATAAAACACCAAAAATTTACTTTGAAGAGGGTTTAAACTTGTAAAACCACTTGATGGGGTCGATTACATCGTATTTTACGTTGCCGATTCGTTTCTTTCCTTTCTTGCTTACAAGTCCTGTGACAATGTGTGCGTGGGGGCCTGTCGTGTGTCCTGTTGTACCGACGGTGGCAATCGGGTCACCCGGCATGACATCCTGGCCGTTTAAATAAAGTAACTTGTCGCAGTGCATGAACAAGATAACATCGTTTTTGCGAACAAGCCCGATGATGACTCCTCCGCGTTCGTCGCGGCTAGTCCATGCCTTGGCGTTGAAGGGGGCGAGGATGCGTGCCCCTTGGCGGCTTGCGACATCAATACCGTTGTGCTTTCTTTGTGTGGCCGTTGCGTTTTCATGATAAAATTCCGTGATGTAGGCGATGCTGTCCGAAATGACGGATGTCCAGTACTTCCAAGCGGCTCCGATGGTGTCTGCCGAGGCGGGGCGCTTGATTTCATTGGGGCGCGAAAAGCGTATCGTGGTTCCTTTGGGCGGAATGTTCTGGTTGCCTTTTTCCCAAGAGGTTACTTTGAATCCGTTGTCTTCAAGAGTTTTGGCAACGTAATTTTTGACCATCTTTTCGTTTGTGATTATTGCGTCGAAGCGTCCGATGGCGTAACGTGCGATACGCTGCATGCTCTCGACTCCGTCGAAGGTGTATTCGAAGGAGGGGGCGACGGAAAGCTGGTTCCGTTCTTGGATGCGGTCGCGCAAGTTTGAATCGCTGCGGTCGATGTCTGTCACGAAGAGGAATGGCGCGATTATTGCGACAATGAGCAGCAACGGGAAGCTGTTGCGGATAATTCGCGGGAATCCGTCGAGCGGGTTCTTGATGAGGATGGATACTTTATGGAGCTTCTTTACGACTTTAGCCAGATTTTCCGGGTTTTTCTGGAAATCCAAAGCGAATGCTTCCTTGGTCGCGATGGCGTTTTTGCGGATAGCTTTGCGTGCCCTGGGGAAACTCCGTCCGGGTCGTTCTTTCGAGAGCCAGAGAATTTGTGCTTTCTGGGCTTCTTTTACGTCTTCGATGAACGCTGCCGCCGAATTCAGGGAATTTTCAGTCACATGCACCATCAAGAGGCGGGCCATCGAAATGAGGTTCCCGACGTTCTCGATTTGTTCGGTCGAAATGATGCCGATGATATGTGGGGCAATCTTTTCGAGGTTCTTGATGTTGTGGTAGAGTGTGCGGTATTCCGAGTCCGAAGCAGGAATTGCCTTTGTGCCGCTAATCGTGATATTGACATCGGCTGCTGAAATTTCTGCGATGTCTTCGGCAGTGAGGTCTTTTTTCGAAAGGTCGGCGGCCTGTAGGGGAGCGTTGCCTGTGAAGGGGCGCGTGCCTGAAAAGTCGATTACAACAAAACGCGCACCGGCGTTAAGTGCCAGTGCGAATTTCTGCAAGGCTTCTGTGGGTAAAACGTCTTCGTCAGAAATGGCGAAAAGCGTGAATCCGCCTTGGTTGTAAAGGCTTTCTAGGACCTTTCTTTGCATGCCTTACTTGGCGGCACCGCGCGGATAGGTGTAGCCGGAAGGAGGTGCGGCGACGAACTTATCGACTTGGAGGTAGAGTTCTTCGGCGGATGCTGCCGGGTTGAAGAAAATTTCCTGGTTGCGGTTCTGGCTGCGGCCCTTGATGGGTTCGTTGCGGCGACCACGGGAGACGATGCCGAGCGGGAGCACTTCCAAAAGCGGCAAGAGACCGAAGTAGCGGAAAAGGCTGAAGTTCTTCTGCCAAGTGGTGCGTTCTGCCAAGATTGCAAAGGTCCCTTCGATGATGGACTTGCTCTGGAGAAGGTCTTCGGAGGTCATCGTCACGAGTTCGTGATTGGTGGGGAAGTTGTTCTGGAAGTTGACCATGTCGCCTTTGAGATAGTTGGCGTCGCAGAGAAATACGAATTTCATTGTTTTTCCTGGTTTAATTTAATGGTTATTCCATAAAGTTAACTTTTTTGGTCTTTTTTGTCACTTCAAAAAGGGCTTTTGCGGGGCTTCCATTCTCACCAAAAATTGAATTTTACGAAAAATTTACAAAGTTTTTTGCGTAAAATCCGTCTAACTTGTTGATGCTCAATTTGTTACGTGATTTTGGGGCTTTCCGGTTGACAAAAACGCGGTTTTCGTTTAGAAAAGAACATTTTGAATATTTAAAAAGTTTTTTTGTTTTAAAACATTATATTTATCAACGTTTGAAAAAACACCGGATATTTTGAATTTTTTGTTTATGTATATCGGAGACGTAAAATGAATAAATTAAAGAGGTCCATGGCGACCTTGCTTGCTTCTGCTAGTGTGATGGCAACGGCATCGTTTGCCCAAAATCCACCGCCAGCTCCTGAATCTGCTCCACCCGCACCCGCTCCTGCAGCGGCCCCTGCAGCTCCTGAACCGGCTCCGGTACCTGCAAACGAACCTCCGCAAATTGGCGGAATTCCTGGCGAATCCATTCAGGAAGGTGGCACTTTCTCCAAGTTCAAGCTCGATAATTTTGTATCTGATGATGTCGACCAGCCCTCGCAGATCCGTTGGAAGGTTTCTGGCAACAAGGCTTTGAAGGTCAACATCGGTCCGGACCACACGGTCGAAATTACCACTCCGGATGCCCTTTGGAACGGTTCCGAAGACATTACCTTTACGGCCACGGACTCCAAGGGCGCCTCTGCTTCTGAAACGGTGAACTTCTCTGTGGAATCTGTGAACAATCCGCCGGTTGTGTCGCAGATCCCGAGCCAGGTGATTACGGAAGGCAAGCAGTTTGCCAAGATCCGCCTGGATGACTTTGTGAACGACCCCGACCATAAGAAGAACCAGATCTCTTGGGATACCGAAGTTGTTCCGACGGGTGGTCCTCAGGCTGATGGCGATCTTTCCGTGACGATTGATGCAAACCGCGTGGCGACGATTGTTGTTCCGGATGCCCATTGGTATGGTGCTGCCACAATCAAGTTCATCGCAAACGACCCGGATTACGGTAGCGACAACAAGACGGCCGCCTTTACCGTTACGCCGGTGAACGACCCTCCGACCTTTGCAAAAAAGATTCCGGACCAGGTCATCGAAGAAAAGAACCAGTTCGACATGATCTCCCTTGCGGACTTTGTCACGGATCCTGATGATGACGTGATGAACCTCAAGTGGACGGTTTCGGGCAACAAGGACTTGAAGATTGAAGTCGACAAGTACGGTTCTGCCATCGTTACGATTCCGAACGAAAACTGGAACGGTCAGGAACGCGTGACGTTCACCGTGACGGACGCTGCCGGTGCCAGTGCAAAGCAGGATGTCCTGTTCAAGGTCAACTCCATCAACGATCCTCCGGAATTTGTGCAGAACATCCCGGACCAGACAATCGAAGAAAAACAGGAATTTGCTCCGATCCAGCTTGGCCAGTACGTGAAGGATCCGGACCACCGCATCGAAATGCTCAAGTGGGCTGTTTCTGGTGCCAGGGACCTCAAGGTCTCCGTGTCCGGAGGCGTTGCCACGATCCGCATTCCGAACAAGCTTTGGAACGGCTCTGAATCTATCAAGTTCAAGGCTACAGACCCGGATGGCGCTTCTGCTGAATGCGAAGCCATGTTTACGGTCAACTCCGTGAACGACTTGCCGAAGTTCATCCGTCCGATTCCGGCCCAGAACATCAATGAAAAGCAGCAGTTCACCAAGATCAAGCTTGATGAATTTGTCAAGGACGAAGACCACAAGAATTCCGAACTCTCCTGGGATGTCGAAGTGAAGCACCAGGGCCAGATGCCGGAACTTGGAACGCTCAACGTTTCTATCGATGACAACCACGTCGCGACGATTGAAATCCCGGATCCGAGCTGGAACGGCAACACGGTTGCCACGTTCACGGTGATGGACCCGGAAGGCGGTTCTGCAAAGCAGGATGTGGCTCTTAACGTCCGTTCTGTGAACGATCCTCCGGTATTCAAGAAGATTGCCGACCAGACCGTTGAAGAAAAGTACGAATTCACTCCGTTCATTTTGGACGATTACTTGAGCGATGCCGACCACGACTTCTCGAAGCTCAAGGTCGAAGTCACGGGTAACCGCGACCTCAAGGTCAATATCGATCCGAGATCCCACGAAGTTTCTGTGAAGATTCCGCACGACCAGTGGAACGGCACTGAAAACCTCACGTTTACCGCAACGGACCCGGAAGGCGCCCGTGCAACGACTTCTGCCAAGTTCACGGTCAAGGCGATCAACGATCCTCCGGTCATGAAGGATATTCGCGAACAGACCATCAAGGAACAGGGCGAATTCAAGACCATCGAACTCGACAACTATGTCGAAGATTTGGACCACGCCAAGAACCGCCTCAAGTGGACGATTACTGGCAACAAGGAACTCAAGGTTGCCGTGGATGCCGGCCGTAACGTGCGCATTACTCCGCCGTCTCCGCAGTGGCATGGCGCCGAAACGCTCACGTTCAAGGTTTGCGACCCGGACAACGCTTGCGATGAACGCACCGCGAACTTCACGGTTGAATCCGTGAACGACGTTCCGATGTTCGTGAAGCAGGTGATGCCGCAGACAATCCGCGAAAAGTCCCAGTTCCAGCCGATCAAGCTTGGCGACATGGTGAAGGACTTGGATAACAAGCTCTCTGAACTCACGTTTACCGCTACAAGCAAGCCGGCAGCCGGTTCCAAGAAGAAGGAATCCGAACTCAAGATTGAAATTGACGACCAGAAGGTTGCAAAGATTATCATTCCGAACAAGTTCTGGAACGGTGCCGAAGAAATCACGTTTACCGCAACGGACCCGGAAGGTGCCAAGGCTACCTCTACGGCTCTCTTTACTGTGGAATCCGTGAACGACCTTCCGGAAATCAAGCAGGTGGCCGACCAGACCATTCAGGAAAAGGGCGAATTCACTCCGTTCAACGTGTCTGAACTCGTGTCCGACCCGGATGACCGCTTTGAAAACCTGAAGATTGACTTCACGGGCAACAAGGATCTCAAGGTCGATATGTCCAAGAACGGCATCGTGACCGTGAAGACTCCGAACAAGATGTGGAACGGTTCTGAAAAGGTGACGTTCACCGTGACCGACCCGGCTGGTGCCAAGGCCCGTACGACGGCAACCTTTACGGTTGTTTCTGTGAACGATCCTCCGGTCATGAAGGATATTGCAAACCAGACCATCAAGGAAAAGGGTTCGTTCAAGCCGATTGAACTCGACAACTACGTGGAAGACCAGGACCACGCCAAAAACCGCCTCAAGTGGAAGATCGAAGGCCAGAAGGAACTCCGTGTGGCTATGGATCCGATGCACAAGGTGACGGTGACTCCGCCGAATCCGAGCTGGAACGGTTCCGAAAAGATTCGCTTCACCGTGACGGACCCGGATGGCGCCTCTGACAGCAAGGAAGTGACCTTCACGGTCGAATCCGTGAACGACGCTCCGGAATTTGTTCGTGATTTGCGTGACCAGTCCATTGACGAAAAGAAGCAGTTCCAGCCGATCAAGCTTGCTGACTTTGTCAAGGATCCGGACCACAAGATTAGCGATCTCAAGTGGACATTCAAGGTAAGCCCGATTGGCCAGGGTTCTTCTTCCAAGAAGAAGGGCAAGAAGGGCAAGGATGAAGATGATGAACCGGTAGGCGAAACGCTCAAGGTCTCTGTGGATCCGACTGGCGTTGCCACGGTGAACATCCCGAACAAGTACTGGCACGGTGCTGCAAATATCACGTTTACCGCAACGGACCCGGAAGGTGCTTCTGCAAGCAAGACCGCTCGCTTTGAAGTGCGTTCTGTGAACGACGCTCCGGTGATTTCCAAGACTGCTCCGACGGGCGAAACGATTCTCGAAGGCGGCCGTTTCAAGACAATCGACCTCACGGCTCTCGCCGAAGATCCGGACCATCCGCAGTCTTCCTTGAAGTGGGAAGTTACTGGCAACCGCGACCTCAAGGTGGATATCCGCAAGGACAACACCGTGATTGTCTCTGTTCCGGATAAGCAGTGGAGCGGCAAGGAATCCTTGACGTTCTCCGTGACCGACCCGGAAGGTGCATATGCTCGCCACAAGATGGTCTTTGAAGTGACTCGCGTGAACGATCCTCCGACGCTCGTGAAGCGCATTCCTGACCAGAAGATCAAGGAAAAGGAATCGTTCAAGCCGATCAAGCTTGATGAATATGTGAAGGACCCGGACAACAAGCCGAATGAACTCCGCTGGAAGATTACCGGTGCAAAGCAGCTCAAGGCTGAAATCTCTGCAAGCCGTATGCTTACCGTGACGACTCCGAATAAGGACTTCTGGTGCTCTCCTGAAATGATGGTCCTCGAAGTGAGCGACCCGGATGGTGCCAAGACTTCCCAGACGATCACGTTCGAAGTTGTGTCCGTGAACGATCCTCCGGTCTTGAGAGACATTCCGCCTCAGAAGATCCGTGAAAAGGGCCAGTTCAAGGATATTGACTTGAGCAAGTTTGTTCGTGACCCAGATAACTCCATGGATCAGCTTTCTTGGGCCGTCAAGGTCGTAAAGCCCGAAGCCGAACACGCCAAGAAGAGCAAGAAGGGCAAGAAAGGCAAGAAGGATGATGACGATGAAGAAGAAGAGGTCGTCAAGGATCCGTTCAGTGTCGTGATTTATAAGGGTGGTCTCGCTCATATCAATATTGCCGACCCGCACTGGCATGGCGAACGCAATGTGGTGTTCACTGTGAAGGACCCGGAAGGTGCAACGGATTCCAAGACGGTTAACTTTGTTGTGGAATCCGTGAACGACGCTCCGGTAATCAGACCGATTTTGGCCCAGACCATCAGGGAAAAGGAACACTTCGAACCGATTGACTTGACGAAGTTCGTTTCTGACCCGGATCATCCGACCAACTCCCTCAAGTTCGAAATTGCTCCGACTCGCGCTCTCAAGGCAATGATCAATGCCAAGAAGCAGCTCGTCGTTTCTACTCCGGACAAGTATTGGTACGGTGCCGAAAAGATTCGTCTCGACGTGACGGACCCGGAAGGAGCAAGAGCTTCTCAGCAGATCGACTTTGAAGTGACTCCGGTGAACGATCCGCCGACGATCATCAAGGGCGTTTCTGGCCAGAAGATCAAGGAAAAGGAAAGATTCGAAATTGTCGACCTCACTAAGATTGTGAACGACCCGGATAACAAGCCGAATGAACTCAAGTGGATTGTCTCTGGCAACAAGGATCTCATTGTCGAAATCAAGAATGGACGTGCTAGCATCCGTACGCCGAACCCGAACTGGTTCGGCAAGGAAGAACTCACGTTCACGGTGATGGATCCTGCTGGCGACAAGCAGTCTACAAAGGCTAACTTCGAAGTGATTCCGGTGAACGATCCTCCGACGTTCAAGTCGATTCCGCCTCAGGTCATTGACGAAAAGAAGACCTTCCCGGCCATTGACCTCTCGAAGTATGTGACGGATCCGGATAACAGCCTCGCAGAACTCAAGTGGTCCATTGATGGCGAAAATCCGTTTGCTTCTGCTGCTCCGGCAAAGTCCAAGAAGAAGGACAAGAAAAAGGACAAGAAGAAAAAGAAGCATGCCGAAGAAGAACCGGCTCCGAAGTTCGGAAAGCATGAACTCAAGTACAACATCAGCGACAAGGGTATCCTCACTGTCGAAATTCCGGACAAGTACTGGAACGGCTCCGAAACCGTGACGGTCAACGTGTTTGACCCGAGCAAGGAAAAGGCTTCTGTCGAAATTCGCTTTACCGTGAAGTCCGTGAACGACGCTCCGGTCGTGAAGGAAATCCCGGGACAGACGACTCTCGAAGGCAAGACCTTCAAGTCCATCAATCTCGATGAATACGTCAGCGACCCGGATCACAAGAAGTCTGAAATGAGATGGAAGGTCTCTGGCGCCAAGAATCTTGACGTGAGAATCAACGCCAACCGCGTTGCCGAAATCAAGCCGAGAAGAGACAACTGGTTCGGTGACGAAACCATCATCTTTACGGCTACTGACCCGGCAGGCGCATCTGATAAGGCTGTGGTGAAGTTCATCGTGAAGCATGTGAATGCTGCTCCGGTGATGCGTGACATTCCGGACTACACGATCAGGGAGAACCAGAACGAAGGCGTGATTGCGACCATCAAGCTCGACCAGTTTGCTCGCGACAAGGACCATCGTTTTGAAGATCTCAAGTGGAAGTTCACGGGTAACAAGCAGTTGCAGGTGACTTACGACAAGTCCAAGAAGACTGTGATTGTGGCTCAGCCGTACTCTCATTGGAAGGGCAAGCCGGAACGCATCACGTTCACGGTCACCGACCCGGAAGGTGCTACGGCTCACAAGACGGCAACGTTTACGGTTATCGCTGTGAACAATCCGCCGGAGACCAAGCCGCAGTCCTATACGGCTCGCGAAGGCGAAAAGCTCAAGGTTCCGGCATCGGGCGGTCTCATGTCTGGTGCAACGGATCCGGATGGCGACAAGATCGAATCTGTGAAGCTCGTGATGAAGCCGCGTAACGGTCGACTCGTCTTGGACGAAAAGAATGGTTCTTTCGAATACACCCCGAACAAGGGCTTCTCTGGAATCGACGAATTCACGTACAAGGTGTTTGACCCGGCTGGCCTTGGCTCCAAGGTCACTAACGCCGAAATCAACGTGCTGTTCAAGATGAAGGATGTGCGCGGCAACAACGCGAACAAGAAAAAGAAGTAATATTCTTTGAACCTGCGAAATTGAATATGCGAAAAGTCCCGCGGATGACATCCGCGGGGCTTTTTTTGCATTTAGTAGGAAGTTAGAAGTTGACGGTAGGAAGGGGTGTGCGGATTTCTGCTACAATGTCCCCCCGACTTGATCCCTTTGACCACTTAGTGCTTTAGCACTTACGTGGTCATGATCCGCGTATGGGGAGGGGGTCGCCTATCTCATATTAAATGGAAAGAATGACCTTATATTCTTCCGCTAACCTCTCCATTTTGACGGCGCAGTTGGCGGGGGAGGTGGAGGGGAGCTTTATCGCCTTGATGCCGGTTGATTTTTCGCAGTACTTTTCGTAGAGCTTGTGGGCGGTGGCGCCTGTGCAAAAGATGCGCCTGATTTTCGTTTTGGCGAGGAGCGTGGCGATGTCGTTGGGCACGACGTCTTCGATGCTTGTGTCGCTTGCCCCGATGATGGTGCAACTGTCGAGAACGTCCCAAAGGGCGATGTGGTGCTTCAAAAGCATTGCTTTTTTTTCGTCGATGGTTGCGGGGAGCGGCTCGTCCAAAACGTTCGCAAGAACTTTCCAGAAGCGGTTTTGCGGGTGCCCGTAATAGAATCCCTGCTCGCGCGATTTGGGCGAGGGGATGGAACCGAGCAAAAGAACTTCTGAATTATCGTCGAAAAGTGCGGGAAACTCATGCGTTACCCGAGTCCTCGTATTCTTAACAGTTCTAGTTTGCGTTTTCTTTGTGGCCATACCACAATAAAATTAGAAAGATTTACCCCAAAGTGCCGCAAATACGACCCCATAGCCCATAAGCACTTCCTACTTCCTACTGTCTACTGCCTACTGTTTACTAACCACTAACCACCAACCACTATCCCCAAACATTGAACTAAACCCCTAAAATTGCTATATTTGCCCGCGTAAAAATGGTTGCGTTCTAACCACTAACCACTAATCACTGATTACTGTTCCATGAATCCAGAAATTGAAAAACGCCGCACTTTCGCCATCGTCAGCCACCCTGACGCCGGTAAAACCACCATCACCGAAAAGTTCCTGTGGTACGGGAACGTGATTCGCGAGGCTGGTCACGTGCGCGCGAAAGCCAACAAGAGCTACACTGTTAGTGACTGGATGAAGATTGAACAGCAGCGTGGAATTTCTGTTTCGAGTTCCGTGTTGAACTTCCCGTTCGAAGGTTGCATGTTCAACCTCGTCGATACCCCGGGGCATCAGGACTTCTGCGAAGATACGTACCGTGCGCTCACCGCTGTGGATGCGGCTCTCGTGCTTATCGATAGCGTGAACGGTGTTGAAAAGCAGACGATTCGCTTGATGAATGTTTGCCGCATGCGCCATACGCCGATTATCACGTTCATCAACAAGATGGACTTGGATGGCCGCCACGTGCTCGACTTGCTCGACCAGATTGAAAGCGTTTTGCAGATTAAGACCGCTCCGTTTACGCTCCCGATTGGTGTTGGTAAGCTTTTCAAGGGCGTCTATTCCATCGCCGAAAATACGTTCCACACGTTCAACCCGGACGATGGCAAGCAAGAAATTATTCAGATGGAAGGCCCGGATGATCCGCGTCTCGTTGAACTCTGCGGTGAAAACTGGGTGAATCAGTTTAAGGAAGAATATGAAATGGTCACGGGCGGTATGGATCCGTTCGACCACGAAAAGTTCCTCAAGGGTGAAATGTGCCCGGTGTTCTTCGGTTCTGCCGTGAACAATTTCGGTGTGCGTCAGCTTTTGAACGCTTTTGCAAAACTCGCTCCGCCGCCGATGATTCGCGATACCGACAAGCGCCCGGTCAAGCCGGACGAAGACGCTTTCAGCGCATTTGTCTTCAAAATTCAGGCCAACATGGACCCGAAACACCGCGACCGCACGGCATTCCTCCGCATTTGCTCGGGCAGCTTTACCCGTGGCGAAAAGGTTTTCCACGTGCGTACCGGTCGTGACATCCGCTTGACTGCTCCGACTGCCTTCCTCGCGAAGGACAAGGAAGTTATTGACCACGCCTGGGCAGGCGATATCGTGGGTATCAACGACCCGGGACTTTTCCGCATTGGCGATACGCTCACGGACGGCGAAAAGATGAACTTCACGGGTATCCCGGACTTTGCTCCGGAACACTTTGCCCGTGTGACGCTCTTGAATCCGCTCAAGTCGAAGCAGATGGCGAAGGGCCTTGCCGAACTTTCGGAAGAAGGTGCAACGCAGCTTTATGAACCGCTCAAGTCCGCAGTGCCTGTCGTGGGCGTGGTGGGCGAACTCCAGTTCGACGTACTCAAGTTCCGTTTGCAGAGCGAATACGGCGCCGATGTGCAGCTAGACCGCGTGCCCGCCCATTGCATCCGCTGGGTGAAAGGCCCCGAAGCTGACGTGGGCAAGTTCGCCGAAGAATACGCCGGCGACTGCATGATGGACAAGGAACGCAATCTCGTGTGCCTTTTCCCGAACGAATACCGCCTGAACCTCGCGCTCAAAAACTACGAACGCCTGAGCTTCGCCGAAACCTCTCAGGGGTAGTTTTGCATTGTCATCCCGGACCCCGTTCCGGGAGCGCCATTTTAACGGCAACTTTTAACTTGCTACTTAAAGTAACCCTGCTCGATCTTGTTTAGCATCGGGCATGTCTGTCCTGCATGCAATACGTATGCCATCGAATTTTCATTTAGGTGGCCAACTGGCACAAAAACACCTTTATCCATATTGTTCAAGAACACTTTCAAGTCAATCGCAAAAATCTGAGCACAGTCCACAAAGGAATCGTGATGAAGAAAATCATTTTCGCGTTTCAAAATCTTTGGTTGTGATTCTTCAGGCTTAAACCGGAATCGCTCCGAATTTATAGAACAGCATACCACTAACGATTCTGTCTTTTTGACGACCAACAAATACTTGCCATGGTCCGTTTTTATGACGGAATTGACTTCCGAATGAACCACCGCACCGCGCTCAGAATACAATCGTCCCGTTAATTCTTTAGGCAAGTCCATAATTAAAGCGCCTGCCTGAAAAGAATATCGTCTTTTACGTATTTGCGAAGTTCGCTGTCTGCTCCAATCTCGTCTAGAATTTCATCTATTCGAATGGACGTGTTCATGCCTGCATTCCTGGCTGAATTCCAGGCTTGCTTGTGGGACAGCTGCGTAAGTTCGTCGAAGGTCTTGTCCTTGTACAAATTCAATGAGTATGTCAACGCTTCAACATCGGATTCCGAAAGATAGTCCGCATTAACATCCTTCAACGGCTCAACGAAACCCTTCTCGTTTCCTCGATTGAAACGACGAAATACATCACCCTCTGCTGGATTCTGTTTCATCTCGTCGTACAAGATAGATGGCACGGGGCCATTGTTCATGGCGATGTATGTGTCTCCAGTGACTGTCCTACCATATTTTTTGAGGTGGTATAAGTCCGCAAACCACAAAATCTTGAAAATCTTGTGCAAACGGCACTGATCCTCGGGGAGCTTCGTGGCAACCCACAAAGCTGCGTTAATCAGTACTTCTTTCCCGAATAATGGCTTAAACGCAGACATGCAATACCTTACCCCTAAAAGTATAAAAATCAATCATCCGAGTCAACTCCTTTGCCTTTCGTAAGTTGGTTTCGGTTATATTGTTTGAATGAAAATTTCAGAACTACACATTTGTTCACTATACTAATATACAAAAACAATGCGCTAAAGTCAATACCTCTCTTACGTCATTCCGGCCTTGAGCCGGAAGCCCTTAGCAACTGTTGTTGACTAAGGGTGATTTTGAGCGTTCCCTGTAGGTCCTATGGGCTTTGATTCTTTAATGCGAACACTGGAAAAAAGGCTTTATTCTCGCATAGTCAAACATCCCATTATTGAAATTGAATGCAAATGATTATATATTTTGAACAAATAATAAATAGGTAAAAATGCTGGAACCAGTATCAGATATAATAGATGTTACATTTAATGAATCCGAAAGCCTGTATATTTGGCTTGATCTGTTGGGATTTTCTAAGGAGTTAGAAAAAAGCGGAAACAAAGAGGATCTCTCGGAAAAACTGGAAGCTTTTAGAAGCTCATTTCGAAACATTTCTAATAAAGTGATGCATCTTTCCGACGGCATTCTGATTGCAATTGATATTACCAGAAAACCTTGGAACATTAACAGTATCAGAGGTATCTTCACACAAATCGCCGAAGGCCAAATAAATTTTTTTGTCAATCAACAACAAATTGTCCGCGGTGGAATTGGCATAGGCGAAACAATCAATGAAGACAATTGGAAAGCAAGTAAGTTTATTAGCAGAGGAATGGCGAAAGCGTA
>Ga0310786_10001825_pt1 | contig 33804 bp, 35 predicted proteins | sample AusTroGonzalo_MG_FD_203881 | JGI IMG/M metagenome (GOLD analysis project Ga0310786, IMG submission 203881) | Bovine rumen microbial communities from tropical cattle in Woodstock, Queensland, Australia - Gonzalo_03 (v2) (version 2) | ecosystem: Host-associated > Mammals > Digestive system >... | reverse complement strand
CTACGAGTCGAACCCGTTCGGCTCGGTCGGCTACTTCGACCACTTCTCGGCGGCGCGGGAGTGTCCCAACGCCACCACCGAGGTCTGCGACGTCATCCACTGGATGCGGCTCAACCACGCGCTCTTCCTCGCCACCGGAGACGCGCGGTGCATCGACCGGATCGAGAACGCGTACCTCAACGGCTTCCTGCCGGCGATTTTCGAGGACGGCACCTGGGCCTGCCACGCGACGCGCTCGCACGGCACGCGGCAGTTCGCCGCGCCGCACCAGGTGGGGATGAAATTCCACCAGTGCTGCGTGGACAACGCGCCGCGCGTCCCGCTCGACCTCTACGAAAGCGCCGCGGCGCTGGCGTCGGATGGAACCGTCCTCGCGCTGCTCTACTTCCGCGGCGACTACGCGCTCGGCGGCGGCGTGCGCTACCGGGTGCAGGACGGCCACCTGCTCGCCGGGCGGCTGCGCCTTGCGGTCGAGAGCCGCGAACCGTGCCGGGTCAGGTTCCGCGCACCGCCGTGGGCGGAGGATTTCAGGGTCGACGGCCGCGCGGCGACGAACGGCTGGGTGGAAGCCGAGGCGGGCGCGGGCGCGACTTCGTTCACGGCGACATACCGTCCGCGCGTCGCGCTGCACGAGTGGCGCACGCGCGAGGGCGCGGACCCGCGCGCGGCACTCTTCGAGCAGGTGAAGGAGACGCCGGAGATGGCCGGACTCGCGCGGCGCGAGGGCGGGGTGTACTTGACTTACGGGCCGTTCCTGCTCGCGAAGTCCACGCGCTTCGACGCGAGCCGCGAGGAGTGCCTGAATCCGCCGCGGCGGGTGCGCGTCGGCGAGAAGGTGTCGCTGAGACCGCGCCTCGGCTGGTGTCCGCGCCGCAGCTGCGTCGCCTTGACGGCGACATTCGGCGAGGGGAAGGACGCGTTCTCGGTCAGGGTGACCGACCTGCAGGCGCACGACGCGAACGACCCGGCGTCGGCGTTCTCGATCTGGTTTTAGGAAAGCGGAGGCGAACAATGGAGGAAATCGATTTTACGGTCGACACCTTTGACGACATCGTCGCCAAGGACCAGCGCTACAACGCGCGGGCGTATGCGCTCCTGATGGACGTGGTGCACGCGCTCACCAAGGACGGCGCCCACACCACCGGCGAGGACGTGCTCGAGGAGTTCCGCGAGACGGCGCTCGACCAGTACGGTCCGCTCGCCTACACCGTGCTGACGGAGTGGGGGGTCAACTGCACCGAGGATGTCGGCGAGATGATGTTCAACCTCGCCGACGGCAGGCGGATCTCGCGCGAGGACGGCGACACGCCCGAGGCGTTCGTCGGCGGCTACGACTTCAAGGAGGCCTTTCTCGGCCCGTACCAGGCGTGAGCGCAGGCGAGCGGCCCCCGCGACACCGCGCCCCATTTCCTCTGTGCGGGGAGATGCCGCTCGCGGCAGTTTCCGCGGCAGTTCCCGCATATCCCCCGACCAAAGGTCGTCCGCAACGCGGATGTACTGGCAGGGGTGCGGTTTTGGTTTAACACGCGGATTTGTTCGCGTCTAACGACGCTCACTTTTCGCGGCTACGGAAATCTGCCGCGAAAGCCGACACGGCCCGCGGCAAAAATGGTATAATTCACGCGATGAAACCCCATGCCAAGTCCGCGCTTTTCCTCGCCCTCGCCATCGTGGGCGGAATCGCGGCTGGCATGCGCTGTGACGCATCCGTGACGGTGGAAAACTCGTCGCAATACACCCCGCGCCCTGCGACATATACAGTAAAAGCATATACAGAAGGGTCTCTTTTGATGCTAAAAGACTGTATCTTGGGATATTTGGCGTTTTCACCGAGACGGGTTTGTGTTATCTGAGACAGAGTTTGAATCGCCGCTAAAGGGGTGGATGGAATAATGAGGAAATAGTCCCATGAATAAGAATAGGCGTCTTACCTGCTTACTTGTTTTGATGATTACGATTGTTGTAGCATCGGCAATTGTTTTTGTAGGTTGTAAAGAGCGGTTTCTGTTTATAGTGCCAGGAATTGTATTCATTATGTTTACCGTAGTCGCAAGTGGTATCATTTGCCAAGCGTGTTGCGAAATTGGAAGTAGAAGGTGGTCGAAAACTGTTGGGGTCATCAGACGTGCCGAGATTGTAAGATCGTACATTCCTGCGGGGGGAATGCATGCCGGCAACTCATCCCCTAGCCATGCCTATTCATTGGATATTGATTATGATTATACCGTTGATGGTAGGTTGCGCAAGGGGTCAAGGGTTTCTTTTGTCAAAAAGGATTACGGTTCATGGAAAGAGGCTGATTGTGCAAGGCGCTTTCTTCTGAAGAACAAAAGCGTAGAGGTATATTACTGTGCGCTGCTTCCCTCGTTATCATGCATTTCACACGTTCAAACCAGCGAGATTGTTATGAAAGTTTGTGTAGCGGTTGTAATCAGTGTCGTGTCGCTGATGTTTACCTTGCTCGCGTTTTACTATTTACCTTGATTCCAGGATTTATCCAATTCTATGGTTGTGTCTGTAAATCTGCGTTGGCTGATGGCGGTTTTGACTGTGCGCATGACGACTAAGTCAGACAGGGCTAGAATATTCTGTATAAGCTCCGCTACTAATACTTCTATGGGATGGCATCATGGTAAAATGTAAGAAACAGAATAGACGAATGATAGCGATTACCTGCGTAGCTGCGCTGCTGATTGCGGCGGCGGTTGTGGTCGCTTTGCGCGAGCGGCAGCCGGTGCAGTTGCCGGATGTGCCGGTTGCGGCGTCGCCCGCAGAAGTGCGAGTAAGGGCAGTGGAGCGGAGGGTTGAGACGCTGAAACAAGGCGAGGTGGTCGCGGCGTCGGGTGCCGTCGCGATTGTGTGCGGAGAGGATGCGGCGACGACGGATCGCTATGAGGCGCGAAACGACGCGCTCAGGTCGATTGCGCGGAGGCGAGATTTGGCGAAGAACGACGTCGACGCGCTGTTGGCATATCTGCGCTCGGCAGATGACGCGATGCGGGTCGAGCGCGTCGCGGCGCTCAAGAACGACGTGATGAACCTCCTCCGCAGCCAAGAACCGCCAGTGGAAGGACTTGCGGAAACCTTGATTGTGATGTTTGAAGGACGCGGCATCTCAACTCACAACTCATCCACTCCCAACTCACCCACTCACCCACATCCTCCCGCCGTCCTCGACTACTGCGTCCAGCACCTTGGCGCGATGCAAGGCGAGATTACTGACGACGCCACTCGCCGCCGCATCCGCGAGGTGCTCGTCGGGGCCGCCCGCCGGGCGGGGCAGTCCTACGCCGGAACGGCCCTCTATTCCCTTGCAGACGACAGGCGCGCGACGCCCGCGCAGGAATCGGAGCTGAAGCGTCTCACGCTGGCGCTCTGCAGGTCGGAAGCAAACTCCGCCGCGCGCATCGCCGCGATCCAGCTCGCGGGCGAACGCGGGTACGCCGAGGCGCTGCCGCTCCTCCGCGATACGCTTTCGGGAGAGCGGCGCGACGCCGTTCTCGACATCGTTGCAATCGAATCTGTAGGGGGACAGACCCCGCGAAGCGGCTGCTTTTGGGCGGGCGGTGAAATCGGCGCATATCCCCCGAGGCGAAGCCGAGCCGCGGGCGGTGAGACAGGTGCGGAGCGGCAACATGCCAGTTCGGGCGAAGAATATGCATAATGCAGATTTTTCGCCCAGGTGGTGGTCGACAGATATGCCAATAATATGATATTATTCGCATAGTTCGTTCAAATAACGAAAAGGAGCGTTGGTATGTTGGCGAATGGGTTGTTGCGGAAGTTGAGGAGAAGGTCTCGAAGTTGAAAGCGATGCACGGCGTATCCGTCATTCCAGTGCTGGTCTACGACGGGAATCTGTCGAAGCGTGTGCCTGCCGACGGGTATTTTGGCCGCATAATCTCCGCCTGTGAGTTGCTTGGTCTGCCTGACTAACACTGCGGCGCCTCCAACGGGCTCAGGCTGGTGCCGTACTGCCTGTGAGGCAATCGTGAGCCAGGCAACGAGATGCAGACCTGGTTCAGGGAGAAATAATGGCAAGTGGGGACAGAATCGCGGCTACGGGCTGGGGCGTTCTCCCCGCGCCGCCGCGCCGCCGCCGTTTTTGGTATAATACGCGACGTGAGATCGAGCAATACCATGCGCTCTACTGCGCCGCAAGTCGTTTCCGCCGCGCCAGACGGGGCCGCGCTATCCCGGCTGGAGCAGTTCGGCTGGCGGGGCGCGGACGAGCCCGGCATCGGAAGGGTGGTGAGCGCCCATGGCGACTACTACCACCTCGTCTGCAACGAGGCCGGGGGCGAGATCCTGGCGCGCAAGAAGAAGAGCGTGTTTACGCGGATGAAGACCGCGGCGCCGGACGACATGCGCCCGGTGGAGCGCGGGGAGCGGCCGCTCTCACCGGTCACCGGCGACTTCGTGCGCTTCCGCCACAACGACCGCGGCGACTCGCTGATCACCGAGGTGCTGCCGCGCTTCTCCGTCTTCGAGCGCAAGGACCCGGCGGCGCGGCGCCCGGCGCAGACGCTGGCGGTGAACTTCGACGCGCTCTTCGTGATGATGTCGCTGAACGAGGACTTCTCGCCGCCGCGGATCGCGCGCTACCTGGAGCTGGCGGATGGCATGGGCGAGGCCGCGGCGGTGGTGGTGCTGACCAAGGCGGACCTCGCCGGACCGGGCGCGGCGGAGATGGCGGCGCTGGAGGAGGTCGTCGCCGGGCGCGCGCGCATCCTCAGGATCTCGGCGCTGACCGGCGAGGGGATGGACGCGGTCCTGGAGTACGTGCGGCCGCGGCGGACGGTGGCGCTCGTCGGCTCGAGCGGGGTGGGCAAGTCGACGCTCCTCAACACGCTCGCCGGCGAGGAGGTGGCGGCAACGCAGGCGATTCAGGAGTGGTCGGGGCGCGGACGCCACACCACGACTTCGCGCGAGCTATTCCGGATCTCGTCGGGCGCGCTCGTCCTCGACACGCCCGGCATCCGCGAGATCGGCCGCATCGGCGAAGAGGACGCGCTGCTCGCCAAGGGCGCCTACACCCACCGCTGGCGCGCCAAGGGCAACGCCTAATCCCCCCACTGTCCAAACCGCTCCCCGCGCCGCCGCGCCCCACCACTTTTGATATAATACACACCAATATGAAGAAACTCCTGGATTGCATTGTGTGTGTATTCGCCGCGGTCGTTGCGGCGGGTGCCGAGGTCAACGTCGGCGACTGGGCGCTTGGCGGCGCCGCCGCCGTCAGGTGCGACAGCCCCGGCGGCTGGAAGCTGACCGCCGCGGCAGTTCCGTCCGGCGAGGAGGGTGTCTCGCTGGTGCGCGTCTCCGCCAAGTCGGAGAGCCCGGCGAAGAAGCCCGTGTTCTCGGTCAAGGTGCGGATCCCAGGCGGCGAGGCGCGGACGCTGTGGCGGCCGGAGCTCGGCTGCCGCAAGTTCGACCGCGCGGGCGTGATGCCCTACGAGAGCCACGCGCGGTTCAAGAGCTGCGCGGCGCAGTGGATGCCGCTCTACTCCTTCCTCGACGCGGAGGACCGCAGCGTCCTGACGCTCGCGGCGTCCGAGTCGCGCGGCCGCGTCGTCTTCCGCGGCGGAGTGGAGGAGGGGCCGAACACGCTGGTGGCGGAGTTCACCTTTAATACCATGGACTGCGAGGAGCCGGCGGACGGCTTCGAGGTTACGGTGCGCTACGATACGAGGCGCCTCGCCGCCGACCGCGCGCTGCCGGCCGCCGCCGCCTGGCTGCGCGCCGCCGACCCGGCGCCGGAGCGTCCGGTCCCCGCCGCCGCCTTCGAGCCGGTCTGGTCGTCGTGGTGCGCCTACCACTCGTACCTCAACGACGAGATCGTCGAGCGCGAGGCGGCGGTGGCGCGCTCGCTCGGGCTCAACTGGATCATTCTCGACGACGGCTGGCAGGTGCCGGAGGGGCTCTCGTTCTGCGACGGCGAGAACCTTCCGTCCCCGCGCTACTCGAAGGACTTCGCCGCGCACGTGCGGCGGCTCCACGACGCGGGGACGAAGGTGGTGCTATGGTATCCGGTCACGCTGGTCACGGACAACGCGCCGAACATCGCCGACTACGACGGGCAGATGCTCTACCGGCGCTCCTGGGGACCGCAGATATGGGACCCGCGCTTTCCCGCCCGCCGCGCGTTCTTCCACGGACGGATCGCCGCGGCGATGCGCGACTGGAAGGTCGACGGGATGAAGCTCGACTTCGTCGACTCCTGGGGGCTTGACTTTGACACGATGCGGCTGCCGGACGTCTCGGGCGGGATTGGTGCGCGCGACGTCCGCGATCTGATGCCGGCCGTGGTGAAGACGATGACGGAGGCGCGCGAGATCGTGTCGGGCGCCCGTCCCGACGCGCTGATCGAGTTCCGCCAGTGCTACGTCGGCCCCGCCATGCTCAAGTGCTGCACCCAGATGCGCGTCCAGGACTGCCCCGGCTCGCTTGCCGAGATGCGCTACGGCATTGCCAACCTGCGGCTTACGTGCGGGCCGAACGCCGTCCACTCCGACCCGATCCAGTGGGCGCGCGACGCGACTGCGGAGCAGGTGGCCGAATCCGTGCTCGCCTCGATCTTCGGCATCGGGCAGTATTCGGTGCAGTTGACCGCGGCGCCGGCCGGGCAGCTTGCGGTGCTGAAGCACTGGGTGGCGTTCACGCGGGCGCACTCACAGTCGCTCTACCGCGGCGACTTCCGCGTGCAGGGACTGTCCTCCGACGCGCCGGTGCTGGTCGGTGAGTCGGCGGATGAGCGGATCGTCGGCGCGTACAAGCCGGGGTTCGTGGCGGACTGCGGCGCGCCTGACCGGCGGGTGTTCGTCCTGAACTGCACGGGGACGCCGCGCGTCGCGGTGCGCTTCGCGGCGGCGGCGAAGGGCGTGGTCTACGGGCCGGACGGCGCGCGCTGTGGCGACGTGGATATTCCCGCCGGGCTTGCCGAAATCCAGGTCCCGCGCGGCGGATTCGTCGAGGTTGGCCGGTAAGCGCCGCGCGCTAGCACTACCACCGCGAATGGCCATTTCCGCTACGGCCAACGCATCAAAAATTCCCTCTCCCCACTGAACACTGATCGCTGGCTACTGGCTGCTGAGATACTTCCCTTAATCACCCTTGAGCAGCCGGAGGACCGAGCTCCAGGAGGCGTAGCCGCAGCTGGCGGCGATCTCGTCGCGAGTGCGCGTGCGGAGCGGTGACGTTGCGGCCAGCGCGCGTGCGCGCCGCACGGCGCGGATTTCGTCCAGGATCGAATGGCCGAGCACGGCGCGGAAGCGCAGCTCCGCCATGCGCCGTCCGCACGGAAAAGTTGCCGCCACGTCGCGCGCCCTGAGTCCGTCGCATGCCCGCCGACGGATGAGTTCGCACGCGGCCACCACCGCCTGGTCGCTTTCCCCGGCGCGAAACGTGGAGGCGCGCCGCACTACTCCCAGCGGCGCAATGGTCGAGTTGCGGTTCTTCAGCCGCTGCTTCGTCACGAGCAGTTTGATGAGACGGACGACTTCATACCGTATGGACGGAATGTCGACGGCGATGCTCGAAAGCGTCGGCCGCAATGCCTCGCAGATTTCCTCGTCGTTGTCGACTCCCAGCAGGGCGACGTCGTCGGGGATCGAGAGGCGCCGGTGGTCACAGGCCGCGCAGACTTCCGCGGCAACGGCGTCGTTAGCTGCGAACACGCCCACCGGGCGCGGCAGTCCGTCGAGCCAGGCCGCGAGATGCCCCAGCCGCCTCGGTGTGGAAAGACGCCGGCTCGGATGCACATAGCGCGCAACGCCGTGACCGTTGAGACTGAGAATGTGGACAAAGTGCCTTTCCCTTCGGCGGCTCCAGTCTTCTTCGACGCGCGGCGGCACAAAGGCGTAGGAGGCAAGCTCCAGTGACAGCAGATGATGCGCGGCGGCCGCAGCGATGGCCTTTTCGTCCAGCCTTAAGGATGCGTGGCGTGGGCTGCGGGGCTTGATGTCGCGGTGGAGAAAAACCGTCGGCAGCTTTGCAAATGCCGCTTCCGGCAGCTTGTCGTTGTTCACGATGCAGCCGTCGGGGTGCCAGAACTCGATCAACTCGGCTACATCCTTCGCGGTGGCTACGCTTGCGTCGGCGATCTTGGCCGAAAGGCCGTATCGGTCATAGAGGTTCGAGGTGCCGACGTTGCCTTTTGAGGCCGCCCTGTCGTTACGCAGAAATTTTAGGATGGTGTACATAACTGACAGTATACCACATCTGGCGGTTCGTGCGCAATGACATTTCGTAATCTGCATCAGATTGGTTTCGCAAAGCGGACGGCGACGCAGTGGTTATGTGGTATGATACACACCATGAAAACACATTCCCTCGTAGCCGTCTGCCTCGTTGCTGCACTGAGCGTATCGGCAGCTTCCACTTCGTCCTACGTCCAGGATGGGCTGATCGCCTGCTGGGACGGCATCGAGAACGCCGGGGCGGGAGTCCATGACGGCGGCGCGACGGTCTGGAAGGACGTCAAAGGCGGCTACGAGTTCAGCCTCACCGGCGTCACCGTCGATGCCGACCGCATGACCTTCGCCGGGAACGCGACCTCCTACGGTATTCTCTCGTCCAACGACACGGTATCGACCTTCGTCGCCGCGAAGAACGGCACGCTGGAGATCGTCTATGCCGCGCGCACCGCCCCGGGCACCCAGGTCATGCTGCAGTCGTCGAATAGTTCTGGGATGGCGTTTGGGATGAATGGCTCGACCACTCTTCTCCCCAACACTTCCAGCTCCAACTCCAGCAGACCGAAATATACGTTCAACTCTGGAACAACCACGAACTCCGTCGCCGTGCGCTACTCCGCCGGCGTGTCCGCCTCCGTGTTCGCCAACGGCTCGGCGGCGTCATCTTCAGGGTCCGACTACTGGTGGTATCCAGAGCCGGAGACCTATATCGGCGTCAGGTCCAACATGAAAGCCTTTTTTCCGGGCTCCATCTACTGCATCCGCCTCTACAGCCGCCAATTGACCGACGCGGAGATCGCCGCCAACCAGGATGTCGACAGGTTGCGCTTCATGGTCGATCAAAGTTCAGTCCTCATGGTGTCCGGGAATCCGGAGCTCATGGGTGCGCCCTCGCCGGCATACGGACTGGTCGCGGGTCTTTCCGCCGGCGACATCCGCGAAGTGTCCTGCGGAGCGACGGTCTGCACCAACGACGTCCGGACCGCCGAGTACCGCTGCACCGGCTGGAAGCTCTATGACGAGAACGACGTCGTGGTCTCGAGCGGTGCCGAAACCTCCTTCACCTACACCCATCCGTCGCCGGCTGAATTCCGCCGGCTGGAATGGCAGTGGGAGCTGGCCCGGCGTTTCACGAACTTCTCGGACTACGTCCAGGACGGGCTCATCGCCTGCTGGGACGGAATCGACAACGCCGGGATCGGCGTCCACATGGACAACGTGGCCGTCTGGAAGAGTCTCGTCGGCGGATACGAATTCGCCCTGAACAGCGTAACCGTGGCGGCCAACGGCATGACCTTCGCTGGCAACGCGGACTCCTACTGCGTCCTCTCCGCCGCCGACTCTACATCGACCTTCGCCGTCGCGACCGACGCCACGCTGGAAATCGTCTTTCGCTCGAGCAGCAGCGCCTCCAGCCAGGTCCTGCTGCAGTCCGCTTCAAGCTCCAGCATAGCGTTTGGATATTACAATACCTCCATGCTCGTCGCCTACTCCGCCGCCTCAGGAATGAATCCTACATTTGCATCCTCGGCGGGGACGGGGGTCAACTCCGTCTCGGTGCGCTACGCATCCAATACGCCTGCCTCCGCGATCGCCAACGGCACGACATTGCAAAGCAGCGGGAATGCGGCCTGGAGCTCCCCCGGAACCGAGACATTTCTCGGCGTGAGGGCCAACAAGAACAGCAGTTATGTGTTCGCCGGCGACATCTACTGCGTCCGCCTCTACAACCGCCAGCTGACCAATGCGGAGATCGCCTCCAACCAGATGATCGACGAGCTGCGCTTCAAGAGCAACGCCGTCGCCGACTCGACTTTTGCCGTTTCCAGCACGATGGATGGCGTTGGCGCGCCCTCGCCGGCGTATGGGTATGTCTGCGAGCTTTCGGCCGGCGACACCCGCGCCGTCTCCAGCGACGCGCTCTGGACGAACTCCATTGGCACCGTGTTTTCCTGCACCGGTTGGAAGCTCTACGACGAGAGCGACAACATCGTCGAGAGCGGCAATACCCTGTCCTTCACCTACGCCCATCCCACCCCAGCCGCATACCGCAGGCTCGAGTGGCAGTGGGAGATTTCCGCTTTGCCGCAGGGCGGCGGCGTCATGTCCTACGTCCAGGACGGGCTGGTTGCCTGCTGGGACGGCATCGAGAACGTCGGCCGCGGCGTCCACGCCAATCGCACGGCGGTTTGGAAGGACATCGTCCGTGGCTACGAGTTCAACTTGAATGGCACCACCGTCGAAGCCGACCGCATGACCTTCGCCGGAGCATTCACTTCCTATGGCGTCCTTTCTGCCGCCGGCACGGCAGCCACCTTCGGCGCCGCCAGGAGCGGCACGATGGAAGTCGTCTATGTCTCTCGCGTCGGCAACGCTAGCCAGGTGTTTGTGCATACTCCGGCAAGCATCGGGCTTGCGCTGGGAGAGACGGTTTCCGGCACCACCCATGTGCTTGTCCCTTATACCACTTACGGCACCGAAGGCAAGTCCGCATTTAGTTTTACGTCAGGAGCGACGACAAACACCGTCGCCGTGCGCTACGCCGCCGGCGTACCGGCCGCCGCGCGCGCCAACGGCGCTGCGCTTGCCTTGCTTGGCAATGCATATTGGCTTTCCGACGATGTGTCCGAGGTCTTCGTCGGCAAGAACAACAGGGATACCATTTCATTCCCCGGCTCCATCTACTGCATCCGCCTCTACAATCGCCAGCTGACGGACGGGGAGATCGCCTATAACAACTTGGTCGATCAGGCGCGCTTTAGAGGCGGCGACATGGACTCGATACTTTATGTATCCAGCAAATCTGGGATCGTAGGTTCACCAACTCCGGCATACGGGGCGGTTGCCGGACTATCCGCCGGTGAAACGCTCGAAGTATCCTGCGGTACGGTGATCTCCACCAACGCCACCAGGACGGTCGAGTACCGCTGCACCGGCTGGAAGCTCTACGACGAAGGTGGCGCCGTCGTCGACAGCGGTGACGGAACCTCCTTCACCTATACCCATCCGGCACCGGCGGAATACCGTCGGCTGGAATGGCAGTGGGAGATGACTAAGCGGCTTACGGACTTCTCGGGCTACGTCCAGGATGGGCTCATCGCCTGCTGGGATGGCATCGACAACGCCGAGGCTGGCGCCCATGCCGACAACGCGGCAGTCTGGAAGGACATCGTCGGCGGATATGAATTCGCCCTGACCAACGTCACCGTGGAGGAGAACGGCATGACCTTTGTCGGCGACGCGACATCCTACGGCACGCTCTCCGCCGCCGGCACTGCGGCGACCTTCGACGCCGCCAAGAACGGCACGATGGAAGTCGTCTTTGCCTCGCGCAACACTTCGGTCCACCAGGTGTTGTTGCAGACCCCGGCAAGCAACGGAATGACGTTCGGATATAATACGATCGGCGCCATCGTCGTTTTCTCCGGCTCGGTCCAGAAGCCGGCGTTTCCGTTTGGTAGTCCTGGAACGACGAGGCATTCGTTTTCGGTGCGCTTTAGTTCAGGCGCATCCACCTCCCCCGCGTTTGCCGACGGCTCGAGTCTGAACTCGACCGGCGGAGCCTCTTGGACGCCGGGCGACAGCGATGAAACCTTTGTCGGCAACAGAGCCAGCAAGGCCAATGGCTTCCCCGGCACCATCTACTGCATCCGCCTCTACAGCCGCCAGTTGACGGCTGCGGAGATCGTCGCCAACCACGCGGTTGACGCGCTGCGATTCGCGAATGGCACCCCTGACTCGACGCTTGCCATCTCCGGCACGCCGGCGGGCATCGGCGCGCCTTCCCCGGCGTATGGATACCTCTGCGAACTTTCGGCGGGCGACACCCGCGTCGTCTCCTGCGGCAAGTCTCACTGGACGGACGCCTCTGGGACCAACCGATATGAGTGCGTTGGCTGGAAGCTCTACGATGCGCTCGGCATGGAAGTGGAGAGCGGCTCCGGCACGTCCTTCACCTACACGCACCCGACGCCCGCCGAATATCGCCGGCTCGAGTGGCAGTGGGTGTTGTTCTCCGGCATTGGCACCGTCATCCGCCTGTTCTAGCCTTCCGCGCTACCCAATTGTTCGGCTATTCCCGCAGCAGATTGCGTGATGCTTGATTTCGTCCGCACCGTAATCCTACGGCGACAGGAGGCGGCGAAATGGTAAATTAGCCCTTGCCCCTTGATTTGGCGAAGGGATTATGATATAATACCCACAATTAACCCGCAAAAGCGGTTAAATTTATAAGGAGAAACCAAAAAATGGTCAGTTACAAGAAGCTGGGCCTCGTGAACACCAAGAAGATGTTCGCCAAGGCGGTCAAGGGCGGTTATGCCATTCCGGCGTTCAACTTCAACACGATGGAGCAGATGCAGGCCATCATCCAGGCCGCGGTCGAGACCAAGTCTCCCGTCATCATGCAGGTCTCCAAGGGCGCGCGCAAGTACGCGAACCCCACGATCCTCCGCTACATGGCCGAAGGCGCGGTGCAGTACGCCAAGGAGCTTGGCTGCAAGAAGCCGCAGATCGTCCTCCACCTCGACCACGGCGACAGCTTCGAGACCTGCAAGAGCTGCATCGACTCCGGCTTCTCGTCGGTGATGATCGACGGCAGCTCCCTTCCTTTCAAGGAGAACATCAAGCTCACCAAGAAGGTCGTCAACTACGCGCACAAGCACGACGTGACGGTCGAGGCCGAGCTCGGCGTCCTTGCCGGCGTCGAGGACGAGGTCCAGGCCGAGGAGAGCCACTACACCAAGCCCGAGGAAGTGATCGAGTTCGCGACGAAGACCGGCTGCGACTCCCTCGCCATCTCCATCGGCACCTCGCACGGCGCCTACAAGTTCAAGCCCGAGCAGTGCACGCGCGACAAGAAGACCGGCAAGCTCATCCCGCCGCCGCTGGCGTTCGACGTCCTCAAGGCCGTCGAGAAGAAGCTCCCCGGCTTCCCGATCGTCCTCCACGGCTCGTCTTCGGTTCCGCAGGAGCACGTCGACACGATCAACAAGTTCGGCGGCAAGCTGCCCGACGCGGTCGGCATCCCCGAGGAGCAGCTCCGCAAGGCGGCGAAGAGCGCGGTGTGCAAGATCAACATCGACTCCGACTCGCGCCTCGCGATGACCGCGGCGATCCGCAAGCACTTCGCGGAGCATCCCGAGCACTTCGACCCGCGCCAGTACCTCACCCCTGCGCGCGAGGCGATGAAGGAGCTCTACGTCCACAAGATCGTCAAGGTCCTCGGCTCCAACGGAAAGCTCTAATACCATGGCAAAGGCGGCAGGCAAGTCTGCGTATGCGCAGGCCGGCGTCGACATCGACGTCAAGATGAACGCGGTCGGCTCCATCAAGCAGATGGTCGCCGCCACCAAGACCGCGAACGTGCTCGGCGGAATCGGCGCGTTCGGCGGTCTCTTCAAGGTCCCGGCGGGGCGCGACCAGGTGCTGGTCGCCTCCACCGACGGCGTTGGCACCAAGCTCAAGGTCGCGGCGATGACCGGCCGGCACGACACGGTCGGCCAGGACATCGTCAACCACTGCGTGAACGACATCCTGGTGCAGGGCGCGAAGCCGCTCTTCTTCATGGACTACGTCGGCACGGCGAAGGTCGACCCCGAGGTGTTCAGGAGCGTCGTCTCCGGCCTATGCAAGGCGTGCAAGGAGAACCACATGGCGCTCCTCGGCGGCGAGACGGCGGAGATGCCCGGCATCTACCCGGCCGGCGAGTACGACCTCGTCGGCACCATCGTCGGCTGCGTCGAGAAGTCCAAGATCATCACCGGCAAGTCGATCCGGGCGGGCGACGTGATCGTAGGCCTCCACTCCGGCGGCCTCCAGACGAACGGCTACTCGCTCGCGCGCAAGGTGATCTTCGACCACTGCCAGATGTCGTGGAAGGACAAGGTGCCCGGCACCGACAAGACCTTCGGCGACGCGCTCCTCGCCGTCCACAAGAGCTTCCTCAAGCCCGTCTCGGCGCTGCTCGCCAACAAGGTGAACATCACCGGCATGGCCCACATCACCGGCGGCGGGTTCCAGGACAACATCCCGCGCGTGCTGCCGAACGTGGTCAACGCCGAGATCGACCGCGCCTCCTGGGAGGTGCCGACGATCTTCAAGTTCATCCAGAACCAGGGCCACGTCGACCGCGACGAGATGTACCGCGTCTTCAACATGGGCATCGGCTACGTGCTGATCGTCCCCAAGCGCGACCTCATGCGCACGGAGAAGATCCTCCGGGCGAACCGCCAGCCCTACTCGATCATCGGCGTCACCCGCAAGGGCACCGGCGTCGTGACCTACAAGAACTGATTCCAGGGGGCGAAGATGGAAATTGCCCGCGACATCATCTACGTCGGCGTCGACGACCACGACGTCGACCTCTTCGAGGGCCAGTATGTCGTCCCGCGCGGGATGGCCTACAACTCCTACGCCGTCGTCGACGGCAAGACGCTCGTCTTCGACACCGTGGACGCGCGCTTCGGCGACGCGTGGCTCGCCAACGTGCGCGCCGCGCTCGGCGGCCGCCCGGCCGACTACCTCGTGGTGCAGCACATGGAGCCGGACCACAGCGCGAACATCGCGCGCTTTGCCGCGGAATACCCGGAGGCGAAGATCGTGGCGGGCGCCCAGGCCTTCGTGATGATGCGCCAGTTCTACGGCGACGACTTCGCCGCGCGGCGCATCGTGGTCAAGGAGGGCGACACGCTCTCCACCGGCACGCACGAGTTCGCGTTCGTCTCCGCCCCGATGGTCCACTGGCCCGAGGTGATCGTCACCTACGACAAGGCGTCCGGCACGCTCTTCTCGGCGGACGGCTTCGGCAAGTTCGGCGCGAACGACGTCGAGGACCCGGAAGGGTGGGACTGCGAGGCGCGGCGCTACTACTTCGGCATCGTCGGCAAGTACGGCGCGCAGGTGCAGGCGCTCCTGAAGAAGGCCGCGGCGCTCAAGATCGACCGCATCTGCCCGCTGCACGGGCCGGTTCTGGCGACGGCGGACGAAGTCGCCCACGCGGTGAAGCAGTACGACACCTGGTCGAGCTACTCGGTGGAGTCGCCCGGCGTCTGCATCGCCTACACCTCCGTCTACGGCCACACCAAGGCCGCGGTGATGAAGCTGAAGGAGATGCTCCTCGCGCGCGGCTGCCCCAAGGTCGCCGTCGCCGACCTCGCGCGCGACGACGTGCCCGAGACGGTCGAGGACGCGTTCCGCTACGGCAAGCTCGTCCTCGCCACCACCACCTACAACGCCGACATCTTCCCGTGGATGCGCCACTTCATAGACCACCTTACGGAGCGCAACTACCAGCGCCGCACCGTCGGCTTCGTCGAGAACGGCTCCTGGGCGCCCGCGGCGGCGCGGGTCATGCGCGGGATGTTCGAGGCCGCGAAGTCGAAGGACATCGCCTTCTGCGAAAACGTGGTGACCATCCGCTCGGCGCTCGACGCGGCGTCCGAGGCGAAGCTCGCGGCCCTGGCCGACGAACTCATGCGCTGAGGGGAAAGGAAGCAAGTCGATGAAAAGGTTCATGAGAGCGGTCCTGCCGGCGTTCCTGCTGGCGGTGTCGGTGGGGCAGATCTACGCCTTCACCAACTTCTCGTCCGAGATCGCGGCGCACATCGGGCGCACGCAGCAGCAGGTGCAGTGGGCGTTCTCGTTCGGCATCTTCTTCCTTGGCATGGGCGCGGCGTTCTTCGGCAAGATCGTCGAGAAGAACATCCGCCTCTCGACCATCATCGGCACGACCCTCTTCCTCTCCGGGCTGCTCGTCACCGAGTTCGGCATCGTCTCGAAGTCGCTTGTGCTCGTCTACCTCGGCTACGGCTTCCTGATCGGCCTCGGCACCGGCGTCATCTACATCTCGCCGGTGAAGACGATGATGCTCTGGTTCCCGGAGCACAAGGCGATCGCGGCGGCGCTGCCGATCATCTCCTTCGGCCTCGGCTCCACACTCTCGACGATCCTCTTCAGCGGCATCCACTGGGGGACGCCCGGCTCGTCGGTCGCGGTGTTCCAGCTCCGGGGGTTCATGGAATACGGCATCACCAACGTCTTCCACGCCTACGCGATCTTCTACGCGGTGCCGATGGTCGCGGCGTGCTTCCTGCTGAAGAAGCCGAAGGTGCAGGTGCAGAGCTTCGGCCACGGCATCCCCGCGCTCGAGTTCAGCTACCGGCAGCTCTTCGTCAACCGCTTCTTCTGGCAGTCGTGGCTGTTCATGTTCCTCAACATCTCGGCCGGCCTCTGCCTCATCCCGCTTGCGAAGCAGATGATGAAGTCGCCGGACGTCTACGGCGACAGCGAGAAGCTGATCACCTGGATCGTCGCGCTTTCCGGCCTCATGAACGGCGGCGGGCGCTTCCTCTTCGCGTGGTGGTCCGACCGCCTCGCCAAGCGCATCAACATCCTCCTGGTCATCCTCTCCATCTCGGCGGGCATAATGCTCGCGAGCTTCCTGCCCGTCCTGATCGGCCTCGCGCTGCTCGTCATCAACGCCTGCTACGGCGCGGGCTTCTCGGTCATCCCCGCGATCCTCGCCGACCACTACGGCATGACGAACATCTCCAAGATCCACGGCGCGGTGCTTTCGGCGTGGGGTTGCGCCGGCATCATCGGCAACCAGGTCGCGATCGTCGTCTCCAACGCGTTCGGCGGCTACGGCGAGGGCGGCCACGGCTACCCGGCGGTCGTGGGGATGCTGGTGGTCGTCTACCTCTGCAACCTCTTCAACGCCTGGACTCTTGCACGGTCGACAACCCGCCGCTGACGAATAGGATGGCCGTGACATGACATTCGCCACCTCCAAGTTCAGGGCTTTCCTGCCGGCCGCGACCTTCGCGATGGCGGCGGAGTTCCTGATGGGGCTGTCGGACTCGGTCATCTGCGGCCACGTCCTCGGGGAGACGGGCCTCTCGGCCGTCAACCTGATGCAGGGCGTCTTCGAGATCGTCACCTTCGTCGGGATGATGGTGACGGTCGGCTCGTGCGTCCATTTCTCGACCGAGCTCGGCGCCCTGCACGTCAGGCGCGCGCACGGCTACTTCACGCTCGGCTTCTTCGCGTCGATCGCCTTCGGAATCGCGTTTGCCACGGCGCTCGCGGTGCTGCGCCATCCGGTGCTGACTGCCTTCGGCGCGTCCAAGGAGGTGACCGAGCTCGCCAGCGCCTACTGGGTGTGGTTTCTGCCGGCGGCGATGCTCGAGCCGCTGGCGTTCTTCCTCGGCACGCTCGCCTACGCCGACGGCGACGCGCGGCTGTCGCTCGCATCCTACTGCGTGCAGCTGGTCGGCAACTGCCTGGTGTCGGTGCCGCTGACGATCTACTTCGGCGCGGCCGGGTGCGCGGTCGGCACCGGCATCGGGTCGTTCCTGGCCATCGTGGTGCTGCTGTTCCACTTCTGCCGCCGCGGCTGCATGCTCGGCTTCTCGCGGCACTTCAGCGTCCTCCCCGACCTGCTGCGGATCTTCCGCACCTCGCTCGGCGACGCGAGCAAGAACGTCGGCAAGGCGGCGCTAATATTCGCGCTCAACGCCTATGTTATCGCCCACTTCGGCTCGGAGATGTTGCCGGTCCTCGCGGTGGTGGTGATGACGATCGGCATCTCCGAGGTGTTCGACGGCGTCGCCAACGCCGCGCAGCCGCTGGCGAGCGTCTACATCGGCGAACGCAACTCGTTCCTTACTAAGCGCGTCATGCGCGCGGCGCTGAGGATGGCGCTCGGCGAGGGGGCGGCGGCGATGCTCGTACTGCTCGCGTACCCGAACCTCATCCTGATGATGGCCGGCGTGTCTGACCCGGCGGTGGTGCCGGCGGCGCTGTTCGCGGTGCGGGTCGCGTCCATCGCCCTGCCGGGGCTTGCGCTGGTGCTGCTTTTCAACTCCTACTACGTCTTCATCGGGCGGGAGACCCTCGCCACGCTGCTTACGCTCGCGGCAGTCCTCGTCGTGCCCGCGGCGCTTTTCCCCGTGCTTGGCTCGGCCTGGGGCGCCCGCGGCGTCTGGGCCGCGCTCGGCCTCGCGCCGCTCGTTTCGCTCGCGGTCTTCGCCGTCTACGAGATGGTGCGCTGGGGCTTCAGGATCTTCCCGTTCCTGCTCCAGGGCGGGCGCGACGCGGCGCTCCGGGTCTTCGACCTCGAGCTCGACCCGGCCTCGATCTGCCTGACCTCGGTTGGCGTCGAGAAGCACCTGCTGCAGAAGGGGATCGACGCCGCGCGGGCGTCGAAGGCGGCGCTGCTGGTGGAGGAGGCGCTGATGGTCGTGCGCGACCGCAACGGCGGCCGGTGCACCCTGGCGGAGGTGACGGTCGACCTCAACGACGGGCTTACGCTCGTCCTCCGCGACGACGGCGAGATCTTCGACATCACCGACGCGGACGCCAGCGTCTCCTCGCTGCGCAGCTACCTCGTCTCCAACCTGATGACGGCGATACCCAACCGCCGCAACCTGACCACCACCGGCTTCAACCGCAACGTATTCAAGCTATGAGAACCGCCCTGGCCATGCTGGCGCTCGTCGTCGCCGCCGGCTGCTCGGACGCCGAGCACCGCGTGGATCCGCGCATCGCGGACAAGTCGCGTCCGATCGTCATGCTCACCCATCCGACCGAGCCGCCGTGCTCCTACAAGAACGAAGCCGGCGAGATCATCGGCTCCGACGTCGACCTCGCGCGGCGGATCGCGGCGAAGGCCGGGCGCGAGCTCGTCGTGGAGGCGGTCGAGTTCTCCGACATCCTGCCGCGGCTCAAGGCCGGCACGGCGGACATCGGCATCTCCACCATCACCATCACCGAGGCGAGGAAGCGCGACGTGGACTTCTCCATCCCGTATGCGTTCGGCGGCGCGTGCTTCCTGTACCGGAGCAGCGACCCGAGGCCGCGGCTGTCGCAGATCGCCTCGCTCCGCATCGGGGCCGAGGCCGACACCGTTCAGGACATCTACCTCTGCCGCCACGGGTGCGATCCGGCGCGGTTCGTCCACCTCGAGGAGGCGGTCGACGCGCTGGACCGGAAAGCCGTCGACGCCGTGTTCTTCGACGACATGCCGCTGAAGGCGCTGGCCGAGAAGTCCGGCGGGCGCTACGCCGTCTCGCCGCTTGCCACCCGCGACGGCTACGGCGTCGCAGTCGACAAGCGGCGCCCGGACGTGCTCGCCGCCGCCAACGCGGTAATCGCGGAAGGGGGTGCGAAGTGACCGCCCGCCGCAGCCTCAACGTCAAGGTCGCCGTTTCGGTGCTTGTCGCCTTCGCCGCGTCGATGGCCTTCTCGTGGTTTCTCCACAACAGCCTTTCCGAGCGCGACGCCTACGCGCTGATCGACCGCACCTTCGCCAACGCGCGCGCCGAGCTCACCGACTGCATCAACGAGCGGCTCGTCGTCCAGTGCATGGAGGCGCGCGAGCGGCTCGAGGACGGCCATCCCGACGACACGGCCTCCCTGCAGGCGCTGGCGCGCGAGTTGCGCGTGTCCGAGGTAAGCATCGTGGACGACAAGGGCGACATCGTCCGCTCGTCGGTGCCGGACTACCTGGCCGGGCCCGGGAGGAAGGCGTTCAACTTCGCCGAGGCCGACGACAAAGACGCCAACAAAATGATGGGCCTCATTGACGGACGCTACACCGAGTATTGCCAGCCGTACCGCAGCAATGCGGCAAACGGCAACTGGCGCAAGTTCGTCGGCGTGTGGCGGCGCGAAGGCGGGTTCTTCGAGATCGGGCTGGACGGCAAGGCCCTGCAATCCCTTGCGCGCTCCACCTGCGTGGATCGCTTCCGCAACTGGCGCGTCGGCGGCAGCGGCGGCATCGTGGTCACCACGCCGACCGGGCTCGTGCTCTCCGACTACGAGGAGCCGAACCGCGAGGGCACGCAGTTCCACGAGCCCGGCGGCTCGTTCTACTGGAAGCGCGGCGACATCGAGACGTTCCCGGTCTATGTGATGATCCCGAAGATGTCCGCGGCCGTCCAGCGCGACGTGCTTGTCGGCGCCACCGCGCTGCTGAACGGCGCGGCGCTGGTGTTCGTGGCGCTCCTGGTGGGGTTCGTGATCGCGGCCTTCGTGCGCCGGCAGATCCGCGAGCAGGAGGCGAAGGAGCTCGCGATGGCGAAGGACATCCAGCTCTCGGCGCTTCCGAACGTGTTCCCGCCGTTCCCGGACGAGACGCGCTTCGACATCATGGCGTCGATGGCGACGGCCAAGGAGGTCGGCGGCGACTTCTACGACTTCTACTTCACCGCGCAGGGCCGCGTGCTCGTGATCGTCGCCGACGTCAGCGGCAAGGGCGTCCCCGCCGCGATGTTCATGATGCACGCGAAGACGCTCATCAAGAGCGCCGCGCAGACCGGCAAGCCGCTCGCGCAGGTGTTCACGGAGGCGAACGAGGCGCTCTGCGAGGGCAACTCGTCCTGCACCTTCGTCACCGCCTGGGCCGGCGAGCTCAACGTCAACACCGGCCACCTGACCTTCGTGAACGCCGGCCACAACCCGCCGGTGGTGCGCCGCGGCAGCCACTGCGAGTACCTGAAGACGCGCCCCTCGCCCGCCCTCGGCGCCATGGAGGGCGTCACGTACCGGGTCGACGACATCACCCTCGAGCCCGGGGACGCCATCTACCTCTACACCGACGGCATCGTCGAGCAGCCCGACCCGTCCGGCGAGCTCTACGGCGAGGGCCGGCTCCTCGGGCTCCTCTCCCGGAACGTCCGCCAGCGCGGCGAGATCCTCAAGACGGTCCTCGCCGACGTCCACCGCCACGCCGCCGGCGCCGAGCAGGCCGACGACTGCACCCAGCTCGTGCTCCGCTACCGCGGTGAGCCCGACGTGGTGGAGCACGAGTACGCGCCGACGCTGGAAGGCGTCGCCAAGGCCGTCGACGACCTCACCGCCGCGCTGGAGAGGGTGCCGGAGAGGGTGCGCGCCCAGCTGCTCGTGGCGGCCGACGAGATCTTCGCCAACATTGTGCACTACTCCGGCGCCACCCGCTGGTCGCTCTCGGTCGAGCACGACCACCACCCCGACGGCGTGCGCCTCGTCATCACCGACGACGGCAAGCCGTTCGACCCGCTCGCGCAGCGCGACCCCGACACCACCCTCGCCGCCGAGGACCGCGCGGTCGGGGGGCTGGGGATATTCATTGTCAAGAAGACAATGTCGCCCGTCACCTACAAGCGGCGGAACGGCTTAAACATCCTGAAAATGGGGAGAGACTATGGAGATCAAGACTAAATCGGAAGGATCCACGCTGACCATTTCCGTCAGCGGCCGCGTAGACACCGTCACCGCCCCTGAGCTCGAGGCGGGGCTCAAGTTCGGCGACGCCAAGTGCGTCGTGCTCGACATCGCCGAGGTTCCGTACATGAGCTCGGCCGGACTGAGGCTGCTCCTCACGTCGCACAAGGCGATGCTGGCGAAGGGCGGCGAGTTCAAGATCGTGAACGTCCAGCCTTCGGTCTCCGAAGTCCTCTCCATCACCGGCTTCGCCGACATCCTCAACATCGCCTGACGGCAGCTGGAGCCATGGCGGGGGGAATGCCGTGAGCGACATCAAGGAATGCATCAGGAAGCTTGAGAAGGCCGTCCTGGAGGACGGCAAGGTAGACCGCGCGGAGGCGGCGATACTGCTCTCCTACGCGTCGTCACGCGCCGGCGAAAGCGCCGAGATGGCGGAGTTCGTCAAGGCGCTGGAGGACGTCCTCGAAGACGGCGTGGTGACGCCGGAGGAGTCCATCCGCATCGCCGCCCACCTCAAGTGGCTGGCGCGCGAGGCGGAGAGCGACGAGCCCGAGACCACGTTCCTCGGCCGTCTCTTCAAGCTGAAGCGCAACCACACCACCGTGCGCACCGAGGTCGTCGCTGGCATCACCACCTTCATGACGATGGCGTACATCCTCGCCGTCAACCCCAGCCTGCTGTCGACTGCCGGCATCCCGCGCGGCGGCGTGTTCATGGCGACCGCAGTTGCCGCGGTGGTGGGCACGCTCCTCATGGCGTTCATGTCCAACTACCCGTTTGTGCTCGCGCCGGGAATGGGCCTCAACGCGTTCCTCACCTTCGGCGTCGTCTTCGGCATGGGCTACAGCTGGCAGTTCGCGCTCCTGGCGGTGTTCGTGGAGGGGCTGTTGTTCCTCGCGCTTTCGCTTACCCCCGTGCGCGAGTCGATCTTCAACTCAATCCCGTTCTCGCTCAAGAAGGCGGTCGCGGCCGGCATCGGCCTCTTCATCTGCTTCATCGCGATGCAGACGGCCAACCTAATCGTCGACAACCAGGCGACGCTCGTCGGCCTCCAGCACTTCGCGAAGGGCGACTTCAACGCGCAGGACGTCGCCGCGATCCTCGCCGTCGCCGGCACCATGGTGACCGCGGTGCTGCTGGTGTGGAAGGTGCGCGGCGCCATCCTCTTCGGCATCTTCGCCACCTGGCTCCTCGGCATGGCCGCGCAGGCGACCGGCATCTACGTGCCTGACCCCGCCCTCAAGTGCTTCTCGACCTATCCGTCGTTCACAATGAACGACATGGCCGGCGTCTTCCGGGAATTCGGCCAGACATTCGGCGCGCTCTTCTCGCCCGAGGCCTGGACCCACACGGTCAAGCAGGGCGACGCGGCGGTCGTGGTCGGCAGCGGCTGGGCGCTCGTGAGGGGGTTCGACTTCCTGGTCGTCATGTCGGCGTTCTTCTTCGTGGACCTCTTCGACACCCTCGGCACGCTCATCGGCGTCTCGATGAAGGGCGGCTTCCTCACCAAGGAGGGCAAGCTGCCGCGCATCTCCGGCGCGCTCTGCGCGGACGCGATCGCGACCTCCGTCGGCGCGGTGCTCGGCACCTCGACGACCACGACCTACGTCGAGTCGGCCTCGGGCGTGATGGCCGGCGGCAGGACGGGCCTCACCGGCGTCACCTCCGCCGCGCTTTTCGCGCTTGCGATCCTCTTCGCGCCGATCTTCCTCGCCGTCCCGTCCTTCGCCACGGCGCCCGCGCTGATCATCGTCGGCTTCATGATGCTCTCCAGCGCGGCGGACATCGACTGGAGCGACGCCTCCGAGGCGGTGCCGGCTTTCCTCGCGATCGCCGTCATGCCGTTCTCCTACTCGATCTCCGACGGCATCATGGCCGGCGTCATCGCCTACACCCTCATCAACCTCCTTGCCGGCAAGACTAAGAAGATCCACTGGATCATGTACGTCCTCACGGCGCTCTTCGTCGCCAAGTACGCGCTGATGTGAGGTAGCGCGGCAGGGCCGACTTGCCGACGGCGGGCGCAATATGGTAAAATACCGGGCATGAGAACGAGAACCGCAGTTTCCGTCGCCCTTGCACCTGCCGTGGCGCTTGCCGCATTTGCGCTTTCCGCTGCCGAGCCAGGATATACTACGCTCATCTCGCACCGCGGCGAATCGCACGACGCGCCAGAGAACACCCTGCCGGCATACCGGACGGCGGTCGAGCGCGGCTTCGGGTTCGAGTGCGACGTCTACCTCTCGAAGGACGGACGCGTCTTCACTTTCCACGACTCCACGCTTAAGCGCACCACCGCCGGCGCGAACACCAAGGCCTGCGGCGAGGTTCCGTGGGCGGAGATCGAGAAGCTCGACGTCGGGTCTTGGGGGAAGTGGAAGGGGTCGAAGTTCGCGGGGACGCGCCCGGCGCTGCTGGAGGAGGTGCTCGCGCTCGCGCGCGACGGGCGCGAGATCTACGTCGAGGTGAAGCCGGGGCCGGAGATCGTGCCCTACATCAAGAAGGTCTTTGCCGCGCAGGACAAGGCCACGCCGAAGAACGCGCTCTTCATCTCCTTCAATGCGGAGACTTGCCGGGCGCTGAAGGAAGCGATGCCGGAGTACCGCGTCTACTGGCTCTCCGTCGCGATGCGCCGGTCCGGGGGCAAGGAGCGTCCGGTGACGGCGGAGGAGGTGGTGGAGACGCTGAAGGCGACCGGGGCGGACGGGCTCGACATCCAGTTCGTGCGCGAGGCGGTCACCGCCGACTTCGTCCGCAAGGTCAACGCGGCGGGGTTCTCGGTCCATGTCTGGACGGTCGACGACCTCTCCGATGCAGTCGAGGCGTTCAAGCGCGGCGTGGCGACAGTCACCACCAACCGCGCGAAGCATCTGCTCGACCTCTACCGCAATCCGCCTCGCCCTTGACCCTGAGTCAAAAGGGGCAGCCACGCGGCAGTTTGGTGGCAGCCCGCTGCTTCGGGCTGGGGCGCTCGCCCCGCCGAACGCTCGGCCTCCTAACGTGCCTCGCTCGGGATTCTCGACACTGACCGCAAAGCGCTTCCGTTCCGAACGCGCTTAGGTCTCGAATCACGTCGTCGGGCCGACGCCCCGCCCTCCGCTGCGCCCCAACCATTTTTGGTATAATATGCGCCGTGAGACCGAGCAACACCATGCGCTCTACTACGCCGTTCGCCGTTTCCGCCGCGCCGGCGGAGGCAGGGCATGGCATGAACGCAGGGGCGGCAGATGCGGTAACGGCATATACAGAATGGGTTGACCATTTTGTTCCAAGGCGGGGAAACAGGTTCGTGGATTGATGGGCGAGGTGAAATCAGAAAAGGCGCGGGGACGGGCAGTCTTTGCGTTCAAGGCATATCGTTGCCCGGCTTGCGGAGCAGAGATACGGCTGCGGGACGTGGACACACATGCGGACACTATGCTGTGTCGTGCATGTGGTAAGGTTCATTCCTGCGGAGAAATGGTCAGGCGAGAGTCTGTAAACGGCGAACTGGGGCAACCGCCGCCGGGGGTGAAGGTAGTGACAGGCGTTGTTCGTCCGGATGCGCTTTGCGAGGATCTTATTGTCTATTCTCATCGGAACTTTGCCGCGATTTTGTTATTCATGTGGTGGGGCGGTATCTGGGGGTTCGGAGCGGTGTCGCTTTTGTCCCATTGCGATTGGCTGTTTGGTGTTCTTGCCTGTGTGGTGTGTTTGCTTGGCATTGCGGGGCTTGTGTTCGTGGTTTTCGGAAGGACCACCCTGCGGCTATCGCAGTCTGGTGGGGTTTATGTAGTGAAGTTGTGGGGTTTGCGCAAGCAGGTGAGGTTTGGTATTTCGCGCGAAACAGATGCTCGTGTTGACGAGTATCAAAATCCGGGGTTGATAAACCGGGGGTGCACGATACGAGAAATCGCCGTCATGTCAGGGAAGGTGTGCGAAGCCAGCTTTGCGCGCAGTCTGCCGAGGGATGTGCAGGAGTTCTTCTGCAAGTGCATAGCCAGGCGCGCGGCTGGTGTGCCGCTCAAGGACATGTACGGCGGGTTGGCTTGGAGCAGAGTTGCACATCCCGTTGCCTTGGGGGTAATTCTTGTCGCCATTGCGGCGTGTTTCGCCTACGCTTTTTCCGCAAGGGAACACCTCAATGCCAGTGCTGGGGTGTTGACGATCGAGGAGACGAAATGGTGGGGTCGGGAGTCGGTTGTCTCGAAAATTCCCTTTAAGGACATCTCCTACATTGATTTTATTGGCCGTGGGCGCAATTCTTGTGAGCTTGATGTTCTCGGAAAGGATCGTCGAGTCATACGGCGGCTTTGTGGATATGGCAGAGAAGCTAGCAGTTACCAGACAGGGCTCATGCAGGCGATAAGATGCAGTCCGGGAGTGCCGTTCGACAGGAGCCGCTTTACGAATCTTTTCTTTTTTGGTCTTGGATTATTCCTTCTTCTTCCGGCGGCGTTTGCCTGTGGTGGATTTGAGATTGAGTCAAAAGCGGACAAAGAAGAATGGGAGTGATCCCCTCGCCGCGTCGTCTCGTCCGCGTCCATCTCGCCACCACCGAGATTTCGTCCGCACCGTAATCTCCGCGGCTCTGCCTGCTTTCTCACGGAGCTCTCCAAGCGGCGAAGAGGGGAGGGGGGTGAGTGAGGAAGACGGGTGCGACTCGCCGTGTGAGTGATTTTGTGCGCAACCAGCGATAGGATTCAGGCTGCCAGGGTAAACCAGGCCGGTTGTCCTAAGCGCGGAAGGCGACAAAGTCACCCGCGACGAGACCGAACCCCGCCTCCCCGCTGAGCCGCGCCCCCAAAATACCCCCTTGTCAAGTTATGGGCGTTTTTGGTATACTACGCGCCAATTCTTCCAAAAGAAGGGTCGCGATACGGGCAGGTAAATCCCGTCGCGTCGTGACCGCCAAGCAGTTCGCTCGCGGTCGTGATGTCGGCCGCGAGCCTTGTTTTGGGGGGATGGCTGGGGCGAAACCCAGCTGCGAACGAAGCGCCGCAAAGGGCTTCTCGCGCCAACGCCAAGAGTCCGCCGGAAGGCGGCTGGCGCACGCGGAGATCGCAGCCGTCGAACCCCAGGAAACGAAACAACAGAAAGGCAAAAGCATGCAGCAGCAGAGAGTACGCATCCGGCTCCAGGCATACGACCATCGTGTGCTTGACCAGGCCGTCGGTGGCATCATCGACACGGCCCGGAGCACCGGTGCGCAGGTGGTGGGGCCGATCCCGCTGCCGACGCGGGTCGAGCGCTTCACGGTGAACCGCTCGCCGAACGTCGACAAGAAGTCCATGGACCAGTTCGAGATGAGGACGCACAAGCGCCTCCTCGACATCGTCAACCCGACGGCGCAGACGATCGATGAGCTCAAGAAGCTCAACCTTCCGGCCGGCGTAGACATCACCATCAAGGTCTGAGGAGGGTGTCATGGAAGGCTTGATTGGCAAGAAGGTCGGGATGACCCAGGTCTACGACGCCGACGGCGTCAGGACCTGCGTGACGGTCATCGAAGTGGGTCCCTGCCCGGTGGTCCAGCTCAAGACCCCGGAGAAGGACGGCTACTCGGCGGCGCAGGTGGGCTTTGGCCCGCAGAAGCCGCAGCGCCTGGCGAAGGCGGAGCGCACGCGCTTCGAGAAGGCCGGCGTCGGGGCGCTCAAGGTGCTCAAGGAGTTCGCGCTCGACGAGGGCGAGACCGTGGAGGTCGGCCAGGCGGTGACGGTGGCCAACTTCGAGGGCGTCAAGTACGTGGACGTGACTGGCATGACCAAGGGCAAGGGCTTCGCGGGCGTCCTCAAGAAGTGGGGCTTCGCCGGCGGCAACATGACCCACGGCGGCCACTCGAAGCGCAGGACCGGCGGCCTCGCGGCGCGCGACCTGCCCGGCTGGATCGAGAAGGGCAAGAAGATGCCCGGCGACATGGGCGACGTGAGCCGCAAGGCCATGAACCTCGAGGTCGTTGCGATCCGCCCCGAGGACAACGCGCTGCTCGTGAAGGGGTCGATCCCCGGCGCCCGGAACGGCATCGTGTTCGTGCGCAAGTCCCTCAAGAACAACGTGATCGCGGCCAAGGCCGCGAAAGGGGGGAAGTAAGCCATGCAGAAGATTGAAGTCGCTTACGACGAGTCGCAGCTGACGCTCGACAAGGGCGCGCAGGCGGTGAAGGACGCGGTTACCGCGATCCGCAACGCGATGCGCGCCGGCACGGCGTCCACCAAGTCCAAGGGCGAGGTGGCCGGCTCCAACAAGAAGCCGTGGAAGCAGAAGGGCACGGGCAACGCCCGCGCCGGCTTCCGCCAGAGCCCGGTGTGGCGCGGCGGCGGCGTGGCGCACGGCCCCCACCCGCGCTCCTACGAGCAGAAGGTGAACAAGAAGGTGATGAAGCTCGCGTTCGCGCGCGCGTTCTCCGACAAGCTGAAGGCCGGCGACGTGATCGTGGTCGACGAGTTCAAGCTCGAGGCCCCGAAGACGAAGCTGATGGCCGCGTTCCTGAAGACGCTCGGCGTGGACCGCACGGCGGTGATCGTGCAGAAGGACGTGGACGACACGGTGGTGCTGGCGATGTCCAACCTGCCGCGGATCGACTACTCGACCGCGCAGGCGCTCGACGTCTACGCGGTCCTCGCGAACCGCAAGCTCGTCTGCGACAAGGCGGCGTTCGACGCGCTCATGGCCCGCATCGCCAAGTAAGGAGGGAAGAGTCATGACGAAGCAGGAGCTTAAGGAAAAGACGAACGGCGTCGTGCTCGACGTGCTGATCACCGAGAAGGGCTCGCGGATCTCGGCCGAGAACCGCTATCCGCTCGAGGTGGCGCGCGACGCGCGCAAGCCGGTCATCGCCGAGATGGTCGAGAAGGCCTTCGGCGTGCACGTGCTCAAGGTGCGCACCGCCAACATGAAGGGCGGCATGAGGTATGTGCGCGGCACCCGCCGCGCGGTCGCGGAGCCGACCTGGAAGAAGGCGATCGTCACCGTCAAGGGCGGCGAGCGCATCGAGCTCGCGTAAGGGAGACTGAAGATATGGCACTGAAAAAGTACAAAGCCCGCTCGTGCGGCATGCGGTTCCGCGAGTCCGCGACGTTCGAGGAGATCACCGAGAAGAGCCCGGTGAAGCGCCTGACGGTGGCGGTCCGCAAGACCGCCGGCCGCAACAACCAGGGCCGCATCACCGTCCGCCACCGCGGCGGCGGCGCCAAGCAGCGCCTGAGGATCGTCGACTTCAAGCGCCGGAAGGAGGGCGTGGAGGCGACGGTGAAGGACATCGCCTACGACCCCACCCGCAGCGCCTACCTGGCGCTCATCGAGTACGCCGACGGCGAGAAGAGCTACATCCTCGCGCCCGAGGGTCTCAAGCAGGGCATGAAGGTCATGAACGGCGCGAAGGCCGAGGCGACGGTCGGAAACTGCCTGCCGCTCTCGCAGATCCCGCTGGGCCTGACGGTCCACGCGATCGAGCTCGTCCCGGGCCAGGGCGCGAAGGTCGCCCGCTCCGCCGGCAACGCCTGCCAGGTGATGGCGCGCGACGGCGGCCGGGTGACGCTCAAGATGCCCTCCGGCGAGGTGAGGATCTTCGACGGCCGCTGCCGCGCCTGCGTCGGCTCGGTCGGCAACAAGGACTGGGGCTCGATCAAGCTCGGCAAGGCCGGCCGCAAGCGCTACCTCGGCATCCGCCCGACGGTGCGCGGCGTCGCGATGAACCCGGTCGACCACCCGATGGGCGGCGGCGAGGGCCGCACGTCCGGCGGCAGCCATCCGCGTTCGCCGTGGGGCCAGCTCGCGAAGGGCGGCAAGACCCGCGCGAAGAGGAAGGCGTCCGACAAGGTCATCGTCAAGAGGAGGAAGTAATCCATGAGTCGTTCTCTCAAGAAGGGACCTTATGTCGAGGAGAGCCTCCTCCGCAAGGTCGAGAAGATGCAGGCGAGCGGCAAGAAGCAGCCGATCAAGACCTGGAGCCGCCGTTCGATGGTGCTCCCGGACTTCGTGGGTCTCACGTTTGCGATCCACAACGGCCGCCAGCACATGCCGGTCTTCATAACGGAAAACATGGTCGGGCACCGGCTCGGCGAGTTCGCCCCCACGCGCACGTTCAAGGCGCACGGCAACTCGGCGGCCAAGGCCGAAAAGTAAGGGAAGTGAGCTATGACGTTCCTTTATAGAATCAGCAAGAACGGCGCTGCGGCCGAGGGGTGCATCTCGGCCGGCTCCGAGCAGGAGGCGGGCTCCAAGCTCGCGGCGAAGTTCCCGCAGGGGTCGAAGGTCAAGGTCCTCGGCCTCGAGCAGGCGTACGTGGCCACCACCCGCAACTCGCGGATGTCGGCGTTCAAGGGCCGCCCGCTCGCCGGCGCGTGCCAGGGGCTGAAGGCCTCGGAGGCGCTGAAGATAGTGGAGTTCTCGCCCAAGAAGGCGGCGCAGATCATCAAGAAGACCATCCTGAGCGCGATGGCGAACGCGTCGAACAACGACGGCGTCGCCGACGCGGGCTCGCTCAAGGTGCACCTCTGCGTGCTCGAGGAGTCGGTCCGCATGCGCCGCTACTGGCCCACCGCCCGCGGCTCTGCCCACCCGATTGCGCGGCGCCTGTGCCACTGCCGGGTGATTCTCGTGGACGCGAAGAAGGGGAAGGAGTCTAAGTAATGGGACAGAAAGTCAATCCGATCGGCTTCCGCGTCGGCGTCAACCACGCCTGGGGCAGCCGCTGGTTCGCGCCCAAGAAGACGTTCGGCGCGCTGCTCATCGAGGACCAGAAGATCCGCGACGTGTGCAAGAAGGAGTTCGCCGAGGCCGGCGTCTCCAAGATCCTCGTCGAGCGCTTCGCGAACCGCGTCCGGGTGACGCTCTTCAGCGCGCGTCCCGGCGTGATCATCGGCCGCAAGGGCGTTGACGCCGAGGTCGTCCGCAAGAAGCTCGAGCAGCTGACCAAGAAGGAGGTCTACATCGACGTCAAGGAGGTCGCGGGGGCCGATGCCGACGCGCAGCTCGTCGCCGAGTCGATCGCCCAGCAGCTTGAGCGCCGCATCATGCTCAAGCGCGCGATGAAGCGCGCGCAGAAGGTGGCGATGGACATGGGCGTCGACGGCGTCAAGATCCACGCCGGCGGCCGCATCAACGGCGCGGAGATCGCGCGCGTCGAGTGGTCGCGCGAGGGCAAGGTGCCGCTGCACACCCTGAGGGCGAACATCGACTACGGGTTCGCGGAGGCCAACACCACCGCCGGCAAGATCGGCATCAAGGTGTGGATCTGCAAGAAGGAAGGTTTCCAGGCGCGGGCGCCGCGCGGCGAGCGCCGCGAAGGCCGCCGCGAGCGCGGGGACCGCAAGGAGAGGAGCTAAGCCATGCCGCTGATGCCCAAGAGAGTAAAGTACCGCAAGGTTTCCAAGGGCAACCGCTCCGGCTACGCCACTTCGGGGACTGAGCTCGCGTACGGCGAGTTCGGCCTCAAGGCGCTCACCCGCGGCCTGCTCACGGCCACCCAGATCGAGGCGTGCCGCGTGGCGATCAACCGCGAGATGAAGCGCAAGGGCAAGCTCTGGATCCGCGTGTTCCCCGACAAGCCGGTCACCCGCAAGCCGATCGAAGTGCGCATGGGCGGGGGCAAGGGCAACCCGGAGTTCTGGGCTGCCGTGATCCTCCCCGGCAAGGTGCTCTTCGAGGTCGGCGGCGTCAGCGAGGAGGTCGCCAAGGAGTGCCTCCGCCTCGCCGCCACCAAGATCGGCATCCACACCAAGTTCATAACCCGCGCAGGAGTAAAGATCTGATGAGCACGGAAAACAACACCCGCGGCGCCCGCAAGCTCAGGAAGGGCGTCGTCGTCTCCAAGTCCGGCGCCAAGACCGTCAAGGTCGCGGTCTCGTACCGCGAGCGCCATCCCGTGTACGGCAAGATCGTCACGCGCACGAAGAACTACCACGTGCACGACGAGGCCGACACCGCCAAGGTCGGCGACGTCGTCGCCATCATGGAAACCCGTCCGCTTTCGGCCACCAAGCGCTGGCGGATCGTGAAGTAAAGGAGCAAACGCCATGCTTCAGGAACTCTCCAACCTAGTGGTTGCGGACAACACGGGCGCCAAGCGCGCGATGTGCTTCCGCATCCTCAAGCAGCGCAAGGAGTACGCGCACCTCGGCGACGTCATCCGCGTCGCGATCAAGGAGGCGTCGCCGACCTCTTCCATCAAGAAGGGCTCGGTCGCCACCGCCGTCATCATCCGCACCGGCAACCCCATCCGCCGCGCGGACGGCTCGACGGTCCACTTCGACCAGAACGCCTGCGTCCTCGTCGACTCGAAGCTCAACCCCATCGGCACCCGCGTCTTCGGGCCGGTGGCGCGCGAGCTCCGCGAAAAGAACTACATGAAGATCCTCTCGATGGCCCCGGAAGTGGTCTGACGAAAAGGAGCAGTCATATGGCTATCGCAAGAATCAGGAAGAACGACACCGTGATCGTCGTCAGCGGCAACGACGCCGGCAAGACGGGCACGGTCGTCAGGGTCGACCCCAAGAAGGGCGTCGCCGTCGTCGGCGGCATCAACGTGCACAAGAAGGCGATGCGCCGGACGGAGAAGACCCCGGGCGGCATCATCGACGTCGAGCTGCCGATCCGCCTCTGCAAGCTCATGCCCTACGACGCCGAGAAGAAGTGCGGCACGCGGGTCAAGACCGGGGAGAAGGAGGGCAAGAAGGCCCGCGTCTCCATCAAGAGCGGCAAGGCCCTCTAAGGAAGGAACAGGACATCATGGCAAGACTCAAGGACGAATACGCGAGCCGCATCGTGCCCGAGCTCGAGAAGAAGCTGGGCACGACCAACCGGATGCTCGTTCCGCGCCTCCAGAAGATCGTCATCAACATGGGCTTCGGCATCGTCACCAAGGACGAGCAGAAGACCCTGGTGGACGACCTGGCGGCCATCACCGGCCAGCGCCCGATGCTCTGCCGCGCGAAGAAGTCGATCTCGAACTTCAAGCTGCGCGAGGGCATGGTCATCGGCGCGAAGGTCACGCTGCGCGGGGAGCGCATGTGGGAGTTCGCCGACCGGCTGATCTCCGCCGCGCTTCCGAGGATCCGCGACTTCCGCGGCGTCCCCAACCGCGGCTTCGACGGCGCCGGCAACTACACCCTCGGCGTGAAGGAGCACACGATCTTCCCCGAGCTGGTGGAGTCCTCGGCCCACTCCGGCATGGACATCACGTTCGTGACCAGCTCGACCGACAACAAGGCCTGCAAGGAGCTTCTCGTCTCCATGGGCATGCCGTTCGCAGGAAGGAACTAAGCCATGGCAAAACAGTGTCTCATCGAAAAGCAGAAGCGCGCGCCGAAGTTCAAGGTCCGCGCCTACAACCGTTGCCAGCGCTGCGGACGCCGCCACGCGTACCTGCGCAAGTTCGGCGTCTGCCGCCTCTGCTTCCGCGAACTCGCCGTCGCCGGCCTCATCCCCGGCGTGACCAAGGCCTCGTGGTAAACCAAGGAAAGGAACCGACGTTATGACTATGGATCCCATTTCCGACATGCTCACGACGATCCGCAACGGACTGAAGGCCCGCCTCTACTCCGTCGAGGTCCCCGCGAGCAGGCTCAAGGGCGAGATCGCCCGCGTGATGAAGGACGCCGGCTACATCGCCGACTTCGCCACGACCACGGAGTTCCCCCGCAAGCTCGTGATCACGCTCAAGTACACCGCGAAGGCGAAGCCCGCCATCACGGAGCTCAAGCGCGTCTCCAAGCCGGGCCTGCGCCACTACGTTAGCACCGCCAAGATCCCCGCCGTCCTCGACGGCATGGGGCTCGCGATCCTCTCCACCTCGAAGGGCGTCATGTCCGGCGTCGAGGCGAAGAAGGAGAAGCTCGGCGGCGAGGTAATCTGCACGGTCGCCTAATTGAGGAGTCAAGAACATGTCTCGAATCGGTAAAGAACCCGTCAAGCTCGCCGATGGCGTCACCGCCTCGGTCTCGGGCCAGACGGTGACGGTCAAGGGCAAGCTCGGCGAGCTCTCGTACACGATGCACGAGGGCATCACCGCGAAGGTGGAGGACGGCTCGGTCGTCGTCTCCTGCGCCGACGACAAGGCGCTCGGCGCCTTCCACGGCCTCGCCCGCGCGCTGATCAACAACATGGCGGTCGGCGTCTCGCAGGGCTTCCAGAAGCAGCTCTCGATCGAGGGCACCGGCTTCAAGGCGGTCCTGAAGGGCAAGGAGCTGGCGCTTTCGCTCGGCTTCGCGTCGCCCAAGGTCTTCGCGATCCCGGACGGCCTCACGGTCACGGTCGAGAACGACGGGCTGCAGGTGACGATCAAGGGCTGCGACAAGCAGATGGTCGGCGAGGCCGCCGCGCGCATCCGCTCGTACTACCCGGCCGAGCCCTACAAGGGCAAGGGCATCAAGTACGTCGGCGAGCACATCCGCCGCAAACAGGGCAAGAAGGTCGCCTAACGGCG
>Ga0310786_10001823_pt1 | contig 33819 bp, 33 predicted proteins | sample AusTroGonzalo_MG_FD_203881 | JGI IMG/M metagenome (GOLD analysis project Ga0310786, IMG submission 203881) | Bovine rumen microbial communities from tropical cattle in Woodstock, Queensland, Australia - Gonzalo_03 (v2) (version 2) | ecosystem: Host-associated > Mammals > Digestive system >... | reverse complement strand
GACCACCTCGAACTCCACGCCGAGGTCTGACAGTATCTTCGCCCTTCTCGGACTGCCGCTGGCAAGTATCAGCTTCATGACGCAAAGTAGACGTAGACGCGGCGCGTCGCCTCGAGCGATACCCGCGTGGCGGACGCGCGGTTCAGCGTCGCGCAGTAGAGGTTCTCGAAGCGCACGTCGTCCAGCGGCCACTCGAGCCCCCTTGACTTCATGCGCGTCGCGGGGTCTGGCGCGAACACGGAGACCGCCGCGCCCCTGCGGACGCGGAACGACGCGCATCCTTCGACCGGGACGAAGCGCCCGAAGTCGGAGACCACCACAAGACCGAGCCCCAGGGCCCTGAAGACGTTTCCGAGCGTGTGGTCCTCGCGCTTTCCCGTCGCGCCAAGCACGACGTGGGCCTTCCATCCACGCGCCTCGCAGAACGCGACGGCCTTCTCCAAATCGTTGGTGTCCTGCTCGTCGTTCCTGACGAAGTTGGCGAAGCGGCCCCGGACAGAGTCTCCGTCGCCGACGACTGCGTCCGGCTCCTTCCGGAACCTCCGCCGGTATTCGTCCGCCGCGCCGTCGCAGCAGACGACGCGGCGGGCAGCGGCGAGGATGCGCCATGCCGCGCCGCCTTTGCGGGGGAAGTCTCCGGCCGCCAGTAAGACGGTTCCGCCAGACCTCATTTCGCGGCCGCCCCGACTATGGCGACCCCGGCGGAGCAGCCGAGCCGCGTCGCGCCGGCCGCGATCATGGCGAGCGCGTCTTCGCGCGTGCGGATCCCTCCCGCCGCCTTGACGCCCATCTTCTTGCCGACCGCCCTGCGCATCAGCTTGACGTCGTGCACGGTCGCGCCGCCGGCGCCGAAGCCCGTCGACGTCTTCACGAAGTCGAACCCGGCCTCCTTCGCCATACGGCAGGCGAAGACCTTCTCGTCGTCCGTGAGATAGCAGCACTCGATGATGAGCTTCAGGACCGGCGCGGAAATGCCGATCATCTCCGTGAACTCGGCGCCTTTTACGGACACGCACAGGTCCAGCTCCCTGCGGAGTTCTTCAAGAGCGGCCTTGCCGCCCCTCGCCGCGGCCTTCAGCAGCCCGATGTTGATCACGAAGTCTAGTTCCGTCGCCCCGTCGCACAGCGCGCCGGCGGCCTCGCAGAACTTCACCGAGGCGACACTGCGGCCGAGGGGGAATCCGACGACCGAGCAGACCGCGACGCCGGAGCCCTTCAGGAGCCGTGCCGCGAGCTTCACGTCGGATGGGTTAACGCACACCGACGCGAAGCCGAATCGCTTGGCCTCGCGGCAGAGCCTGCGCACGGCGTCGGGCTCGCCCTCCGCCTTCAGGAACGTGTGGTCTATGTACTTGGCGATGTCCATCGTCGTCTTCCTCTCAAGCTGGTGCCAGGAGCGGGACTCGAACCCGCACGCCCGTTTACCGGGCCGCGGATTTTAAGTCCGCTGCGTCTGCCATTTCACCATCCTGGCCTTTTCGCCGTCCTTCCGGCGCGCCGTAGATTGTACCATATCTTGCCTTGTGATTTCCACCCCCTGCGTCACGGCGCCGCTTCCGCGGCCTGCGGAATCGTGAAGGCGACTGCGGTTCCGCGCCCCGGCGCGCTCGATATCCGCATCGAGCCGCCGAGCTCCCCTATGCGCCGCTCCATCGTGCTGAGGCCGTAGTGGCCCGCGATCGGGGTGGACGCCGCGTCGAATCCGCACCCGTCGTCGGAAATCGTCAGCTCTATGTCCCTCTCGCGGAAGGCGATCTTCACGGCGACGTGCTTGGCCGCGCCGTGGCGGATGGCGTTGCCGACGGCCTCCTGCATGATGAGCAGCAGCGACCCGCAGAAGTTCCGCGCGACGGCGCGCTCCTCCCCTTCGCTGGTTATCTCGACGATTCCCTCCCAGTGCGCCATGCGGCGCGCGACGAATCCGAAGAGCGCCTTCAGCGACTCCGGGCCCTCGCTCTCCTCGTTCATCGCCCAGAGCGTGGACCTGAGTCCGTTCTGCGTGTGCTGAAGCGCGTCGTGCACCTTCTCCAGCTGCTCGCGGCTCTTCTCCGCGTCCTTCGGCAGGTAGTTGCGCGCCGCCTTGAGGCGGAACATCGCCCCGGCCAGGTACTGCTGGAAGCCGTCGTGCAGGTCCGCCGCCAGGCGGAGCCTCTCGCGGCGCGACGCGTCCGCCTCGATGCGCGTCGTCTCGCGCTGGCGTATCGACTCCGCGAGCTCGCGGGTCTTCCGCCGCACCATGCGCCGAAGCGTCGCGACCCAGACGAACATAACGGCCAGGATCCCGGCGCCGACCCCGAACGCCGCGGCCAGCCTGCGGCCTGTCCAGAACGGAGGCTTCGGGGCGCGCTTCACCACCTGCACCGCGTCCACGGACATCGGGATCAGCTCCACGTTCTCGATCCGCCCGAAGACCCCCTCCTCGTAGTTCTCTATGGACGTGTACGCGAGCGCGCCGGTGACGCGCACCGTAGCGCCGACGACCAGGTTCGCGGGCAGGGCGTCCTCGAGCGCCCACGGTATCTCGACCTGGAGGTTGCGCTCGCCCTCGCCGACAAGGAGCTGCGTCGTGGTCTGGCGGCGGTTCACGTCCCGCAGCAGCCCCTCCGTCGTGAACATCCCGCCGTACCAGGCGGAGTTTCCAAACGGCATGATGTTCTCGAACAGCTCCTCGACGCCGACCTCGCGAGGAGGAGGCGCGCCTGCCGGGTCCGGCCCGACGACCGTCATGGACTCCGTCGCGAGGCGCGGCTTTGCCGACGGCTCTCGCTCGCCCCTGACGCTGATGCGGTCGCCTACGTCCGCGTCGACACCCTCCACGCATGCGACGCGCCAGTTCGCGCCGGAGTCCTCGCGCATGAAATAGAACGGAAGCCCCGCCCTCTTGAACGTGACGACGCCGGAGAGCCCGAGCGACGCGGCGAGGACTATCGCGGCGGACGTCATGCGCGGCGCCGCCTTCCGAACCTTAGGCGGAGCGCGATCTTCACCGACTCGACCGCGATGCCGGCCGTTATCTTGGAGTAGCCGCGGGCGCGGTCGGAGAAGACGATCGGTATCTCCCGGATCACGAGGCCGGACTTCCAGGTGCGGTGGTTCATCTCAAGCTGGAAGGAATAGCCCGCCGACTCCACCGTCCCGAAGTCGATCCCGCGCAGCGTCTCCGCCTTCCAGCACTTGAAGCCGCCCGTCGGGTCGCGGAGCGGCATGCCGGTGACAATGCGGATGAAGACCCCGCCCGCCCGCGATATGAGCCGGCGCCTGAAGGGCCAGCCCGGCGTCCCGCCGCCCTTCACGTACCTGGAGCCTATGACGAGGTCGGCGTCCTCGGCAACGAGGCGGGGCAGGTCGCCAGGGTCGTGGCTGAAGTCGCAGTCCATCTGGACGACGCGGTCCGCGCCCATCTCCAGCGCCTTCGCGAAGCCGGCGACGTAGGCGCGGCCTAGGCCCTCCTTCTTCTCACGGTGTAGGCAGCTGATGCGCGGGTCCCTCGCCGCAAGCGCGTCGATGACCGCGCCCGTGCCGTCCGGCGAGTTGTCGTCCACGAACAGCAGCTGCGCATCCGGCAGCGCGGCAAGCACGGCCTCGGACATCGGCCCCACGTTGTCCTTCTCGTCGTACGTCGGTATGACGACCACGACCTTCATCTGCAAAGCTCCTCGAAGATGTCCTTCGGCTCAGCCATGCGCCCCGCGCCGCGCGTCCCGCAGGCGAGGTCGCCCTCGCGCGGCTGTACGACCTTGACGCCGCGCCTTTCGAGTGCGGAGACGTTTTCCTGCGTCGCGGCGGCGAGCCACATGCCGTCGTTCATGGCCGGCGCTACGGCAACCGGCGCGCGCGTCGCAAGGAGCGTCGCCGCCAGGAGGTTGTCCGCGATCCCGTGCGCCATCTTGGCGATTGTGTTTGCGGTCGCCGGCGCGACGACCACGAGGTCGGCCCACTCGGCGAGCGAGACGTGCTCAGGGCGCCATTCGGCGGGCGAGGCGAACTGGTCGACGAAGACGGGGTTGCGGGACAGGGTCTGGAATGTGAGAGGGCGCACGAACTCGCATGCGGCTGGCGTCATGACGACGCGAACCTCGTCGCCGTTCCTGACGAAGAGCCTCGTGAGCTCCGCGGCCTTGTATGCCGCGATAGACCCGGTCACGCCCAGAAGCACCTTCTTCATTTCACGGCTCCTATCCTTGCGCGGAGATCGGCGACGGCGGCGCGCATGTCCTGCTGCCTGAACAGGTAGCTCCCGGCGACGAACTGGTTGGCGCCGGCCTTCGCGGCGAGCGGAATCGTCTCGGCGTTTCCGCCGCCGTCTATCATAATATCGAGTCCGGGACGCCGCTCGCGCAGCCACGTCACCTTCGGCAGGCATTCGGCAATGAACTTCTGCCCGCCGTAGCCCGGATGCACCGTCATGACGAGCGCTTCGTCCGCCTCGTCGAGATACGGGAAGAGCCGTTCAACCGGAGTCTCGGGGTTGAGGACGATGGCGGGCTTCACGCCAAGCGCCCTGATGCGGGGCAGCTCGGCGTGAAGGTCGCAGTCGGCCTCCACGTGTATCTGGATCGTCTGCGCGCCGGCGGCGGCGAACTTCTCCAAGTAGAGGTCCGGGCGCGACATCATCAGGTGGACGTTGCGATAGAAGCCGGGCGCAGTGCGGCGCGCAAGCGCGACGACGTCAGGCCCGAAGGAGAGGTTCGGCACGAAATGCGGATCCATCACGTCCAGGTGCAGCGCGTCGGCGCCGGACGCCTCGGCACGCAGAATCTCGTCCGCAAGCCGCCCGAAGTCGGCCGCAAGAAGCGACGGTAGTATCTCTGTTTTCGTCATTGCGCCGAATAGTATACCATATCCCGCCCCGCCGTGCCGCGGCAGAAGTGTCATTTATGCGCCGCCGGGATAAATTCGGCAGATCGCCCCCTATCGCCGAGAACGAAAATTTGGTATAATGTGCCCGCTTTTCGAACGGGGCGTTGCACAGCCTGGTAGTGCGTCTGCTTTGGGAGCAGAATGTCGGAGGTTCAAATCCTCTCGCCCCGACCAATTTCAAACGGTACTAAGAGAATCTCTCCTTATTACCGTGTAATACGAACCCCAGAAAACCCCAAGTAATTTGGGGTTTTTCGCTTTTCTGGGGTCTGCCGCCACCGTGGTTTTCAAGAGGAGAGATACAAAATCTCTCCCCGGTTCTCCGCCTCCCACGAAACTCTCTCTGCGTATGTTGTAGCACCTACAAGATACGCTTTGCCCTTGTTTTACAGGGGTTTCGTGAAATCCGCACCTCGAAAAGGCGTATGTTGTAGGGTTTTATCATAGAGAGTCGTGTGCAAGGCAACACACACGAAAAGCGTAAAAGTCACCAAGAAAACAAGATGCGCGGCAATAAACATACGCAGAATCCAAAGGAGACTGCAGATGACTGAAAAGACCACACAGACCATTGCCTTGCTTGCCCTGCTCCTCAAGGGCGTGATGGAACGGATAAATCCTCATCTTTGGGGTTGATATATTCGCGTTACTATGGCTATATATGCCCCGCATGCATCAAATAGGAACTATTCAACGATGGAAGAACTGCCAGAGACCCTGAAAGCGGAAATCGAAGCGCTCGATTCGCTCGATGCCCGTGCCTTGAAGCGGCGCTATGCGGACATTGTCGCCGATATGCCCAAGTGCGCCCTGAGCAGCGTCCTGCGGGCCACCGTCGCCTACCGGCTGCAGGAGCGGCACTACGGCCTGTCCCTCTCGAAGGAGGCCACCGTGTGGCTTGACGAGGCCGCTGACGACAAGCGGATGTTTCCGGACGGGCGCAAGGTTGGATCGGGCGCGAGGTTCGTCCGGATCTGGAAAGGAGAACGGTACGAGACGACGGTCCGGGAGGACGGGCGGTACGAATACAACGGCGAAATATACTCGTCCCTCTCGGCCGTGGCCAAGGCCATCACAGGGACGCACTGGAACGGACGGCTATTCTTCGGAGTGAAGTAGATGCAGAACACGGAAACGAAATGGTGCGCGGTCTACACGCGCAAATCGACAGACGAGGGCCTGGACTCGGCGTTCAACTCGCTCGACGCGCAGTACGACGCCTGCTCCGCATACGTCAAGAGCCAGGTCGGCATGGGCTGGCGGCTCGTCGAGAAGAAGTACGACGACGGCGGCTACTCGGGCGGCACGATGAACCGCCCTGCGCTGACGGAGCTCCTCAAGGACATCGAGGCCGGGCAGATCAATGTCGTCGTCGTGTACAAGATCGACCGCCTCTCCCGGTCCCTCTGCGACTTCACTGACCTTTCCAAGCTCTTTGAACGCCACGGGGTCTCGTTCGTCTCGGTCACGCAGCAAATCGACACCTCTAACGCGGCCGGACGCATGATGCTCAACATCCTCATGTCATTCGCGCAGTTCGAGAGGGAGATGACCGCCGACCGCATCCGCGACAAGATATATGCTTCGAGGAAGCGCGGGATGTGGACGGGCGGCCCCACGCCATACGGCTACACGCTCGTCGACAAGCAGCTGAAGGTCGATCCCGATGCGGCGGAGGCGGTGCGGATGATGTTCCGCCGCTACGTGGCCACGGGGTCGTCGCTCCAGGTGGCGAGGGAGCTGAACGAATCGTCCTACAAACGCGCTGACGGCCAGCTGTGGCATCCTCGCATGGTTCTCGCCGTGCTCAAGTGCCGCGTCTACACGGGCAAGCTCGCGGTCAAGCGCACGGGCGAGGTGTTCGACGGCATCCATGAGGCCATCATCGACGACGCCCTCTTCCAGACCGCGCAGAAGGCCCTCGCGGCGAACGTCAGGACGGACGGCAAGTCGAAGCGTCACGCCATGCTCGCTCCGCTCAAGGGCATCCTGCGCTGCGGCACATGCGGCGGCTCGATGACGCCCGTCTTCTCGAACTACTCGAAGGGAGGCGGCAGGCGGCGATATGTGTACTACAGGTGCACGAGGGACGCGAAGAAGGCCGACGGGGCGTGCCTCATCAAGAACATATCCGCCGACACCGTGGAGAGGTTCGTCTACGAGCAGCTTGGCAGGGTCCTGCGTCGTGACGACGTGGTTGGCCTTGTGACCGGCGGAGACGCCGTGAAGCGGGCGGACTTCATGGAGGCGACCAAGGACATGGATGACTTTTGGGCGCGGATGAATCCAGGCGAGCGCGAACGCCTCCTGCGGCTTCTTGTCCGTGACGTGCGCATCTGGCCGGACAAGGTGGTGATTGTCCTCGCTCTTGAAGGAGATGACGGTCGCATAGAGATTCCATGCCGACTCCAGACGAACCTCGGCCGCCAGCACTTTGTGGTCGACGAGCCGGAACCGACGCCGGACACTCCCGCGCTGGCGGTCCCGAAGGCCCTTCGGCAGGCCCGCAGATGGCTGGAGCTTCTCACGTCCGGCACATACCGCGACAAGAAGCAGCTTGCCGACGCGCTCGGTTTCAATGGTTCCTACTTCGGGAAGATGCTCCGCTTCCCGTTCCTTTCGCCCATCATCGTCGATAAGATCCGCAACGGCGAGCTGCCAGACGTTTCGGTAACGAAGCTCATGACTCTGACAAGCCCTCTCTGGGCGGAGCAGCACAAGGAACTCGGCATCGAGTGACAGTCGCCGTGGCGGGGAAATGCAGAGACCGTCGGGAGTGATCCCGGCGGTCTTGTTGTGTTTATGGTCTGCGTGTGCTAATTGGCGGCTCTCTCTCCGGGGAAGAGCCTTTCCACGCTGTTGTAGATTGCGTCTGGCTGTGTGGCTATGACCGGTTCACTCCTGCCGTCGGCAGCAACGCCCATCTTCACGGCGGGGAGATTGACCGGGATGCCATCATTCTCTTCCGCGAGTTTCCTTGCCTTGAGGAGCTGATCCATCGCAAATAGCGATGCTCGCTTCCTGTGCAAGTCCTTGTGCTTTGGTATGTGGAGAGGGCGGTCGTACGGCCAGGGGTCATGTTCATACCAGAGTGAAATCTGCTTCGGGCGTCCGTCATCCTCGCTGTATCCGAGTTCAGCATGAGATGTGCGTCCCTTGATGATGTCGAAAGCGTCTTTCTCATTCGGTAAGGGGAACAAGTTGAGGGACTTGCGCAGCGGATCTCTCACATACGCAAGCATGTCGCCGTTCTTAACCAGACCGATGAGATCGGGATTGCCCTCGACGTTTGGCAGCAGACGCAGGACGTCCTCGCCGTCCTGCGCCCCTATGCCATCGGGGATCTTGTGTTCAACACCGTTGAGTGTAATGGTTGAGTACCAATGAGCCTCGTCGCGAGGTCTCCATTGTCCAATGTAGCGCGGGCGGGTGGGTGGCTGTTTCATTTTCTTTGTCTCCTTTTTCTTTGAAAGCGGTGTCAGAGCCGTGCGATGAAATCGTGTAGGATTGAGGCCCTGTAAGCGTTGGCATCAACACGTACGAAGTACGTGGCGGCCGGACGCTTCACCAGAAGTTCATTCAGGTCAAGCGGCGGCTCCTGATACTGCTCGGCTGGCGACGGAAACCCCGCCACCACCGATCCCGATATTTTTGCTTTAGAACTCACGGCGCTAATTATACCATAGTTACGCAGATTTCATCGACAGCTTCGGTTTCCCAAGCAAGAAATTGGTATCGTCATCGTCTATTGAGTTGGGTATGAATGACGAAAAGAATACAAAGCGGTTCAATGCCGCGCACGAGGTGTATGAGCGGATTGTTTCTGCTCTTCAGTCTGGAATCGTTATATGGAAGAAGCCGTGGGTGGACGGCACGATACCCATGAACGTTGTCACGAAAAGAGCATATAAAGGTTTTAACACCTTTGTCCTGAACATGCTTTGCATAGAACGAGGATATGCCACAGGGAGATTCTTGACCTTTGAACAATGTAATCGGTTGGGCGGCAAAGTCAGGAAGGGAGAAAAGGCTGCAAAAGTGTTCTGGCATGATTTAGTACATCCTGCAAAGCGAGACGAATCAGGAGTCGTGTTGAAAGATGCGGCAGGTACAGTTGTTAGGGACACTGACAAAGTTATATTTGTTGATCGGCATTACTCAGTTTTCAATATAGCACAGTGTGAGGGATTGCCCAGCGAATTCTTTGTGACTACGAAATTCGATACAAAACCAATTGCATCGGCAGAGCGAATTGTGCATGAATATAAGGATGGTCCCATTATTTCGCATGGTGGGGGTGTTGCATATTACTCGCCAATAAGAGATACTGTATGTTTGCCTGACATTGAGAATTTCAAGAGTAGTGAGGGATACTACGGAACCCTGTTCCATGAGTTGGTTCATTCAACGGGGGCAAGTTCTCGTTTGGCGCGTGATATGACGGGGACATTTGGAACATCGCCGTATGCGTTTGAAGAGTTGGTCGCAGAGATTGGTTCCTCAATACTTTGCAACGAATGTGGGTTGCTACCTTATGTTGAAGACGCAGCGGCATATTGCGATTCATGGTTAAAATGCTTTGTTGACGGAACCATAAAAAAGAAACAGATGCTGTCTGCCTTCAGCAAGGCGTGGGCTGCTGTAAAATTCATTAAAAGGAGGTGCTAAATGTCTAGAAGCAGACGCGGGCATGACATTCTCAAGGGCGCACATAGAAGTTTCAAGAAGATAAAGAAATTGAGTAGTTCACGTATGCGAGTGCGCACACAAGTACTTTGCCGAAATATGGAAAAAGGAGTTGATGTACAAAACAGTGAGTTTCCTGTAGCCAAAGTGTGCTTTGACATGTGGGACGTTAGGTGGTGAATGAGTCGGTTTTGTTACATAATGTGCATGGGCAGATAATCTCTGTATGGTTAGTCGCCATAGAGAAAGATTGTCTGCAAGAATCGGTGTCGATACTCGTCTTCTATGATAGAAAGAGGCGGCATAGATGAGTAGCTATCAAGAACTTTGCACGATAACCAATCGCGAGCTTGCTCCAGCAATGACTCGACTGGCTTATCGATATGTTGAGACTGATGTTTCGTTTGCGTATGCGCTTTTGGCAAGGGCGGCAGTTTTGTGGTGTCCGATGGCCATGACAATCATTGCACTTCTGATGAAGCGCAAGGCGGGGCGGCTACCCAAAATCCACCGAGGGTACAGCTGGTCATGGTGGTCTTGGTCTGTGGCCATACTTCTACACAACTCAACAAGAAGCAAGGTAGCCGAGGCATTGTTGAAGCGTGTCCCGCAGGAAATGGTGGAGAATATCCACAACTGGAAGTTCTGCTCGGAACATTCCTGGATGGTGTTTACAAAGATGGAGCGGATGATCTATGCATTCTACCAGTTGACGAAAGAGGATGCATCCAGGATCATGGCGGCAATGACGACATGCGTGAGGGCATACCGAAGCAAGTACGGCGTCGCTTTCTTTAATCCTCTGCAACCAGACAAAGAAGAGATGCAAATTCTCGAACTACTTGGACTTGTTGCAAAACCATCGCGGAAGAAGAGGCAGAAGATCACTAAGAAAGAAATTATCGCTAAGCCGAAAGAGATGTACGAGATCATCGATGAAGCCATATATGGCCTTGGCGGCGAAACTGTTACGCGGAGGGTTGTTGACGGGTTTGGGTGCTCGATCCATTATCTGAATGGCAAGGTGCTCCTGAGTACGGAATTTGGCAGGACAGGAATATGGTTTGCAAAGACCTATTTCCGTCCTCGTTGGAGTTCTTCCAGCGAATCGGTGCCTTCGCCTGTTTTCAGGCTATATTCACTCTTACGCTTTTTCCGTGAGCGACTTCCACAAGCAGTCGATGTCATTTCATTCGTTACCTTCAAACGTGACTGCGATCTAGTTGAGATGGACGAGAGGTGTATTGATGGATGGAAGCATCATGGCGTGTTTGGCGTCTTTACTTCTGAACGGCCACGGTTCCTTTCGCATATTAGAACAGAAGAGGACATGTTTCCGAGCTTGAATGAGTTCCTTGTGTCCAAAGTCGGCAAAGATATGTCTGTGTCAATAGTATTGGGGCGCAAGTCTCTATCGGATGAGATGAAGACGATGTTGGAGAACATCGTAGAGGCTGTTTCTGAGTGTGATTATTATACTGCATCTCAGGGCAAGGTGAATTGATGTCTGATCATTATTGCTCATCAAAAGTAGCGGCACTCAGTTCTACAGGCATCCTCCACAACATCCCTGTTGTACGTTATCATTGAAGAGCTTTGTTATCTTCACTCGATGCGGACGTAGGCGGCGTTGCGACCGTTGCCCGTCTTGCAGATGAAGCCCTCGTTGCAGAGGCGCTTGAGGACGACCGAGACCGTCACGACGCTGATGTCTGGGCATCGCTCCAGTATCTCGCGCTTCGAGATCGTTCCCTCCGCCGCAGCTATGACGTTGCGGATACGATCCGCCTTGCTTGTGTGTTCGTGAACGAGTCCGTCGAGCCGCAAGGCGAACTCCTTGTACGCCTTCAGTACCGCGTTAAGGATATACTCCACAAACTGATTGAGGTCGTTCGCGTTCTCGTGCCATCCCCGCGAACTGGCGCGCAGAGCATCGTAGTAGTCCGCACGGGACTCTTCGACGATCTGGTCCACGCTGACGTACTTGCCAACCATGTACCCGGCGCGGCACGTAAGAAGGAGCGCCAGGAGCCGGCTCATGCGTCCGTTTCCATCCTGGAACGGATGGATGCATAGAAAGTCGAAGATGAACACCACAGTAAGTAGCATCGGGTTGAACCGCCCCTGCGCTATCGCCTTGCCATATGCGTCGCAAAGAAGGTTCATTGCCAGCGGCGTGTCCGCTGCCGTGACCGTTCGGAACAACGCGGATTCGCGTCCCTCGCCGTCCATCTCCGTGATTGCCGAATCCTCGCTCTTCCACGTGCCGCCGGAGGGTAGATGCGAGAAAAGTTGCTTGTGCAGGGCGAGGATGGATTCTGGCGTCGGCTGCATCGTACCGTAGTTCGCCAGTATAGACGTGAAACACCCGCGATAGGCGCAGATAGCCTGCTCGTCCTCGTCACGCGGCTCGGCATCCTCGTCAAACAGATCGCGGAGACGGTAGTCGGGCGTCGAGACGCCCTCGATGCGGTTCGAGGCAACAACGGACTTCTCACACGAAACCTCAATGAGCGCATCTAGCACTTCAGACTTTGCATTAAGCAGATAATCTTGTCGTCCCTTGTATTCATGGATGTTCGCAATGAGCGAAGTCGTTTCCGGAGAGAGCAAGGTTTCAAGGCCTTTGTCATAGTCAAAAAGGTGCATTTTTATCGATTGCTTGTTTATGATGTTTTCCATTATACCATAATTTGCATATTCTAGACAAGAGGGTGTGCAGATATTCTGCTTCCGTCTTTGACAGCTGGTGGAAAATAATTATATTATTTCAACTGCCCCCTTGTGCTAGATACGAGTTTTTTGGTATAATATGTTGCGAAAACCATGGTCGTGTTAAAACGTCCTGCGAGTATTGTCAGACTGCGTGGTCTGCCTCGTGGGCGGCACGAAAGATGGGTTCACGATACAATAAAATGCCAAGCCATCGAGTGGTGGTAATGCAGAAAGGAGTAACGATGATAATTGAACAGAACGGAGAATGCCGGAATGACATACTCAAGGATCTCAAAGTGAAGGTTAGTCTTTTGAGCAAGTCCAAGAGCGATCGGAAAGTGTCAGTGTCATATGACGGCAAGTATACAAATGGATATGATGGTTGCGGATCTCACACTCACGATGACTGAGACAGATTTCTTGGAAGGATGCCAAAATGCGTTCGCCATGGCTTAGCGCCCGTTACAAGAAGTCGCCAGCGGTCAAAGCGTTGCCCAAGACGGTTCAAGGTCGTCGGTTCTATGTTCTGTTGAATCCCGACCTTGGCTCTTGGGCTGTGCTGGATGAGGTTGAATACCAGCGGTACCAAGAAGATCGTCTGACTGAAGTTGAAGCCGAAACGCTGTTTCTGCGAGGTCTAATTCTCGACGCGGATTTAAATGGTGCACAGTTGGAATTCCCTAAACCTGCTGAGTTTCCGAGTGTCGTGGTCGTGAATATTACAACAACCTGCAATCTCCGCTGTAAGTATTGCTTTGCTGACTGTGAGCCGCAAAAGGGCGATTTCATGCAGGAAGATGTGATGCGACGGGTAATCGAAGAGATGCTGTCCATGCCTTCAAACAGGATCACGTTTGAGCTGCAAGGCGGCGAGCCGCTTTGTTACAAGACAGGGATGCGGCGCTTCATCGAGATTTCTGAGGAGATGAACAAAACGAGAGGAAAGTCTATCCAGTATCGTGTGGTGACCAACGGAACATTGATTGACGATGAGTTCATTGATTTAGCCAAGAAGTACAACATCAGGTTCGGAGTGAGTCTTGATGGTCCCAAAGACATGACAAACCAGGTGCGCTTAAGGGCAGATGGCAGTGGGGCGTTTGACGATATAGTTGCCGGCATCCATCGTGCACAAGAGGCAGGTCTCAAGATCGACGGGTCTGTTTGTACGCTAGGACAACACAATTGTCATGAAGGTGTTCGCATCGCAGAATTCTTCGCTCAGTTGGGCATTCCATTCAAGCCGAGGCCTGCGAACATTCTCGGTCGCGAGATTGAGTCGATGACTACCACTAAGAGCGGGGAGTGGGCGGATGCATATAAAACGCTCTACTATAGGAGCAAGGAACTTGGGATCACCAACTTCTCAATTCATATCTATGAAGAAAACGTGTATACTCCAGTTCGCGACTACATCTGTCTGCGTTATCCGTGCGGGGCGGCCCGCGAGATTCTATCGGTGAATCCAGACGGGACGGTATACCCTTGTGACGGCTTTAAAGGCGAGACGCATTTTTCCATGGGCAACATCAAAGATGAAAGTATCCGCAGTATGTTGAAAAAGGACTGGGTTGTAGAGTTGCGCAACCGCACGTCCGAGACTATCAAGAAGTGCAAGTCATGCCTATACCGAGGGATGTGCTGCTCATGTTGTTATTCGGCCTATGGTGCTTACGGAACTGTATACAGAGAAGACCCACAGTGCGAGGATAGACGTAAGATATTCGATTTTCTCATCGAAGAATGGATTAGGTGTTATGTTATCGGAGAGAAGCCGCATCCCGCCGAAACATAGCCTTTTCTGGGGATCATAATGTATGATGGACAGCCTCAAATCACGATTCCCGGTCTTAGTGGATTCAGGAGTCCACTACTTTGACTACGCTGCGACAACCCCGATGCCAGAAGTCGTTATGGCTGAGTGGTTGCGGTATCAGCGTGAGGTGTGTGTCTCTCTCGGCAAAGGTGGTGGCAGGCTCTCGCGCAAGGCATTGGAGGTGTTCGAATCAAGCGAAGCTGTGTTGAGATCGTTCTTCGATGTGAAAACTGAGGATTCTGTTGTTTACGGAAAGAATGTCACGGAGCTTGTAAATGTCTTGTCACGTTCGGTGGAAGATCAGGTTCGGCCAATGGAGGCGATTCTCGTGGGACCGTATGAACACCACAGTAATGTCCTTCCTTGGAAATATCTTGCGAAGCGCAAGGGTGCCTTGTTTTTTGAGCTTCCAACCGATTCCAGTGGTGCAGTTGACTATGGATACATAGGGCGTATCCCAGCGAAGGTTCGAATTTTGGCGTTCTCTTCGGTGTCAAATTCCAATGGTTTTAGGTTTGATATCGGGCGAGCCTTGGAGCATTTGCCGGAAGATGCGATGCTCTTTGAAGACGCCTCGCAATCAGTGGCGCATGAGCCTGTGAGTCTTAGGGAGAGAGTGTCATGCATCTTCCTTTCCTCCCACAAGATGTATGGGCCTAAAAATGTGGCTGGTGCCGTTGTCAGTGCTGGGCTCATGGAACGGATGGTTCCGGTTGTGCTTGGTGGAGGTATGATCGACTATCATGGATTCATTGATAAATGGAAGCCCGGTGCTCAGGCGTTTATGGCTGGAACGCATGATATCGGGTTAATCGCGTCATGGGCTCGGGCGTGCCGATTTGTGAACGAGGTCTCATATGGAGATATAGCTCGACGGGAGAAGGCGATTCATGATGCCATTGTTGGCGAGATGGATGGGTTGGATTGCTATAAGATTGTTTCCCTTGATCAGGCACAGTCGCTCATCTCCTTTGTCCATCAAGGGATTCATGCGCACGACGTTGCGTCTTTTCTATCTGACCGAGATATCGTTGTCCGATCTGGGAATCTCTGTGCTACTGGGGCAATTCGTAGGATAGGAATACATGCTTTGACGAGAATCTCCCTTGGCCTTGGAATAGACTCACGCGACATAGAAGTCCTTTTGGAGTCATTGCGCAAGCTTGGCAGAATGTGAGGTTCAATCATGTATTCGCCCAAGATACTTGAATATGCGAGCAAGACATTTGACGACATTGTCATTCCCGATGAGATTGTCGTTAGCGAGGGCATTGCTTGCGGCGATGCTTTAGTTGCGCAAGGCGAGGTAAACGGTGATACTGTGAGATTTGCCATCATGGTGACAGATGGATGTCTTCTCTCGCGGGCGATGTCAACGTATCTTTGTGTCAAGGGTTCTGGCCGTCGTCTTGCGTCAGTCAGGAGATGGATACTGTCAATCAAAGAGGCGGCAGAACGCGATGGCGAGAGAATGTTCGATTGCTGGGACATCCCTTACATGCCGGAGCGTCTCGAATGCCTGATGGCACCCGTGAATGCGCTTGTCGAACTCACGGCGCGTCTTGTATCGCGGTCGACGACGGTCTATCGGATGAAGGACACGGAGGCGTTGCTAGACTGCGATGCTTGTGTACGGTCCTCCAGCGTTCTTTGGGCGAATGATACGGCGCCTAAGGTCGTGTACGAAGAAAAGAACAATGAGGTGTCAGATGATTTCCGAGAGAAGTGGTGTCGGGTGTCGAAATGTCGTCTAGATGACGGAGATGTTGTTCTTCTACGCGAATTGACGCCTCACGTCACTTCTTTGGATATGGAATATATTCGACATGAGAAGATGGCACAATGCGTGTTCTCGAACATGGTGCGGGCAGGCATGTCGGATGCGTTGGTTGATCCTCAGTGGAAGATTGTGTATTATCAAATCCATCGGAAGGCGGTTGTCCGGCGCGAAATTGAGGCGATAGCCAGTTTTGTAGGTGGGATAGAGGCAAGTTTTATCAAGGGGACGAATACGGGCGCGCTCTATGATGCTGAAGGAATTTTCAGGTTGCATCTCGATTACGATATTCTCTGCTTTTCTGAGGAGGCTGCCTGGAAGTTGGGATGCTTTCTTCTCCGAAGGGGTTTTCTCATGTATAAGGATGTCTTCTCCCTTAAGAAAGTCGATGTTCGAGGAAAAGAGGTAGTCCAGGGACATTTTCACATGCAGAAGATTCTTGATGACCAGTTCAGGCTTGTTATCGATGTCAACTATCCTGGATTCCCTGTAGGTAGGATTGGACTGTTTTTCCCTAGTTATGACGGCGTGTTCATCTCACATGAGAACCAGTTCGTCATTACGCTCTGTCACACATTCAAGCATCGGAACGTGTACATGAAGGACATCAATGACCTGTATCTCATGGCGACTAGGTGGAAGATGGATAAGACCCGTTTGTTGACGTTGATTCAAGATGCAGAGCTTGGTCTTTTCGCATCTGTCGCCTTGAACTACATCTGCTCAAGCTATTGTGTGTCAGCCGAAGAAAGGAATCTGATACTTTCCCTGGTTCCACCAGGACATGAAGACGATTGCCTTGCCGTTAAGGGGTGGCCCTATGCGGCGCAAGCGATGCTAGAGGTTAAGAGGTTGGATCTAACTCGGCGGAAACAGAGGCAGAGGGATAATCCAAGGACATATCTTATGCCGCTTGTCATGGTAAGTGAGCCTATTACTGGTATGGCACTTGATGCGGTTGTTCGTAAGTTGCCAACCATGAGGCGAGTGTCAAATACGGTGGCGGTGGAAGACATCGGCGGCGTTCGAGTGCTTCTTACCGGAATGGGTTGTTTTCTTGATAAACAGGTAGGTTGCAACGTTTCTGTGAGTCGGGATCATTTACGCACGCGTCTGCGTGCGATAATAGAGGCTGCTGGCATTAGGCGTGAGTTGCTGATGCCGTTTGTGACAGCTCCAAGGCTCAACGGTTGGTTCTTCTAAGGTGGTGTATCGTGTTAATCGCACTTGAAGGCATGGATGGAGTAGGGAAGAGCTCGCTTTCGAGGCTCTGCGCCCGCCTTTTGGGCGGTTCGCCAGTCGTGAAAGCGGTACACCCTCTTTGTCATCCCGAAAGGACGATTGACAACTTTCTGAATGTTTCCGACCTTGTTCTGAGTAGCCAGAGCGAACTTCTCTCAAGGTGTCAGTTTGGCGTCAGGGGAATATTCATCTACTATCGGTTGAATGATGTGCCGATGGTGGCCGACAGGTTTTATGCATCAAATTTGTGGCATGTCGAGAGGCGCGACGCGGATATCCAGAGACTAGTTGACCTTGTTGGCGTTCCGGAAAAGACGATCTTGCTTTATGCCTCGGAGTCGATCCTGAGAAAGAGGATTGAAGGCAGGGATGCACATGACAAGGATTTGGAAAAGATCGATTTGGCCGAGAGTGCCTATTCCCTTATGCGGGATCGATTTGCCAAGCTTGCGATACCTTTCGTTGAGTTGTCGACAGAGGCATTGAGTTTGGATGATCTAGCAAAGACAATCACGAGACTTTATGGTCGGGAGAAGCCCCATCGCGTCCGAGGAAGGTATCGAGCATTCTCATTCGCTCCATCTGATGTCAGCCGAAAGGTCGTACCTAAGACCGTGGAGACAATTGACGCGAAGGCGTTTTTCTACCTTCGGCACCTTTCGTCTTTTTCCGTGCATGAACAGAACCGTCGCTTTAAAAGCATCCGTGGTGTTCTACACTCTCGCGATGGGATGACGCTCGAATGCTATCCGTCTGCAAGAGGTAAAAGGTCGTATTCGGTTGGTGACAGAGTCAAGGCTATTGCTCCGTCCGCATTCCTGAACGAAGAGAAACTTGAGGCGATTGCCCTTCCCGAAAGGCTGCTGGAGATTGGTAGTACTGCGTTCTTCAACTGTAGATCGCTTATCAGAATCCACATACCGGCTTCCGTAGGTCGAATTGGACCGATGAACTTTTTGGGATGCGCCAGACTGGTAGATATCAGTGTCGATAGCGGGAATGAGACGTACTCTTCCGATGATGGTGTTTTATACGAATCGTCAGGGGACGTAATCTTGAAGTATCCGCAGGCAAAGCTTTCCAATGCGATCCGAATAGACTGCCGTGTCGTGAGAGCCTGGGCATTCGCAGAAGTAGTCTCACTGAAGTATGTTGAACTGGGGAATCGGATCGAGTCGATTGAGGCATATGCCTTCATGAATTCGAAAATCAAGGAGGTCGTGGTGTCGGGTGCTCGGTTTGGGCATATCGGGGAAAGGGCGTTTGCCTTCTGTCGACACTTGGAGAAGGTGAAAGTTTATGACGCTTCGCCAGATCTGGACGTGAACTCTTTGGCGTTTGAGGGGTGTGAAGATGGGTTGAGGGTCTACCTCCCTCAATCAGCGTTTGCGCGGATCTGGGAGAATCCACGCAAGCGTGATTTATGGCGGCGTATTCGTTCGGTCATTGCCGAGAAGGACATTGATGAGTCATGCGGAACAGCTGTGCTGAAATACATACTTCGCTCACATGTACCAGGTCGAGCCGACCTTTGGGTGAATTCAGAAATCTTCTGGATATTCGATATTGCGTCTTTTCTCGTTAGACAATTCGGTCCGGACACAATAACGTTAAGCTATCATAAAAGCAGGTTGATCGAAGACTTCAATGCTGGCGTCTTGGGAAAGGATTTTGGTGGACGAGAATCGATAGAAAAATACATTGCATTGGGAGGCACCTTGGAGGGTGCTGCGGCTGTTTGCAAGACAGTCGAAAGCATCGCTGCGGATAGTGCGTTGCTGATGCTCGTTGATAATTCCATCTTACATGGGCATAATGGTGGTGGTGGGCACTACATAGTCGTTAAGGAAGTTCGGGAAGATTATGCGCTCATAGTAAATCCCCAGCAAAACGTTTGTGTCGAAGAGCTTGTGTTGACCGATATTCTCGTGTCAAGTTGCGAGGCAATTGGTGGATGGACACTTTTAGTGCGCACTTGTCACTTAAATGGATAGGACTTGATAAATGAACTTGATTTATAAAATGATAAGATCGGAGGAAATAAAATCCGATGACGAGAAGGTCTACGAGACATTAGATTATTATGAAATGCCACTCCTGTTGAGATCGAACAACGAGCGATGTGCGCGGGACGTAGAGTCATTGTTTGTTGACAATGGCAAAATGACTACGATATTTAAAGAGGAGACGCACGCTCTTATAGGTCAATTTACAGTTAAGGGAATAGCCTATGTTTTACTTGTAGGCATTCCGTTTGCAGATAAATATCACGACAACCCATGTCTTAGACTTCAAGAGGACATAGACTTTTTTATTGCTGAAGAAGACCTTGCTGGCGCAACCGAAATATTGGAGTCTAATGGCTATTGTCGCTATAATGTTAATCAGAAACGGAAACACATAACTTTTATAAAAAAATGCACCTTTGCAACCCCCATCTTAGATAAATGTCCACTAATTAAAGTAAAACTTTACAGACGAATTACTGATTTCCAGTTCGGCGAATTGACATATTCTTTGTTTGACAGATATGTTGTTGAGCAACAGGGAATGAGGATTTTTAATGATGAGATGGCATTGTTCCATTTGATTGTTCATGCGCATTATTATGATTTTCATCCGAAAATCCTTGCAGATGTTTTTATGATTTGCAAAAACGGTCACGTTGATTGGGCTCGACTGAATGATTTGCTTGCACAGTACGGATATGTACGGACAGGCATGGTCATGAGAGACGTAATCGGGAAATTGGGAATTGGGACTTGGACGCCTATAGTCACTCATTACGATGACATAGGCATACTGGGTGATTTGTATACATCAAATGCATTCTGGGGTGACATATTTGTTGGTTTAGACAAATTTGAGATGACACGATTGAGATGCTTTGTATATGATTCTAATGATTATATGAATTTGTTGGGCTCTTTTCTGGATCATAACATGTGCAGACGTGTTTCACCTATGAGAAGTCCGTTATATATTTGTGAAAATGCCGACTAGCAGAAAGGGAACTTGGATTACATGGGCAATCGGTTGTACATTGGTATGCGTGATAGCGGGAAGACCACCTCCCTTTATCGGGACGTGGACGCAGCACTTATTGCACGGAGGCCTGTTGTAGTTATTGATTCTGCTACCGATCATATTGACCGGTCTTTGATGCATCGGTTGTTGAGGGCGTATGAAAATGGTTGCGAGGGTGCTGAATACCCCCGCTCGGTCGTAGATCCAATGCAGCGATTGTCCCAGATGATGTCGATGGCTGATGCTGGCAAGATCGTAATAATTGATGTGTCTCACTACTTGGAAGAAGGATACCAATCGACTGATCCAAACGAGAAAGTGATGATACGTCGACGCTATCAGGATGAAGCAGGTGATGTGATGGCGACAGTTCATGCGACGATGTTAAGAGGCGGGTTGCGAAATGTACTTGTGGCAATGGATGAGATTGAGTTTACGGAGTGTATTGCATCTTATGCAAGGGCGATAAAGGAGCATGGCGGTGAGGTTCATGCGGCATTACACCCCCCACTCGTTGTCCATGAGTTGTTTGGCGAGTTTGAGTATATTGATTTATCACAAGGAGAAAAGAGATGACGAAGGCTTCAGAAAAGGAAGAACTAGCGTACTTTGACAAAGTCAGGTCCGCATTGATGGTATGTTTGCAACATCAGGATGGGAGCATCGCATCCTACACAGGACTGATGTCTGAAACGCAAGCATACTTGAATGACACATTTGCCGAAATGGACAAGGTGGAAAAGGCGTCTGTCGCAACAGACATTCTCCAGACTGACAGGGTTTTGAACCACACGATGTTACGTCGTTCTCAGGTACTACGACTGTTGGACTCTCCGTACTTTGGGCGGATAGATTTCACCCAATCGGGAACACGAAGTAAATCGAAGATTTATATCGGCATCCATAATTTTGAAACAGACAAAGGCATGCTAATACACGATTGGCGGGCACCTGTTTCAAGCATGTTCTATGACTTCGAGGTTGGCGATGCTGGGTATGATGCTCCGTCCGGGAGGGTGCAGGGCAAAATCAGATTGAAGCGTCAGTATCGCATTCGCTCAGGTAAGTTAGAGTATATGTTTGATAGTTCCGTGAAGATTGACGATGACATACTTCAAGAGGCATTGAGCCACCCATCGTCAAGACGGATGAAGAACATCATCTCAACCATCCAGCGCGAACAAAATAAAATTATTCGCGATGAGGAAAGTGATTTTATGCTCATCCAGGGCGTAGCTGGGTCTGGGAAGACGTCGATTGCGCTACATCGCATTGCGTATTTGCTCTATCGGTTCAAAGAGGAGCTTTCTTCGCGCAACATTTTGATTATTTCTCCAAACAAAGTGTTCGCGGACTACATATCCAATGTCTTGCCAGAACTTGGAGAGGAGAACATTGCCGCTATGGAAATGGAGGATTTCATTCGTGCAGTGTTAGGTAGAAATTTTAAGTTCCAGACATTTTACGAGCAGGTTGAGGAATTGGCGCACACGCAAAATGAGACAATGCAGGCAAGTATCCGTTTGAAGGCATCGTTGCAGTTTGCAAAGCGCCTTGAGGAGTTTGCACGGTATATAGAGTTGAATAATTTTCAGCCTACAACCATGTGGTTGCCTGGAGCTTGTGTGTCGTCTGCGCGCTTAAAAATCATATACGCTTGTACGCAGGACAAACCATTGAAGGATCGCATCAACGAGATTGCTGATGTAGTCTTTCGAGATACTGGTTCTTGCAAAAAAGGCTTACGTGCAGACATAAGGAGACGAATCTCCCAGATGTTCCAGGTCACAGATGCGTTTTCTGCGTATCGGCTCTTTTTTGAGAAGATTCAGCGCGAGAAGTATGCGCCCGAAAAGAAGGATAAAATGGACTATGCCGATGTGTTCCCTTACTTATATTTGCTACCATATTTTGAGAAGGTGACGTTTTACAATCCAGTAAAGTACCTGCTGATTGATGAGATGCAGGATTATACGCCAGTCCAGTATATGGTTTTGAAGAAGTTGTTTCACTGTAAGATGACAATTCTAGGAGATGCGTTACAGGCTGTAAATCCTTATTCGTCAACAAAAATGGAGGATATTCGAGAGATATTCACATCTGCTACAACTCTAGAATTGAACAAGAGTTATCGTTCAAGTTATGAGATTATGCAATTGGCGCAAAAAATTATTTATAGCGCCAAGCTGTTGCCGATGGAACGGCATGGTGAGCCGCCGATAATCGTTGGTTACGCCAACAGGAACGACATGATGCAGTCGGTTTGCGAAAAAGTGCTGGAGTTCCGGCAGAGCGGCTATAAGTCATTAGGAATTATATGCAAAACACAAGAGCATGCTGGAGATGTGTATCGGACGATTGTGCAGACTTGTCCAGAAGCGAGTTTGCTTGATTCTGCGAGCAAGGGCTTCCCTGGGGGGGTAATGGTTGTGTCATCTCATATGGCAAAGGGCCTTGAGTTTGATTGTGTAATCATCCCAGATGCATCTGCAAAGGACTATTGCACAAATGTTGATCGACATTTATTGTATGTGGCTTGCACAAGAGCGATGCATCGTCTGTGTCTTTGCTACAGTGGAGATTGTTGTGAATTCATCAAATCCTCCAATGCATAATCGTATGGCTAACTTTGAAGTGGTTGCTGCCGACAAGCAAGGCATAAAGGTTGTGTGAAGGTGCCGCGACAGTTTCATCAACAGAATTAGGAAAAGTCGAATAATGATTTCTTGATAAGAATAATTACCATGAAACTTCTAAATGCGACCAAAAAATATGAGAAACTCATGATTGGGCTTGTGGCGTGTGGGTTTCTGTTCATTTGCTCTTCATGCATAAACATCCGAGCTGGAGCGATTAAAATGTACCCTTCACCAAACTTCAATGAGCGCAAGTATCCTATATCGATGATAGTCCTACATTATACGGTCATTCCTACTTGTGAAGAATCCTTGATACGATTGAGTGAGACAACCAATGTGGCAGGGAAGGTGAGCGCACATTATCTTGTTGATCGTAATGGCGATATCCTACGCCTCGTTGATGAGACTAACCGAGCGTGGCATGCCGGCATAGGTTCATGGGCTGGTCTTGACGACATCAACAGTAGAAGCATTGGCATTGAGATCGTCAACGTTGGCTTGACGGAAGATGGGAAGCGGGAGCCTTTCCCAATGGCGCAGATTGACGCGGTGGTCAAGTTGTGTAAGGATATCCAATCGCGCTATCCAATCAAGTACGTTCTTGGCCATAGTGATGTTGCGCCCGTTCGGAAGCAAGACCCTGGCGAGGCTTTTCCTTGGCGGATGCTTGCGGCGGCTGGCGTCGGGATATGGACAGATGATTTTGCAGAGCCGAAGAAGACGGTTGCCGAAATGCTCTCTGCAATTGGCTATGATACTTCTGACGTAGACAAGGCCACAATCGCATTCCAGCGGCATTGGTATCCAGAAGCAATTACGAACGGCGCGACGAATACGACCGGTCGAATGGCAGCGGTTCTAAATTTGATGGAGGAGTCAAAATGAAAAGCATATCTCTTGATTCTTCTCAAGTGGCTTGGCTTGAGATGATAAGGCCACATAACTACAAGGCACGTTATGCACAATTGCGCAACGAGGCTGGCTTGCCGCCTGTAGACTCTCGGAAGATTGACACCTTTTTAAGTGGGGAGAAAGAGATTCCGTTTGATGATGCAACAATAGTGTTTGCTGCGCATGGAACAACTCTCGAACAAGTCAAACGTATATCAGAGCTTAAATTAATTCCAACCCAGAGTCCGCGTATAAAACCACATAACACTGTCGACGAGTTTCTGGAATCATGTAGCAAGGCATTATGGCTTTCTCCAGATAGCAACAATACGATGACGGAAGTCGATGACGCTGATGATGTCATATTGTCTTTAATTGGCAGCGTCCTCGAGAACAGGGAGAGGTTAACGGGGGGGCAAAAGCAGATTGTGTATGGGGAACTTTTGGATTATCTTCTAGAGACTCGGAAGCACTCGGTCTGGGAAGACTGGATGATTGCACTTTCACACGAGCAAAATAGGCAAATAGTTGAGAGTATACGCCGTTTGGTCGATAAGTCGTTTCTGTGGTTCCCCGATGCTCGTGACGCTACAGGTGCTTTTTGTGCTCAGCGTATCAATCAGATGGCCGACCGGGATTTTTACAATTATGCTTTCTTCGTTCGTAAAGTGAACATGCGCATAAATCATATGCGGCATGGGAACTATAGTAAACAAGAAAAACAATTTAGTGATATTATAAACGCATTTTCTAATCCAGACGCTACGACGGATTCAATATCGAAACAATTGTTTTCTAGGCTGAAATTAATGCAGGAGTCATGTAAAACACCAGTCAGAAAACTATTTGGATGGGCTAATGATAATGTTCGCCCGTTTTGGGAGGTGCTATATCATGATGGAGCGGTAAGACTTACTCCTTCAAGATGGTATTTTCTGATGTGCGCTACCAGATTGATGTACGATTGGGCGCGTTGGCACTGGTATTCAACCGATGACGCAGATAAAGTTAAGGCGTGTGATGTTTATCAGATAATTTCCCAGATGGCCAATCTATGTAGAGATTCGGCTGGCAATGAGGTTTCGACAGAGACGGAAGATGCAATTGCTATAAAGTGCAGGTTCATGTATATGGCATCAACAGCCTGTCGGTATATGGCAGAAGGAACTGCAGACCAGATATGGAGGGGCGAGAAAACAGCGAACGGGTTTGCTGTTATGGCGTACGACTTGGCAAAGGATGCATTGGATATTTGGGCGGGATACATAAACGGGCAGAAGCACACGAATGGGAAAGTGCTAGCCTTGGAATATCGATTGAAGCGTAATTGCGCCAGATTGACAACTTTCTACGTTAGGTTTGTATTGAAGCATCGTTCATTGTTCGAGGCTACAGAAGACATACCCGACTTGACAGAAAAGTTGAGAACCGCGTATGATGATTGCAAGAAAACAATCTGTTCGCCGTTGGGATGGAATATGTGTAGCAACAATAATGGCGTTGTTGTGCTGGAAGACAAACGAGCATTAGAATACGAGTTTCATCTTCGTGTTTGGATAGAGTTCCTTGCGCAGAACTTCAAATACCACTCTGATGGCCAAAATGAAGACACTAGAATACGGCAGGCCATGTCTCACTTCTGTCGGATGGTACTTGTATATGCCTATCTCTTCAGGGATTGCAATTCAGATGATCAGGTTTATAGCAGATGGACGGAGATAGATGACAGTACCATTAAGGCTGCTGAGTCGTGGTTGAAAGAGTACGACTATTATCGCCCACCAAATAACCATTCAAGCTTGTCTAATTGGTCCGACTGCCCATTTGATGTTGAGGAATTGAAGAAAACAATCCAAAAAGAACCGCCATCCATCATCGAGACGCGATTTGAAGTCGTTTGTTCTATCATGCATGAGGTGCATGCTAATGGAATCGTCAAAAGCGCCATTTGGGATGAGATAGAGAAACTGACGAGTTATAAAAAGGCAGTTCTTCGTTCTGTTGTTGGATGTTTGCCTTTTGTTAGTGATATTTGGATCCCAGCAAAACGCGCGTTGGAATCAGACAGAGATGATTCATTAAGAGTAATGCGAGGACTAGAGAAGAAGTTTATTAAGGATTATCCTGACGTTTGTGCTCAGATTGAACATTGGAAACAGTATCCATTTTTTAAGTTTAGGAATAATCTGATTTGGGCGCCGGGTAACAACTCTGAGCATGTGGCCATCCTGTTTAGGCATTATAAGATGTATTGGAATAAGATACTTATCCTTAAAAAGAAGGAGGAGTCTGAGAAATGAACTTCAAGGATATGTCTAAAGAAGAACGTAAGGCTTTTGTCAGGTTCTTGCTTGGGAAATTTCGCATCGAGCAAGATGAGAACAGAGTCCTTTTCCCCGGGCTGAAAAGTGCCTCTTCGTCAAAAAGTCAGTTCTACGATAGTGGACATGGCGGCACAAGTAAAAAAATCAATGGGCTGTTAGCAGCTTTCGCTACGCTGTGCGATGTGGAGATTCCTGCAGAATATAAGAAAACAGAGAATGGCAAGACCCTGTTTGGAGATAGATTTAGTATTAAGAAATGCAATCCGTCTGAGGGAGTTGTTTCGCCCTCAATTCAAGCAGAACTTGTGAGATGGGCGACGGATTATGTTAGAGAGCGGGAGAATTCAGTCGTTGCAACGCTACATGCAGCTCTTAAACTGGCTTCTAAACCACAACTAAAGTTTGATGTCAATACCTTAAAATGTATTTGGTTGGGCGTGACTATTACTATTCAACAGAATAATGACATCAAGTTCTGTGCAATCCAAAGTTTAGCGAACGATTTTCTAAAGGCAGTCAGCAATTCCCCGCAAGCCTGTGAAAGTGAAGTAAATGCTGCCCGCTTAGCATTTGTCAAGAGCCTGAGTGCAGAATGGGAAGATGTTATTCGCCAAAAGAATATAGAAGCGATGCGTCGTTGTCTTTCCGTGCAGGCAAAATTTGCAGGGCAGAGTCTTTCCGAAGCGGAAATAGATTCCTTTTGTAAAGATGCTCAACCCGAAAAGAAGCGGAGAACTCGCACCCCCTTTACTAAAAAAGAGGGTGGAGAGAAGGACCGTTCACAGTGATCAATATGCTTCAGATTAAACATGATAACCTATGTAGGACATAGAGCATAACTCTTTCGGCGGAAGTCGTTTTGTGACATTCTTTGGTCTGCCGTACCCCTTACTAATGGGGTGCGGTTGCTTTTATCCAAGCGTATCTCTTTGCTTGATAAATTCTATACTATGGGCATCTTCTTGACCACCTAGTGTAGAAACGACATGGTGTTGTTCATGGGCGGTCATCAAGAGAAAGGATGATACGCCATGACAAAACAGAAAGATGATAGCCTCTGCGGAAGCACCAGGGCTAATGAAATTGACCGCCTCTTCGTCGAGTATAAAATTCGTCGCGATGAGAACTCTAAAAACATATTGTGTGAGGCTGTGGCGAAAGCTTACACCCCTCAGCATGTCAAAGCCCGTCGTCCCAGTTTTAGTGATCTTTGGTGCGAATATATTTATAGTCGTCTCGTTGTGAAATTCCTGCACGTTCTCAGCAATCCAGAATGTGTAACGAAGGGTAAGCTGACGGCATACTTGTCATGTGCCCTATTTTCACTGTCTGCAGACGTGTTTAGGCACTATTCTAAGGAAGCTGAAGCAGAAGATGAAGCTACAAAGAGGGCGCAGAATAGGGTCTCTGAACGAATGGTGAAGCGGATGAAATTCGCCGAAATTGTATGGAATTTTGCAATGAATATGCCTGACAACACTCGTGGGAATGTGGTCCGCCTTTATTTGGCAGGCCTAGTATCCAGAGCAGAGGAGGGTGGGATTAACAAGGAGTACACCGCTTCGGGTATCGCTGCAAAATTGGGAATTTCGCAATCGTGCGTGTCGACACATATTTTTCGCGCCCAAAAGTTCATTGAACAAGAGCTTCGCCCTTTGGGGCTGAAGATGGGTGTGCTCACTCAGCAGCGACACTACAGGTAAATTGGCAAGGAGAAATGTAGCCGCAAGCAGAGATGTCAATCTGGGAGTCTCGTGAGGAAAAATAACAAAGCGCTTTATGACACAAACTCCCGCTTGAATGCACGGAGCGTTTCCGCAAGTTGCTGGTCGAGGAAGGTTGAGGCCTTTGCCTTGATCTGGTTTGGGATGCCATAGTATGCACCAGCGACTGCACCGGCAATCGCAGCAATCGTGTCGGAATCGCCGCCGATGGAGATTGCGTTGCGTATGGCATCCTCGAAAGAATCGGATTCAAAGAATGCTTCCAGAGCTTGAGGAACGGAACCTTGGCAGGAAACGTCAAACCCATAACCGTGACGGATCTCGTCAAGCGTGAAGTCAATCGGATAGTAATCGCGCAAGATTACCGCGCGTATCTCATCCTTCGACTTGTCTGTACGCGCAAGGAACGTGGCGACGGCTGTAGCCTCCGCGCCCTTAATGCCTTCCGAATGGTTGTGCGACACCTTCGTGACGGCACAGGACATCGCCTTCACCTCGTCGACAGTCTGCCCCGCCCAGCCACACGCGCTCACGCGCATCGCCGCGCCGTTTCCCCAACTGTTGTATGGCCGAGGATTATCATCGCGCAGCCATCTCTGGAACGTGCCGCCATATCCGGCATTGGGATAGCGTCGCCCAAACTTCTGCATACTCTTGATTGCCATTGACGAGAGCGCTTCATACGACTTATCGCCTCCCTTGCACCATCTAAGGATGGCCTCCGCGATGGCGACTGTCATCACCGTGTCATCGGTAAAACAGCATTCGTCAATATCCTCGCCACGCCCAACAAGCAGAGTGAAGTCTTTTGACTTCAGGTTGCACCACTCGAAGCGAGAACCTGCGATATCCCCCACTATCGCGCCGAGAAACGACGCCTGTGTTTGAGTTTCCATTTTATGAGTCCTTTCTTTTTAAGCCATAGGAAATCAAGACTTCATCGATAAATCCTCCGTCATTGAGGATCTTCTGCTTCCAGGCTTCGGATTCGCACCGTTCCGCAGGATCATCACTATTGCGAAGTGCTACATACCAATCGATCCAGAAGCCAATACACCCGAAATCAACTGCAAGCGATTTCAAGATTGAATGAACTTCAGCTTTGACGGCAGGATCTTCACTATGACGATATCGATGATAGAACGCTCTGGCCGATGCCAAATTTTGGCCAGCGGCCGCAAACAGTTCATCATGCGAGATATCTTCAGCGTCGAGAACACCGCATGCAATCAAAGCCGAATTATCAAACACGCCTGCGTCGAGTATCTTCTTCCGCCAAATTTCCGCCTTGCGCTGCTCCTTGGGATCATTGCTATCGCGCAATGTCGCATACCAGTCCGGCCAGAAGTTAGAATGCTCGAAGTCCTCAGCAAGAGACCTTAGAACTTCACGCACTTCTGTTTTCAGCACAGGGACATCGCTGTATTGATATCGATAGAAGAACTCTTGCGCGGCCACCGAATCTTTTGCGGCTAACGCCAACAGTTCATCGTGTGACACTTTGCTGTAATCCGGCTCATCGATATCCATGTTTTAACCTCCTACAGGCTGGACAATCCTGTGCCAATCCCCATCAAAACGCCGGAGAGCACTTGGCCCGCAGCGTCAGAATTGCTTGCACACCCTGAAACCGTAAAAAGAAGTACGACTAAAACGATCAGTAATAGATTTGTTCTCATGGCTTCTTCACCCTCTTTTCACTGCATCAAACATCCTTGAAGATATCGATAGTGGAAATATGTCCTCGAAGGACAACCTTACCACTCTTCCCAAAGCGAAGGCACGACAATAGCTTTTGTGGGATTTTTATCCTCCCTCGCTTGTCAATTCTGACACGCACGGCCTGCTCGTATAAGGATTTCGTCAATTCACTAACATCAGCACCATCTTTTATGTTTTTGAGGCATCCGTCGTAAATGTCAACAGGGAGAAGAACAAGCGCACTTTTTCTCTCCGGATTTTTCATGATGAACATCTCATTGCCATTAAGTTCCGTCTGGAACTCCAATGGCAGATTTAACAGGTCATCATCCGCCACATCAAGCACGAACCGTCCAACAAAGATTCCTGTAAATGGGCCATTCTGCACGCCGATTCCGTCATCGACTTCCAGGAAAACCGGTGGCTTCGCAAAACGACCTTCTTCTCTATCACGCCGACGCTCAAACTCAACCTCAGATTCGTATTTTGCGAGCAATTGATCCAGAACTTCGTCAATGCCGATGATACCCTTGCCAACATCACTGTCCTTGTAATTCTCCATACAATCAAACATTGCCAAAGAATTGTCATGCCAATCATCATAAGTACCGCGCTCAAGATGCGCTCTCACCTTGGCAAAGTCCATCAAGTCGGAAAAGAAATCATAGGACTCTTCCAGCTCCATAGGCTTACGGCAACGCCAAAACCAATCGCAGTTTTCATTCCCATCAATCGTTTTATGGTTCGAGTCAAAACCAAGCAGAACATTAGCAAGGTCTACCAGCCTATCATGCTTCACGGCATGCGCCCATAGCATATTGAGGAACTCGGCAGTAGGATCGCCGTCAGGCATCAACTGCACAATGCGCCGGATCCGGGATGCGTCATCAATAAAGAATTCACACAGTGCCTCATCTTGCATACTGCCATCTTGCGGATCGTTCTTGTGGTCGTCAAGAGGTTGCCCCAATAAATACCTTCTTACCTCTTTTGCCTGTTTTGATGACAGCAGGTCAAACGAATGCGGAATGTGATCGCACCCCATTATTGATGCGACTGTTTTCCCATTAACGATCCTGCGGATCGTCTTGATTTCATACGCAAAGGCCTGAGGCTGGTTTTTGTAGTATTCGGAGAATCCTTCATGCCCTATGTAGCCCCTTGCGTGTGTACGCATCCACACTTCTTCAGGCGTACCAGAGACAATCTCGCCAACCTCAAACAACGCCAACAAATTAAAGGGCGCGGAGGAACTGCACAACACGACCCAGCATCCCGGAGACATCCACTCTGGGCATTTCTTGCGATACTCGTAGAATTTCACTCCTTCAAGTATTTTGTCGCAATAGTGTTCGTGTATCTTCAGAAGACACATTGGACTTTGCATCTTATTTACGCTCTTCATAGCAACCTCCTTATTTGAATTTCTCGGGTTCTTCCCACATGATGAATACTGATGGCGTACAGTAGTAACCCGGAAGGATACACTCACCTTTGAACAGTAGCAACGTTTTCACTTTCATGATTTCCTCCGGGTCTTTTGTTGTTTCAGACATCAATCTTCTTGCAACAGCTTCTCGGTAAACTCCTCGATCTCGTCAATAAGCTCCTGCTCCTTGCGCTTCCAGTATGCTTTCGCCCTGTTGATGCCTTTTTCAAGTTCAAGTGCGGCGGCGGCATGCCCCTGGTTGGCTGCCTTCCAGTACCATTCTTCGGCGATCTTCTTGTTCTTCTCCACGCCTCTGCCTTTTGCGTACATCTGCCCAATCATGAACTGCGCATCCGCATCCACTGTAGAGCCTGCGCCTCCAAGCAGCGTCATCGCCTCCTCGTAGAGGCCTTGACGATATGCCGATTTCCCAAGACGAAGGCACTCCTGTTTGTCCGAGAAGAAGACATTGGCGTACTTGATCAGCTGGCGTTCGGTCATGCACAGTATGTTGCGCGCTTCGTACATGGTCTTGTCGATTCGCCGGACAGGATTGAGAATGAACGCCAAGACCTGATCGGTCCCCGGCTCTTCCCTGACAAGGAACTCCTTTGCCTTCTCCAGATTGAACGCCGCTGCGTCCACATCGGTGTCTCCGTCGATCCGCCATATCAACATGCACGCCGTGTCTGAGCCAACGGCGAACTGCGCGAAGCCGTCACCAAGTTTGCAGTGCGGGTACAGTTCGCAGATAGTGGACTTCTTTTTGATCGACCTGAACCAGCGGGTCTGATCATTCGATGGGTTCTCATCCGGAACCAGATCATGCTTTTGTTCTTTCATTTTTTGCCTCCTTGTAGATTTTATCATTTCTCACAATTTCCTTTCGTCGCATATAACCTCCCATGCGGCGTTAATGCGACTCATCATTTCACAGGCCTCGGCCACCTGCCAATCCGAGCATCCCCGCGCCCGTAGCATGTCGGGGTGGTGCCGTTTTGCCGCCTCGCGATAGGCTCGGCGCAAAACGTCGTTCGGATCAGAGTTGCGGCATCCCAGAAGCTCGTATGCCTCCTGAAGCGAGTTCTTGGGCGGTGGCGGCGGCTGGCGGCGCTGCTCCGACCGCGCACCCTCTTCCGACTTCTTCCGTCGCTGTGATGACTTGTGGTTCTTTTGCGCCCCGCCGTCACTGCGCGGCTCGTCACCGTCGGCTTCGCGGAATGTGGTGCTTCTCCTGCGGTAAAAGAACGTGAAGTAGTTTGGCGGCAGTCCAAGAGGTGCGCACAGATTCTGCAGTGCCTCCCTGTGCACGGGCTTCAGGATGCCTTTCGCACAGGCTATATCCCAAAGTAGCTCATAGACAGATAGGCAATCCTCCGGCGTGGCCCACTCCTTTTCAAATTCTGCGGCAAGCTTGACAATAGGCGTCCTTCCGTTCTTTGCGGAGTTGAACACGGCAACGCAGAACTTGCGCCGGGCCATCGCGCGAGGGAAGCGCTCAAATGCGCCTTCTGCCGCGTGCGCTTCCCAAGCATCGACCTTGCCATCGATCTTCGCCATCCTTGCCAGGATGCCGAAGAGCCGGCGAAGGAACATATCCTCCCGGTGCTTGATACGCTTGCTAATGCTGTCGTTCTTCACAACGCCTCCCGCCCAGCGATATCACTGCTTCGCCTTGCCGTAGCCCATTCTTCTGACTACTTCGGCGAACGCCATCGCCGGTCTGCCGCCTCCCTGGTGGATGTATGGAACGCCATCAATGCGCTTTGTCTCGTAGCAGACGACAAGCACATACTTTGGCGCGTCGGCAGGAAAGAAACCGGCAAAACTCGAGATGTATCTGTCAAAGTAATACTCGTAGGAATCGGGCTTCATGCGCTGCATGGTCGAGGTCTTGCCGGCGACACGGACACCCTCAACCGCCGCACGTCGCCCAGTCGCTCTTTTGGGGACGAGGCATTTTGCGATATCGGGCGGATTCTCATCCAGAACCCCATCTAATCCTTTCAGGTCGTCGGCCTTGACAGCTCCCTCAAGAATGCCGCATGTGCTGTCTGCCGCCTTGCGAGACACGGCTTGAACTATGCTTGTAGGGGCAGTATGTTCGTATACCGCCTTCCCGGAGGCATCCGAAATAGCCTTGACGACGTATGGATCGATTCTGCGTCCATGATTCGCGAGTGTGGCATACGCACGGGCGACCTGAATTGCCGTGATTTCCACGCCCTGTCCAATCGGGATTCTTGTTTTGTGTACACTACACCAACGCTCGGGTGGCAGAACGCGCCCCAGTTTCTCGCCGGCAAAACCGATCCCAGACCTCACACCAACGCCAAACTTGTTGAGAATGTCGTATTCCCTGTCACTTCCGACAAGTATTCCGAGCTTTGCCAACACAACGTTTGACGAGTAGGTTAGTGCATTCGACACGCTCAGCGTGGACTCCCAGATTTGGCTACCGTCACTCGGCAGCTTGTACTCGCTGAAGTAGGCCTCAAATGTGTTTGTGAACAACTCGGTGTCCGGCGTGGCGACACCCGTATCAATCGCAGCCGCCACTGTAAGTGTCGAGAGAAGATGACCTGGCATGAACATCCGCGTAAGGGCAAACGGGCGCGGAGCGTCATTGTCGCCTCCACAATCCGCAAGAGCCAATACTGCGCCGTCCTCTACCGACATAAGAATCGCCCAGCCAACCCCGGTGTCGTTGGTGTCGGCATTGCGAGCCAAGATTTCCGAAACATTGCGCTGCAAGGCCGCGTCAATAGTCAGCTCTGCTACGCATCCGTCTCCGACACTGGCAACACAGTTGCCGGAGGCAACTCCCGACAGTGCGGTATCCTTCATCGCCGGGATGTCTATCGAATGTCTGGCCAATTCCTGTGATCCCGTACCATTGCGAGCGGAGTTGTACCCACATCCTGCTACGGAAATCAACCCTATGGCCGTCATCAAAGCATTTTTAATCATTCTATCATTCGTGTTCAT
>Ga0310786_10001822_pt1 | contig 33840 bp, 28 predicted proteins | sample AusTroGonzalo_MG_FD_203881 | JGI IMG/M metagenome (GOLD analysis project Ga0310786, IMG submission 203881) | Bovine rumen microbial communities from tropical cattle in Woodstock, Queensland, Australia - Gonzalo_03 (v2) (version 2) | ecosystem: Host-associated > Mammals > Digestive system >... | reverse complement strand
AAAAGCCCTCCGGCATTTACCTGAGCATCGCGGACTTCAACGATGGAGACGTGAAACCGAAGGCCACCCTCGCCCTTTACTGCTACACGGCTAAATTCGATTCCATTCTCGCCAAGATTTCAAACTTGTCCCAACCGTTTACGCTCAGGCAAGACTTAAAAGTCAATTTTCTCGTGCGAGCAGAACTTTACATCCCCTACGGAAAACTGCAAGCGCAAATTCTAGATATCGACCCAGTCTATACCATCGGTGAACTCGCTCTCACCAAAAGCGCGATTTTAAAGCGACTGGCTATGGACGGGCTACTCGACAAGAACAAGCAACTCGAACTAGCCGAAGTGCCGCTCCGCGTAGGGCTCATTACTGGCGAAAACACCGCCGCCTACAAGGATTTCACGACGCGGCTCGAAGCATCGCCTTTCGCATTCGATGTGACAACAGTCTATGCGCGGATGCAAGGGAACGAAACCGAAGAAAGCGTCATCGCAGCGTTAGAACAACTTAAAGCATTTCCGGAATTAGATGTTGTCTGCATCGTTCGCGGTGGCGGCGCCAAGACGGACTTAAACTTTTTTGACAGCGAAGCGCTTTGCCGAGCGGTCGCCAACTATCCCCTCCCCGTCTTTACAGGAATCGGCCACGAAATCGACCGCTGCCTTCTGGACGAAGTCGCTTACCTCTCGTGCATCACGCCAACAGACTGCGCCAAACGCTTAGTCGAACGCGTCACGGACAGTTGGAACCGCATGACCGAAGCCATGGCAAACATTGCAGACGGGGCCCGCGACCTCCTTACCGAAAACAACAAACAGCTCGGCACGTTAGGCAACCAGCTACAGCAAAAAGTCATCGGTTTCATTCAGGCAGAAAAATCAAAGCATGTGCTTATCGCGGCCTCCATCAAGAAAGACACCGCATTTTATATAAAGTCCGAACACGAACGCCTTGACCGCAACAAAGAAGGCTTGAAGCAAGGTTCTCGCAAGATTCTCGACCTCGTAAAATCGCAATTCGACCTCGCAAGCGAAAAAGTCAAAAACGCAGACCCCAAGACGACACTTGCCAAAGGCTATTCGCTCACACTTGACGCAAACGGAAAGTTCATCCGCAAGACGACTCAAATCAAAAGCGGCGACACCATCAAGACGCGACTCGCCGACGGAGAAATCATTTCGACGGTACAGTAAGTGGCGAAAATATCGTAAATTCCACATTTTCCCCAAAATTTCCATTAATCACATTTACTTACTACAACTTGGAATATTACAGGTTGGTCTTTGGGAATTAAAAATGAAGAATGATTTGCAAAAAAGGGCTTTAAAAGAGAGAAAAAAATGTTAAAAAACTTACTTTTCTAAATATTTCATACTATTTTTTATGGTAGTCTATCAAGTAACGAACTTCAAAGCGGATACCCAAGAAGGAGAAGCTATGGATTTACAGGTTTTACAGGAATATGTTGATCAGTTTGATTCGATGACCTGTATCATGTCGGTCGAGAAGAACCCCGATGGAAGTTACGGAAAAATGCGGATTGAAGTGGGCAATAAAGCTTACTGTGCCACTTTCGAGCAAAACGATACGATAGACATGCATAACAAGTTCGTCCCAGGGCAAGAATATACGACTTACATCCCCAAGGACCTGAACTTCGAGCATTTCATCCTCAGCAGTGCAGTCAACAAAAAGGTCATGCACGCCTACATCCACCCCGACCGGTTCGATGTGTGGTTCAACATCTTCAGCATTCCGCTAGATTTCAATGACCCGAATAAATGCTACTGCACCTACACGCAGGAACTTTCTACCGAAGCGAGCGCCGACCAAATGGCGAACCTCTCGGCTAAGACGACATCGGATGTTCTGAAAACTTGTATCAAGCTCCGCAGCACCAAGAACTTCCTCAAGACGATGGACGAAGTCATCGACGATATCCGCCATATTTGCGCATCGAATTTCTGCTGCGTCATGCTCACCGACTTTAAAGCCAACACTTGTTCCCTCTTGAGTGAAAGCACAGCCCCCGAGATTGGCCACCATTCACTCTTGGATTACTTGAACGAATCGTTTATAGATATTGTAAAGTCTTGGATTGGCACCATTGGCGGAAGCAACTGCCTTATCATCAAGAGCAAAGAAGACATGGAAGAAATCAAGGTGCGGAATCCCGTCTGGTATAACTCCATGCAAGAAGCCGAAATTAACAGCCTTGTACTGTTCCCGCTCCAGTACAACAACGAAACCATCGGCTTTATCTGGGCTACAAACTTTGATACCAAGGACACCGACCATATCAAGGAAACCCTTGAACTGACGACGTTCTTTGTCGCCTCGGAAATCGCGAACTACCAGCTTTTGCAAAAGCTCGAAGTATTGAGTTCGACGGACCTCCTCACGGGAGTCAAGAACCGTAACGCCATGAACAACCGCGTGCTCAAGATTGTAACCGGTCGTGAACGCGTGCCCAAGAATTACGGAGTCGTCTTTGCGGACTTGAACGGACTAAAGACAATCAACGACGACGACGGACACAACGCAGGCGACACTCTCTTGAAGAACGCTTCAGCGGCATTGAAGGAATGCTTCGAAGGTGCCGAAATTTACCGTGCCGGTGGCGACGAGTTCTTGCTCATCTCCATGGGCAAGTCCAAGGAAGAACTAGAAGCCCAAATCGAAGCATTACGTAAAAAAGCCGATGCTCCGGAGCCGGTCAGCTTTGCCGTAGGCTTCTATTACGAACAAAACGGCGGCGATATCCGTGCAGCCATGCGTGAAGCGGACTCTCGCATGTACGAAGACAAAAAATTATACTACGAATTACACCCCGAATGCAGGAAGCGCTAAGATGGATTTACAGAAATTTGTTGATTCATTCAATATCATGACGGGCATACTATCGGTCGAAAAGAGGGCCGATGGTAACATAGGGACTATCCGTATCGAAGCAGCGAACAAGCAATACATCCAGTCCATGGAAAAGGTCGATGAAAACGGCAATACCATTTTTTCGACAAAGTTCATTCCCGGAGAATGTTACGAACGTTACATGCCAAAGGAACTGAACTTCGAGAACTTCTGCTACGAAGCGGCTATCAAGAAAAAACCGGTTCATGCTTATATCCGTCCGGAGCGTTTTGACTTTTGCATTAATTTAGTCATGCTGCCTTTGGATATAGACGACCCCGAAAAAGGTTATTGTTCCTTCTCGGAAGAGCTTTCGTTTGAAATCGATGCCAACGAGATGTCCAAGCTTTCGGCAGAAACGTCTTCGAACGTGTTAAAGACTTGCATCAAGCTGCGCGGTGCAAAAGACTTGCAGAAAGCTATGGACGAAGTCATTACGGATCTCCGCGATATTTGTGGTGCAAGTTACTGCTGCGTTTTACTGACCGACTTCAACGAACACAAGTGTTCCGTTTTCAGCGATTCCGTCAAGGAAGGTTCCAACCAGCGTTCCATTCGCGAATTTTTGACGGACGACTTTGTCGATTACGCAAGAACATGGCTAAAAATACTTGCGGGGAGCAACTGCCTCATCATTAAAAACGACGAAGATTTGGAGCTTATCAAAAAACAAGACATACGATGGTATAAATCTTTAACGGGAGCCCATGTCGAAAGCCTTGTTTTGTTGCCTCTAGAATTCAACAATATTATTTCAGGTTTTATCTGGGTAACAAACATCGACACGTCAAACGTTATCCGTATTAGAGAATCGCTTGAACTTTCAACATTCTTTATCGCCTCGGAAATTGCAAACTATCAGCTTTTAGGGCAGTTGGAGCAGCTCAGCAACATGGACCTTTTGACAGGCGTCATGAACCGCAACTCCATGAACAATAGGGTTTCGCAGTTCATCAACGGTGAAGTCCAGCACAAGTCGCTTGCCGTCGTATTTGCGGACTTGAACGGACTGAAGCCGGTGAATGACAACCAAGGCCATGATGCGGGCGATAATTTGTTAAAAGAAGCTTCGTTTGTGCTGAGAGATTACTTTGGCAACGGCGAAATCTATCGCGCTGGCGGCGATGAATTCCTCGTCATCATCATCGATCAGCCCAAAGAAGTCATTGAAGAAAGCATCAAGAAACTCCGCGAAAATTCGATGATTCCGGGTAACGTCAGTTTTGCTATCGGGTACTACTACGACGACAACGGCGGCGATATCCGCACCGCGATGCACGAAGCCGACGTCCGCATGTACGAAGACAAGAAGCAATACTACGCCCGCTTCCCTGCGAATAGAAGAAGACTTTGAGCGGTGAGCCATGAGGTCTCTTCGCGTTGAGCGGTGAGCAGTGTCAATGGTCAATGGCTTGCTAACGTGTCATCCCGGCCCTGTGCCGGGATCGGTTGTTTATAAAGCTGACCCCGGTATAAAACCGGGGTGACAGAAGCACGTGTCATCCTGAGCGAAGTCGAAGGATCTAGTGACGGTTTAGCCGAAAGGTTGCGCTTTGAGCGGTGATTTTTTAGCGGTATTCCGGCAGGGATTCGATTTTCACGAATCGTTTGGTATTCGCATCTAGAGCAAAGTAGCGAACGCAATCGCCTAACGCAAGCATCACGTAATTCGGCGTCAACACCGCCAAATACTTGTTCAGCTGTTGTTGCAACACGGGCCATGAGTATTCGCCGGGAGCCTTGCATTCTACCAAAAGCCACGGTTTGCTCATAGGCGCCCCGTCGCGAAAATTATGCACCACAATATCCACACGGTCATCAGTTTTTGCATTCACCAACGAAAGCGGAAACTCCACCGCAATCAAATGTGCGGGAACCTTCACCACATCAAGCAAATACTGCACTGTAGCCTGTCGCACATGTTCTTCGGGCGTTGCAGGGACATCCTTTTTGCGAATCGGATCGTATAGGGTTTGAGTTCTGAGGTCGTTCACTTCGTTCACTTTGAGGTTCGAGTTTATTTATGCGCCTTCGGCGATTTCATAAAAATAAAAAATTTCCCAGCTATCCTTGACAACTTCACATAACTGAAAGTATATTTGCACCTATGAACAAATTCTTTGGACAGAACATCGCAGCAGCAGATGCAATAATTGCAGCTAACGCAGCAAGCCCGGCAGCAGCCCGAGCTATTATGGGGCTGTCCAAAGGAACAAAAATCTGGAACGCATAATGCAAAAGCCAGACAAACAGTTTCAAGGGCAGCCTCTCGATGGGCTGCCTTTTTTGACCGCTCGTTCGTTACCTAAACAACAAGACCTATGGTTTCTCACGAGCTCTCGCCATCACGGCACGCTCACGCCATGCCGCTCTTGGCTCACGTTTTTAACCCTAAACATAAACCATCAACAAAAGGAATCGGAAATTCACAAAAATATTATTCTATAATTACTATAGTAAAAATTTGAATTTTCGATACCCCTATAGGAGCATAAAATGCGCAGAAGACTATTGAGCGAAGGAGCCAAGGAACTCTCATACGAAATCCGTGAAATCGTGAAAAAGGCAAACCAGCTCAAGGCACTCGGACTCCCCATCCACTGGGAAAACATCGGCGACCCGATTGAAAAAAAATGCCAGCTACCCGAATGGATTAAGGACATTGTTGTTGACTTGGTCAAGACAAACCGCAGCTACGGCTACTGCCCGTCCAAGGGCATGCTCGAAACGCGCGAATTCTTGGTAAAAGAGAACAACAAGCTCGGCGGCGCACAGATTAACGTCGATGACATTTTGTTCTTCAACGGCTTAGGCGATGCGATTGCCACGATTTACGGTCTTCTGTCGATGACCACCCGCATTATCGGACCGGCTCCGGCTTACTCGACGCACAGCTCTGCCGAAGCGGCCCACGCCCATACCTCGCCCATCACCTACAGTCTCCAGCCCGAAAACCACTGGTACCCGGACTTGGAAGAACTCGAAAACAAGGTGAAGTACAATCCGAGCATCGCGGGCATCTTGATTTTGAACCCGGACAATCCGACCGGCATGGTCTATCCGCTCGAAATTTTGCAGAAGATGGTCGATATCGCGAAGCGCTACAACTTGTTCATCATCTGCGACGAAATTTACAACAAGATTGTGTATAACGGAGCACACGCTTACGCTCTCGCCGAATACATCGGCGACGTTCCGGGTATTGCACTCAAGGGTATTTCGAAGGAATACCCGTGGCCGGGCGCTCGTTGCGGCTGGGCTGAATACTACAACCGCGACAAGGACGAACAGTTCGACGCCTTCTGCCGCGCCATCGACAATGCGAAGATGGTGGAAGTCTGCTCGACCACGCTCCCGCAGATGACGATTCCGCGTGTGCTTGGCGATCCGCGTTTTGCAGAACACCGCACGGCCTTGAACGAAAAGATAGGCCGCCGCAGCGCCATCATCAACGAAATCCTCTCCGACATTCCGGAGCTGTATTTCAACCCGACATACGGCGCATTCTACAACACCATTATCTTCCGCGAAGGGACTCTCAACAACCACCAAACGCTCAAAATCGACAATCCGATTATCAAGAAGAAGGTGGAAGAATGGTGCAGCAAGACGACGAACCTCGACTACCGCTTTGTGTATTACCTCTTGGGCGCGAAGGGCATCTGCGTTGTTCCGAGTACAAGCTTCTGCACGGACCTCAAGGGTTTCCGCGTGACGCTCCTCGAAGAAGACGAAGACGAACTCCGCAGCGTGTTCACCACAATCCACGATGCGATTATCGAGTACTTGCATTCGTAGGATCTAGAGGTTAGAATCTAGGGGCTGGACTAACCAATGAAACGTCCCGTCAAAATCCTGTTGATAACAGCACTTATATGCACGATGGTGTTTATCTGCACTGTCGTGAGTTTTGTGATTATTAACAAATTCGATTTGTTCGGGACTTCGAAAAAAGTCATTACAAGCGAATATATCGAGCATCAAATACAAGAAATATCGGAGCTAGCCACGCTCCACCACCAGTACCGCAAAATGGCATCTTACCAAGATGTCGCAAAGTTGGTGGACATTCTCCCCGCCTGGAGACTCAACAAATCCATCAAGGAATTTGTTCTTGTCTATAAAGGAGATGTCAAGCTCGGATACGACATGAAGGATATTCAAATCTATGTCGATAAAATCGCAAAGACCATCACCATCACTTTACCCGAACCTAAGATTTTAAGTCACAGCATAGATTTCGAAAGCATTGAAGTTCTCATGGAAAAAGAGGGATGGTTCAACGACATCAAATTCGAGGACTTTAAAAAGTTTTTCGTTTACGAGCAAAAGAATTACGAGCAGACGAATTACGACGAACTAAAAAAACGTGCCAGAGAGCAAGCGCAAAGAATCATATTCCTTTACCTTAGCGGTATTCTGGAATTGGAAAACCCGTCATCGACTGAAGAAAAATCGTTCTTGCAAAAGCTCATTTCTCCAGAAAAATTCAAGATAGAATTGAAATAAAAAAAAATGACCCCGGAACAAGTCCGGGGTGACAAGTTAAAAAGTCCAGGGTGACAAATTAGAACCAGTAAATCACACCGGCCTGCATGCGCATGTGCTTCATGCTCACGCCAATTTCATCTTTATCCGTGTAGCTGTTCAAGCCAAGGACTAGACGGAAATCAACATCCAACTTGTCCAAAAGGGAGACTCCGGCACCAACAACCAAACCAATATCCATGGTATTGATATACTTTGAAAAACTCTCGTCACCAGATTCTTTTTCAGTTACACCATTAGCAATAGAGGTTTCTGTTTCATAATCTCGATTAGCAGACAAATTAAAGCTAAACTGGACACCGGCATCAAGATAGACCAACGGAATAAGCTTAACTCTCGCCAAAACAGGAACATCCAAATACCACATGCTCAGAGTTTCTTCTGAAGATACTTTATAATCTTCTGAGGATGAGTTTTCTTCTCCACCAACTCGGCGATAATCAACATCCAATCCAGGGATAATCGTTATCACCGGGAGAATATCAATCTTTAAAGCGACACCGGCATTAAAACCAACGCCCCACGTTGCATCGTCCGCATCATCACCCCAAGATGTACCGAAGTTAGCCGCCGCACGGGCACCAACGCTAAAGAAATCAGCAAAGGCGGCGCTAGTCACAATGAGAGCTGCCAAAATTATTTTTTTGAACATATTTTTAACTCCTTGTTTATATGTTTTCCCCTGAATATAGCATAAATCAACTTTTTTTACAAGTTTTCCGATTAAGAAAAGTAAGTTTTTTATAAAAAAGCCCCGGCTCAAAAGCCGAGGTTTCAAAGCCATTCACCCAATCACAACGTTTCTGGATGAAAAATGTCCGATACAAAAGATTACATGAACCAGAAGGTTGCACCGAGCTGCATACGCATGTGCTTTACAGACGCTTTTCCATCTTTATCTAAAGTGGTAAGCCCGAGCACAAAACGGAAATCAACATCCAACATACCCGGTATAGGGGATACACCAACGCCGGCAACTAAACCAGCATCGAACGATGAACAATCCTTCGAAAAATCAGTATCTTTAGATTTTGTTTCAGATCGCCCCATAGCTGACGCAGTTGATTCTTCATGCTCATTAGCAGCCAATTTCAAACCTAACAAAACGCCTAAATCAGCATGGAACATGGGAATAACATTCAATCGAGCAAGAACAGGCACATCCAGATACCACATATTCATGGATACTTCATCACTATACTTTATGCGTATCTCTTCTCCCATATAATAGTCATAATCTTCATCTTCTTCTTTTCCAGCAACTCTGCGAAAATCGACTTCCAATCCAGTAACAATCGACAGCATCGGTAGAATATCGACTCTTACAGCGACACCCGCATTAAAACCAAGTCCCCCATCTAACTCATCAGGAGCATCAGCCCCCCACCAAAAGCCATAGTTAGCCGCAGCACGGCCACCAACGCCAACCTGAGCAAAAGCAGCACTGGTCACTATAAGAGCAGCCAGAATCAATTTTTTGAACATATTAAATCTCCTTGTTTATATGTTTTTTTAATATAGCATAAATTATATTTTTTTACAAGTTTTCCGATTAAGAAAAGTAAGTTTTTTATAAAAAAGCCCCGGCTCAAAGGCCGAGGTTTCAAAGTCATTCACCCAATCACAACGTTTCTGGATGAAAAGTGTTCGATACAAAAGATTACATGAACCAGAAGGTTGCACCGAGCTGCATACGCATGTGCCTAGCAGATTCATCGTCATCACCTTCAGCCTTGTCATTCTTTGCAAAGCTAGTAAGGCTATAGACAAAACGGAAATCAATATCCAACATGCCCGGAATGACAGAAGCACCAAAGCCAGCAGTCAAAGCTGCATCGAACGTGTTGACATTTTCAGAAATGCTCTCATCTATATCCACTATTTTTATGCCTTCAACACTCGCTTCTGCACGATAATTAGCAGCTAAATTAAAGCCCAAGACAAAACCAGCATCAAAATGGAACATCGGAACGACGTTAAAACGAGCGACTACCGGAATATCCAAATACCACATGGTGTAAGCCGCCTCTCCAGAAGCCTTAACACCTTCATATTCTTCAGTTTTTTCATTAGAAACGCGACGAAGGTCGGCTTCCACACCAGCAACAACAGACATAATCGGAAGAACGTCGAGCTTTGCAGCAACACCGGCATTGAAGCCAAGGCCCCAGCCTGGATCCTTCAAATCACCTACAAAAGTGCCAAAGTTAGCCGCAGCACGACCACCGACATTAACATTAAACTGAGCAAATACAGCACTCGTTACGACGAGGGCAGCAAGAATAATTTTTTTAAACATATTTCATCTCCTTGTATTAGATATGTTGTTATTAATATATAATAGTAATTCTTTTTAATCAAGTAAATAAAATAATATATTCCCAAAAAGAATTGTTGTTTTACAAACTGAATAAATCGTCAACCATACCTGCATTAGTTAAACCAGAACGTTAAACCCATCTGAAAGCGCATATTCTTAAATCCATAACTGGATTCGAGATAATTTGCAAAAATTCCGGCATCTCCACCAACTTCTTCGGTGAAAAAGTACGTAAGGGATTCGCGACCTTTAACCATATCAGTAAAACCTAGGTTAAACCGGAAATTTATATCTAGATTCGGCAACACAGAATAGCCCAAGCCTGCAACTGCACCAAATTCAACTGCATTTTGACATTTGGAAGGAAATTCTATTGTACGTGAATTAGATCCATTAGAAGCACTCATGTCGGCGTTCAAATTAAATCCAACAGAAATACCGCCTTCCACAAAAAATTGCGGGTTCACATTATAACGAACTAAAAGAGGGATATCAAGATATTTGAAAGAAAACGAAACATCAATATCGAACAACATATCATAATATTCACTACCAATTTCACGCCGAATTTCATCCGTACTAACATCTCTTCCGAGTTCCTTTCTTGCTGCGTTCTTTATGATATCAATCAGGCCTTCACTCATAAAATATGATGGAATACTGCGATATTCAAAATTCAACCCCGTAATTATAGAAACGGAGGAATTCAATTCGAATTTGGCATTAGCACCGCCTAAAAAACCCGGCCCCCAACTATTATGAAACTTGTCATTATTTTCACCCCACGTTGAACCTATGGTAAATGCGGCATTGGCACCAAATTTAGCATTAACATTTGCAAAAGCGGCTACGCCCAACAAAAGAGCTATAGCAAATATTTTGTTTAACATATCTCATTCCTTTGTTTAATTTGACAATTAGAAGGCCCAGTAGGTCAAACCAGCTTGCAAGCGCAAGTGCTTGACATGGCCCAGTTTCTTTAACATTTCGGTCATACCAAATACCGCACGGAAATTCAATTCAAACTCCGAAAGTTCAAATCCCAAACCACATGCAAGACCGAATTCAAAAGTATTCACCGAAGCCGAAACATCATCGCTTGCCGTTTCGTCATCATATTCCTGTACAAAATTAGCACTCAAGTTGAAATCAAAATTAATTCCAGCATTAATGGAAAAGAACGAAACCGGATTAACGCGTAACAGTACTGGAACATCAAGATACATAAAGGATATTGATTCAGTGACTGTATAGTTTCTAAGATCAGGATCAATATCGCGATCATATTCTACAAAATAATCATAAGATATTCTACGGTAATCGAGTTGCAAACCGGATATTAAAGATACCATCGGATCGAAACTATACTTGACTTCAGGACCGAGAATAAAGCCTGCCCCCCAATCAACTTCATCCGATTGTGGATTACCCCAAACACCACCGTAGTTAAAAGCAATACGGCCACCAACTTGAACTTGTGCAAAAGCCGCACTTGTTACGATAAGAGCAGCAAGAAGAATTTTTTTCAACATACAACATTCCTTTTTTTTTGACAGACTAATATAAATATAACTTAAAAAAAGTCCTCCGTCGCAAAATGCGGAGGACAAAACAAAAATAATATTCTCTTTAACCTGTTTTGATTACATGAACCAGTAGGTCACGCCAGCCTGAAAACGCAGATTCTTAGTGCCCACGTCGCTAAAATCGTCAACCATATTAGCGAAGCCAATTACAGCACGGAGGTTAATGTCAAGATTCGGTATCACTGTAACACCGCCACCTATAACAATACCAAAATCAACAGTCTTTACATTTTCAACATCTTCTGTTTTCTCTACACCTGAAATTTTTGTCGTTTGAGACGCAACCAAATTAAAGCCGATATTGAGTCCCGCATCGGCAAAGAACATCGGAATAATGTTAAATCTGGCTAGGAGGGGGAAATCCAAATACCAGAACGCATAGGAGAATTCATCATAAAAAACGGCATCCGCAGAAACCCTGCGAAGTTCCACTTCGACTCCGGGAACAAAGGTAATTAACGGGAGAATGTCTATTTTGGCGGCAGCACCGGCATTAAAACCGAAACCACCTTTAACTTCGTCAGTATGGTCTCCCCAGACTGTACCATAGTTAACAGCAGCACGCCCACCAACGCCAATCTGTGCAAAAACAGCACTTGTCACGATCAGGGCCGCAACGATAATTTTTTTTAACATATCCTTACTCCTTGTTATATGTTATGATTAATATAATACAAATAACTTCCTTAAACAAATTTGTAAAAAAAATCTTGCAAATTTTTCCATAAAAAATAATGATTACAGACTAATGACCATCGACCAATAACCAACAATAAATTATTTTTATACTGTGAAAAGCCTCGTTCCCATAAGGAAAAATTTTGAAAAACGTCATCCTTTTCCTCGCTCTTTTTGCAGCGCTTGTGCTCACCGCCTGTAGCGACACGCTAGGACAGGGCAGCAACAGCAAAACGGTCTCTGTAATGATTTACAGCGAATACATCGACCCGTCATTGCTAGAAGATTTCGAAAAAAAGACTGGTTACAAGGTAAATCTCGAACTATACGAAGCCCAAGAAGAAATGCTGGTCAAGCTACAGACCGCAGTGGCTAAAAAGTACGACGTCATCATCGCCTCGGACGTGGTTATCCAGCAGATGATCGAGTTCGGATTTATAGCGCCGCTCGACACAAGCAAAATTCCGAATCGAGTCAACGTCGCACCGCAGTTCCTTGGCCAAGCCTACGACCCGACGAACGCTTACAGTCTGCCTTACCTTTGGGGCACAACCGGGATTCTCTTCCGCGGCGACAAGGTCCACACGGACAGCGTAAGCTACTCCATGCTTTTCAACGGCGAAAACACCAAGGGAAAATTCAGTCTTTTAAACGAAAGCCGCTCCATGCTGAGCATGGCTCTCAGCGCCATCGGCTCCGATGCCAACAGCGACAAGCAAGAAGAAATCAACAAAGCTGTAGATTACATTTTGCAGGTCAAAAGCAACCCGGACTTTGGCGGGTTTGCAGGTTCCGTCGAAGGCAAGAACAAAGTTCTTTCCAAGTCGAACTGGGCAGCAATCGTCTTCAACGGCGAAGCCCAAGCCGCCATCAACAGAGATTCTACGCTCCAATTCGTGATTCCGCAAGAAGGTTCGTTTATGTGGGTTGACGCGATGCTGCTCAGCTCCAAGGCTTCGAACGTCGAAGGGGCCTACGCCTTCATGAACTATATTCTAGACGCGAAGGTTGGCGCACAGCTTGCAAAGTTCATCAACTACGCCACACCGAACAAGGCTAGTCTCGATGTCATCGACGATGAATTCAAAAAGAATCGCGTGATTAATCCGAACGAAGAAGAAATCAAACGCATGGTGTTCCTCACCGATTTAGGGAACGCCACGAAGTTCTACGACGAAGCCTGGAACATCGTCAAGAGAAGATAAAACAGCGGCGTGAAAACGCCAAAATGCTGATTTTTACGTGAGTAAACCCCAGCAAAAGCGAGTTACTCACGTAATTTTTTACTTTGTACTTACCAAAACAGCGTTTTTTCGCCAACAAGTGACCACAAAACGCAAAAATAGCCCCCGAAAAGGGGCAAAATAATCACCAAAAGCACCAATTTTTCGAAACTTCGCTTAATTTGTTTAAAAATTTACGTGAGAAAATGCAAAAATAGCATGTTTCTCACGTAAAAAACGGACTTTTCAGATTTTCAGCATAAAAAGAACTAAAGTTCTTCGGATTTCGTGATGGGAAGCGGCGCGAACGGCGGTTCCAATTCCAGCGAAATCGGGCAATGGTCGGAACCCATTACACTGCTGTGAATTTCGGAGCTTACCACGTTTGGCATGAGCGCGGCATCGACAAAGCCGTAGTCCAGACGCCAACCGACGTTCCGTCCACGGGCGCCAAAGCGGTTTGACCACCACGTGTAAGCATCGCGAGTATCGGGGTGCAATTTGCGGAACGTATCGACAAAGCCATTTTCGACGTACTTGTCCATCCAAGCACGTTCAATCGGCAAAAAGCCGCTCACGTTTTCGTTTTCCTTGGGGCGTGCGATATCGATTTCCTTGTGACAAGTATTGTAGTCGCCAACAGTCACCACATGCTTGCCGTCCGTAATCCACTGCTTGGAATTTTCGAGGAAGGCATCGTAAAAGCGGAGCTTGTAATCCAAGCGGTCATCGCCCTGCCCGCCGTTCGGAAAGTAAATGCAGTTGAGCACCCAATCCGGGAACACCAGCTGGAGCACGCGGCCTTCGGCGTCGAATTCTTCGATATCGAAACCGTAGTTCACCGCATCGGGTTCAATCTTTGTATAGATGGCCACGCCACTGTAACCTTTCTTGCGCTTGCAGGCATTCCAGTAGGTATAGTAACCTTCGCGAGTTGCAATCGCTTCGACCTGGCTCTTTTCGGCACGGACTTCCTGAAGGCAAAGCACATCGGGATCGGTCGCAGAGAACCAATCCTCAAAGCCTTTTTTCAGTACGGAACGAATGCCGTTGACGTTCCAGCTATAGATTTTCATTTTAACCCCAATCTTTTTCAAAGCCAAAGATAGAATCTTTTTTGACTTCTCCCAAGGGTAAATGTTCCATTACACCGATATTTAGTTAATAAAATTTTACATTTTGGTAAATATTTCAAAAAAAATGTATCAAAGCTCAACAAATTAAAAAAAATTATCGCAATTACGTATAATAATCTTATATTTGTAAACATGAAACATAAAGTTCTGTTGTCCTCTTGCATACTTGCATTGTCCACCTTGATCGGTTGCGCGGGTTCGTCCGCCAAAAACGGCGAAGACCTCGATGTACCGACTGACCTTCCCCCTATCTGTCGCGATATCGACTTTAACGCCGATCCCGACATGCGCGAAGTCTGCGGAGTCCGCAAGGCAAGCAAACACAACATCGCCTATAAGAACATTCCTCAACAGCGTTACTTGATCAAGCCAGCCGAAACATCCATTGTGAAATCGAACGGCAAGCTTGAATTGCGCTTCCAGAACTCCCTCCCGATTGAACTCGACGGTCCAATCATCAATGATATCGAGTTCAACCAGCAAAAGCGCCTAGAACGCATCAAGAACACTTACGATTACCACGAAATCACAAAGAAAGGCGCAGACCGTCTCCGCATCTTCAAGATGGGAATCCCGACTGACAAAGGCCGCAAGTACGACTTCTGCTTCCGCATTCCCGAAAAGAGGGGTAACGACAGAACTCGTAGCAAGGCTATGGGTGTGAACATCGAGACAATGGCTTGCTCGGAATTCGATAACATCATTTCGACGAAGTAATTGCAGTCTAGAAATTTGTGTTGTCCCGGCATCTCCAAATGCCGGGATTTTTTTTCAAGATTTCGCTTTTTTTTACAACAAAAGAGCTACTTTTACATACTAAAAGCGTTTTTTATCCATTTTAGTATGTAATCGTCATTTCTCTATTTCACACATTACATACTAAAAAGCCTTTTTAAAGAGTTTAGTATGTAATTTTTGCCAAAAAAGAGCGCTTTACGAGGTATTTACGCACAATAAGGGTCCCAAAAATCAATTTCAACACCTTTGAGAGCTGTTTTTTCGGCCTTTTTTACATACTAAAACTTAAAATTTCTGATTTAGTATGTATTACAACAAAGTATCGCACGACCTCGCCTGGATAAACATGCGTAACGCAACTTTTATCAGCATTTCCGTAGCCTCCGCAATACGATTTTCACATATGCGAACTTTTTATATCGGGAACAGCGGATAATGCTCTTTGGTGTAAGCTCGCGTGAAAGCGTTGAAATGCCACCATTCGCTGGGGAGCATGACCCAGCCGGCACGTTTCATGATGTTGCGGAGCAAGTTGCGGTTGTCAATTTGCTGCTGCGTGAGGCGACCTGATTTGAGAGCATCCGCCTCGCCCACGATTCCCGCACAACGTTCAAACGAATCGAAATCAGCGCCCATGTCGAGCAGAATGCCAAGGCTATCGGCAAGTCCCAAATCAAGAGCCAACCCGTAATTGTGGAGTCCGCCCGTCTTGCCAGACGAAACAAAGTGGCTGTAAGGTGTCCCTGCAACCGATTGCTTGAGCACCGCCTGTGCGTACATCGGTCGTGCGGCATCAAAAATCACAAGCGAATACCTCGGCAGTTCTTTCGCGATAATCGAAAGCGCCCGTTTAAGCTTTGGCAAACCGTCTTTATGGATAAACGCACGCTGGATGCCGCAGTACATGTCATGGCCCGTTACGTTATTAAATGTCGCATAACGCAAATCCATGCGGAGGCCTTCCATATCCGTGATTTCGACGAGCTTGGAATTGCCTGCAGCGTATTCAATCCATTTTTCCGCAGAAGAACAATAACGCAAAGGCTTCTCGGGCTTCGGCGGAACAAAGAGAGAGTCCGTCTTATGAGCAAAAGCGAATGTGCAAAAGAAGACTATAAAAAGAAAAAATCTCATGAAGAATAAAATAGAAAAACAGACCCCGGCACAATGACCGGGGTGACATGCATAAGGGAACCGCATGGATCCTATCGGTCTTACAGACCTCCAGGATGACATTCATTAGATTCTAAGTCATAAACCTCTTTAGATGCTTCGACTTCAGGCTACGCCTTCCACTCAGGATGACACGGCTTGTGCAATTGTTCCTTTCGCCGCTCTCGTTTCCTGCCCATAGCTCAAAGAGCCATAGGCACGACCTCATCCCCCAAAGCACCGAAGTGGCAGCCTCACACCTCTTTCGTCTATCGTCTATCGTCTTTCGTCTATCAAAGTCCCAACTGCACTTCGACGCCAAACTGGAAGTAAAGTCCCATGCCCTTCGCGATAAACGGCACTAGGTCATATCCGTTGTTCGTATTCTTGTCGTTATCACGTGCGACCCAAGAACGTTCGCGCCCGTTTTCGGCACCGAGGAACCTGAGTGCGCCCACGTCAAGCTTCGAGAAAATGTTGTCGAGTTCCAAGTAGAATCTCGCATGCTTAAAGAAGAACTTCGACTTCGTCAAATCCAAATTCACGCGCAAGTCCGTTCTGTACAAATCCGTAAATTCATTGTAATCCCTGAGGCGGCGAGTACCGCTCTTGCCATCCGACGCAGGCTTAATCGTATAGCAGTACAGCGGCCTGTGCCATGCGGCATGGTGCGTCAAGATAACCGACACAATCGAATCCTTACGCGGATAATAGCGGAGGTGCGTCACGATATCCAAGCGGGAGTTCGCTTCCCACGGCAAGGACTTTCCGCCATCCAGTTCGTATTCACCATAAACGGAACTGGCATTCATCGCCAAGGAGAAATGATGCGAAGTTTTCCATTCCAAAGAGCCCGTCGCACCGGTCACCCAAGCGTAATCCACCGGAGTCACATCCTTGTAATGAGCGAACGCTTTCGGCAGCGGCAAGAGCGGATCAAAGTAGTAACGGCCAAAGCCTGCCACCTGAGCCACGAGATACTTGGAACGATACCCCACGCCCACCTTGAGCGAAGCGCCTGTTTCCAAGCGGCCCGTCAAGTCACCATCATCGAAGAAATGCTTCCAGTCCGCACGGTAAGCGGCATTCGTAAAGAGTCTCCAGTACGCCGTATCCGTTTTAGACAAATTGCGTTCCATGTCGAACGAAACCGTCGGACGAGCATTGTGGTCTGCACCATCGGCAACGGCACCCACAGAAAGCATGTGTTCCGAGAAATCGTTCTTCCAATCAAGCGTCGCGGCACCCGACAAAACACCCGTCTGGTAATCACAGCTTTCTTTACCGCCAGGAATCGGGAAACTGCGTTCAACAAAATGATGTTCGTAAAGGATTGCGCCGCGCAAATCCGCCCCCAAAATATCCGCATTAAATCTCTTGTCGGCGCCAAGGCTCAGCGTTGTGTGCGTTTGGCTGTAACCGTCAATAAACGTCCTAGCAGATTCATCGGAAAGTTTACCCGTGCGGAATCCCGTCGTATCGCGAATCGTATCGCCAAGACTTTCTCGGACTAGTCCCGCATGGAAACTCGCTCCGAACTTCGAAGCATATTCAGCACCAATCACCAAATAGCTTTGATGACCTTCGATAATGTCAATGGAGTTCACGCTACCGTAAGTCGTCGAGGTGTCCTGACTTACCTTGTATTCATCGGAGCTGAACAACGTACGCAAAGCCCATGTCGTATTCCCGAGCGAATCGGAACCATTCAACTGCGCGTAGATGTCAAACGCCGAGAGATCAAACGGATCCGAAGACTTCACCTTGCAGTCGTCAGAGCAGTCGTCATCGCGTTTGCGAAATTCCGTATAAAACTTTTCGCCCAAATTCTTGAGCATTTCGCCATCGAGGCGGCGGAACGCAAAGCGGAAACTGTCCCAAATAAAGAACGGAGCATCAAGCACCACTTCTTGAAGTGTAAGCCCGGCGGAACCTTTCAAGCCCCACTCTCCGCTAGTCTGTTCGGGAATGTACTGGATAGAAGTCGCAAGCCCCTGTCCCAACGGACCTTGTCCGTAATGGTCGTGAATTTCAATCCCGCTCAACGTATGCGGGTTCACAATCGACAAGTTGCCGGGGAAACCGACATCCAAGTGACGCATGTTCGGAATGCGGAGGCGGCCCAAATGATATGCCACGTCACCGGCACGCGAGCCGTCGTAGTACAAAGCGCTGCTAAAGTCCTTCTGTCCCGAAATACCCGGCATCTGGCTCAAGTGCTCCGTCAAATCGAAACGCATGCCCGCCGCATCTTCTAGTTTGTCGAGTTTGACAGTGCGATCGACCACCAACTTGATGGGTTCGCCATCACCGATAATCGTACTCGCCCCCAAATCCGTGACGTTCGTGCGGAGCGTAATCACCATATCCATCAAATCGGCAAAATCCTGCAAATCCACAAAGACGCTATCGAAGCCTTCTTTCTTGAACACAAGTGAAGCGTTTTTCGACTCGACAGAAAGTTCAAAGCGACCGCGGGAATCCGTCTCTCCAATCTTTTTACCAGACTTATAAGAAACCGCAACATCCTTGACTGGCAAATCCGAATCCGCTTCAAGAACGACACCAATAACCGTAGTTGGCGAAGCCGCAAGAACCCCTACCACAAGAAACAAAACAAAACTGAAAAATAAACGAAAATTCATACCCTTAAAATAGATAATTTATGCAAGGAAAATTTCAAAAGCCCTTCAACATCTTATATTATACGCATGCTTAAAGTTTATTTAGTCCAGATAGATAGCGCAAAGCGAAGCAAGTCCGAGAATTTGGCCAAAGCAAAACAGATGATTCTCGATGCAAAACCCGCCGCAGGGAGCCTCATCCTTTTGCCCGAAATGTTTGCCACGGGCTACCTCCCCGCAAGCCTAGCCGAAGCCGCCGAAGATTTCAGCACAAGCGACGCTGGCGAAACAGCACGTATGCTATCCGAGGTCGCGACCGCAACGAACTGCACCATCATGGGAGCGGGCATTACAAATGCGGGTAACAAATTCTACAACCACGTGAGCATCTATGAGTCGGGAAACACGCAAGAAGTCGCAGGTTACAATAAAATGAATTTGTTCTTCCCAGAAAAAGAAAGCTTTAAAGCAGGAGAGAAAATTAATTTATTTAATATAGGGGAGAAAGCAGGGAGATTCCCGATCAGGTCGGGAATGACGAATAATGCAGAAACGATAGAATGCACTTGGCAAGTAGCTTCGTTTATATGCTATGATTTGCGGTTCCCGGAACTGTTCCGCGAAGCTACCAAACAAGGTGCGAACCTCATCACCGTCCAAGCAGCGTGGCCCGCCAAGCGGCGTGCCCACTGGGAAACACTCCTCAAGGCACGCGCCATCGAAAACCAAGTCTATATCGCCGCAGTCAATGCCGTAAGCACGGTCCCCGACCAGAAAGCCCCGCTCGCAGGAACATCGCTCATTATCACGCCAAACGGAGACGTTATCGCCGGAGCCTCTGCAAACGAAGAAGCGGTCCTCACAGCGGAGCTCGACCTGCAAGCCGAGATGGATTTACGAAAGAGTTTTCCCGTACTGGAGGGAATGATTAGAGGGTGTGAGGTGTGAGGTGTGAGGTGTGAGGTCGGTCATGCCTTACGGCATTCCCTTTGAGCAGTGAGCATTGAGCTTGCTACGCTATGTTCCATGAGTATTTTCAAATTGCAGCTCATCACTCACACATTCCTCACCACTCATTACTCATCGCTCACAGCCCACTGCCCATATCTCATTGCTCACAACTCATCACCCGTAACCTATTGTTCATCAACGAGTTACAGTTCAACGTGTTTTAGAGCACATTTTCTAATTTTTTACCGAGAAATTTCTAATTTACGGCACAAAACCGTCATATAATTATTATTTTTTTATTACGTCTTTTATAAAAAGAGGCTTAATATGGAATCTACACGAAAAATGGAGTATGCAAAAGAGCTCATCAAAGCGGGACTCAAGCGTGAACTTATTATGAAAATCACCTCGATTTCAGAACACGAATACAGTCTCATCCAGCGTCAACTCGCCTTGGTATAAATTGCAGCTCATCTTAAACATTCCCGCCCAGAAAGCGACCAACGATACGCGACGGAACGCCGCCGTTTTAGCTTGTTATAAAGACGGGAGTCTTCTGCTCGATGCGAGGGACAACCTCAAGCCCGCCAGATTCACGATGCAGCCGACCGACAACTTTCCGTGGAGCGAGTTCATCGAAAAACTGCTTGCCGCATGGCAACTCTGCGATTACAGCGATGTCCCGGAAGCGTTCAAGCCCATCAAACAGATTCCGCCATTCGTCATCGAAGGTCTCCCCAAAGAACCGGTTCCGCAACAGCTCAAGGTCTTGGCTACATTACGATCTCAGGGATATTTCGCGCCGCTCGCCAACCCCAGCAAATAAATGGTCAAGCAATCAGTCGAACTGGGCAAAAAATTTGCCATTTAAAAGATATTTTCAAATCAAAGTATATATATTTTTTTCATGAACTTGATTAAATATCTCAGCAAACAACGTTGGTTCATGGGGAAAAACAGAACCATCTCGCATGTGGATACGCTTGATTCCACCGAAGCCGGAACGACGCGGATCAAGCTCTTCAAAGTCACGTTTGACGATGGCGAAAGCGACATTTATACCATCATCGACGACGAAAATGCGGTCGGAAAAATTCTCGAAGACGCATTCCTCGACGGTTCGCTGCAATCCGTTTTTTCTGGCAACAAAGGATTTTTCTCATTTCGAATTACGTCCCCGCTGCCTAAAGCACCTCTCGCAAGCATCAAGCCGATTTCAAAAGAACAAAGTAATTCCGCATTTTGTGCACCCGGAAAATTCTTCTTCAAGCTTTACCGCAGATTGCAACCGGGATTGCACCCCGAAGCAGAAATTCTCGAAGCGATGAACAAGGCCGATAGCAGCCGCGTTCCAAGACTTTACGCCGTGTGCAAATACAAATCCAACGGCGGTGAAATCTACACATGGGGCATTCTCGAAGAACATTTCGCAGATGCCAAGGATGCATGGACCGAATTTTGCAACGACATGAGCAGCACCGATGCTTTCCAGCTCGGAATGTCCACCGCACAAATGCACGAAAGTTTCAAAAAGCTTGGCGGCCCCATGTATTCCGACGTTGAACCTCCCTTCGAACGGCTCGCACAACTGCTACAAAGCACAAAGGACTCCGAATACGCCCCGCAGCTGCGTGAACGGCTACAGCAATTGCAAATCCGCTACTACGACTTGCTCCGCGAAACATTCAGCGACAAGACTTTCAAACGCCAACGCATCCACGGCGATTATCATTTGGGACAAGTTCTCATCACGCAAAGCGCCAACGGCACCAAGCATTTCGAGATTATAGACTTCGAAGGCGAACCGACACGCAGCCTCGATTACAGGCGGACATGCCGCTCCCCCGCCGTCGATATCGCAGGGATGCTACGCAGTTTCGCCTACGCAGGAGCAGTCGCCAAAGCAGACCCGACCGAAGCACAACAAGCCTTTATCACCGGCTACTCCAAAGTTTCCGGGGTTTCAGCCGATGCAATCGAGAAGGCGGCCAAGCCGTACATCTTGGCAAAAGCCATCTACGAAGCCTGTTATGAATTGGAGTTCAGGCCGGACTGGTTCAGGATTCCGGCCAAAGCGCTTTTAGAACTGTAATTTTTCTATATTTGGTGTCATCATGACACCAGAAGAAATGGAACAGATTCTCCGCAAGGAAGCCGAAGAACTCGTCAAAACCGAGCCGCTTTCTAAGTTGATGCTCGAAGAGCAAGTCCTCAACCGCAAAAATTTCGCGGACATGCTTTGCGTCACCCTCGCTTGCCAACTCGCCGGCGAAGTCATCGACCGTGCGGAACTGGAGAAAATTTTCAACGGAATCTACCAAAAATACCCCAATCTTCTGATTTGTGCCGCCAAGGACCTCAAGGCGACCGTACTCCGCGACCCCGCTTGCACAAGCCACCTCGAACCGCTCCTGTTGTTCAAGGGTTTCCAAGGTCTGCAAGCCTACCGCGTCGCCCATGTTCTGTGGGAAGAAAACAGACATTTCCCGGCAAAGATGCTCCAGAATATTATCAGCCGCAAATTCGGCATGGACATCCACCCGGCTGCAAAAATCGGCTACGGGCTTTTGATTGATCACGCGACAAATATTGTCATCGGCGAAACTGCGACCGTCGGGAACAACGTAAGCTTTTTGCACGGCGTGACCTTAGGCGGAACCGGCAACGAAATTGGCGACCGTCACCCGAAAATCGGGAACGGAGTGATGCTCGGCGCACACGCCCAGTTGCTAGGCAACATCCACATCGGCGACGGAGCAAAGATTGGCGCAGGCGCAGTTGTACTCTGCGACGTTCCTGCACACACAACGTACGCTGGCGTCCCCGCAGTTCAAGTAGGCCACCCGCACGACGAAATGCCAAGCTTCAACATGCAGCAAGACTTCACGCGGGACTGTGTTTAGACGAGAGGACGGGCGAAGTTCGGTAGTCATCCCGGACTTGTTCCGAGACAACGGGAGGGTTTCGAATGCGGAAAGCAGACAAAATAAAATTTATTGGCGAAAAACTGGATGAGCTTTTCCCGAATCCGCCGATTCCGTTGAATTATACGAATGCGTTTACGATGCTTGTCGCGGTGGTTTTGAGTGCCCAATGCACGGATATCCGAGTGAACCAAGTCTCGGCGGAACTCTTTAAACTCGCGGACACCCCAGCAAAAATGGTAAAGCTCGGCGTAGATCGCATTGCCGACATCATCAAGCCCTGCGGCTTTTTTAACACCAAAAGCGTGAACATTTTCAAACTTTCACAAGCATTAATCGAGAAATTCAAAGGCGAAGTCCCGCACACATTCGAAGAGCTGGAATCTTTGCCCGGTGTAGGCCACAAGACGGCAAGCGTCATCATGAGCCACATTTTCAAGCTCCCGGCGTTCCCTGTCGATACGCACATTCACCGTCTCGCAGAACGCTGGGGATTAAGCGACGGCAGTAGCGTCGAAAAGACGGAAGCAGATCTCAAAAAAGCGTTCCCCGAAAGCGAATGGGAAAAGCGGCATCTGCAAATAATTTACTTTGGGCGTACTTATTGCAAAGCGCGGGGGCATAAAGATGAAGAATGCCCTATTTGCAGTGTCGTGAAAAGCAAGAAACCAAAAGGAAACGTCTGATGGATTCTATCGCTTCGCTCCAGAATGACAGAGACCAGAACTAAAAACATCTACGATTTCGTTCCAGAATGACTGTTTATAATTATGCAAGAGTTGACGTTTAAAATCATCGCACGAATCAAAAGCGATTTTCGCGAAAAGTTTGGCATTCCGCGTCAAAGCGGACTTGTGCAGAACTTGCGTTCAACGATACGTTTTGAACCGGACTTCCGCAACGCAGACGCATTACGAGGTCTCGAAGGCTTTAGCCACTTGTGGATCATGTGGATTTTTTCGGAAAACATCAGAAGCTCTTGGAGTCCGACAGTACGACCGCCAAGGCTCGGCGGAAACAAACGGTTAGGCGTTTTTGCAACACGCTCCAGCTTTCGACCCAATCCAATAGCGCTTTCGTGCGTCAAGATTGAACAAATTAATCTCAATGGAGCGGAAGGCCCCGAAATCATCGTGAGCGGCGCCGACTTGATGGACGGAACGCCTATTATCGATATCAAGCCGTACCTACCCTACACGGATGCGCATCCTGAAGCCGTTGGCGGTTTTGCCGATGCAGTGCGCCGCAACAAGCTCCACGTCAAGGAATCCGACGCACTCCGCAAAGTGAGTGCAGACAAGCGTTCATCACTGATTGAAGTCTTAGAGCAAGACCCGCGCCCCGCCTACCAAAACGACCCGGAACGCGTTTACGGATTTACGTTTGCAGAATATGAAGTCAAGTTCAAAGTTCAGGGCGACGAACTGGAAGTTGTGAGCATAGTGGTTGGGACTTGAGCGAAGCGAATGGCCAAAGACGAGAGACGAAAAAGCTTATCGTTCACAACTCATGGCCCATAGCTCATACCTCGCCGCTCACCGCTTTTCTTGCCTTCTTGAATTTTTCACGAATAAGCTGCAAATCGTGCTGGTAGGGGTTCCGCACAAAGTCATCAAACGCCCAAGCAGTCGGATGGAATACACCTTTTGCATACGTCAAAAGCATGTCGAGCCAAACGCCCTTGCCTGCGTAAAGCTTGAACGGCCCACGTTTGTAGCTCGGTAACACAACTTTGTCCATATCCATATAGCCAATGTCGATGTTCACATGACGAAGTTCTGGAGCATCCGCCGAGGCCGTCGTAAGTTCTAAAGCATTACTGCGTTCTTTCTCTTCGGCAATGGTCTCTGGCGGAATTTCCTTTTCAAAAGAAACGACTCCGCGGTACAAGTCATCGCCCATTTCGGGCTTGTAGTAATCCGTCTTGTCGAACGCGAAAAGCCGCCCTTTGTAGCGAATCGATCCCCACGTTTTTTCAAGAAGATCAATGACATGCGGATCCCATTCGGAACCCTTTTGCAACACAAACGCAATCAACTGCGCATTTTCAGAAAATTGAGAAGCTTTCATTTTTTTTAGTTAATGAGGGAAAATCATAAGTGACGAACGAACCAGTTCCATTTGCTGTTTCGTAAACGAGGCATCTAAATATTCTTCCACAGTCACAGGGAACATAATATTGCTCACATCCAAGCATTCATAAATCGGAGACTTCGCCCCCCTTGCAGTTCCCTGATAAACTATATACGGATTGCTGCTGATTTCGTCATCTTGTTCATCCCCTTGTTTATAAAGGCCGCTCGTTAAAATATATTCACAGAACGGAGTATCCGTCAATCCGTCTTCGATGTTGGACCAATCCCCAACATCACGGCTGGAACCATCATCAAGAGTCACAATTTGGTTCAAATCGCGCCTAGTTGTCGAAGTGTGCCTAAGTCCGAAAAAATGTCCCGATTCATGAATCGCAGTCATCACAATTTCCAGCGAAGCTTGCCTTACAATTTCACCAGACGATTGCTTGACATTTTCACCAATAATAACGGAACCTCCTTCTCCGCCTCCTAAATTTCCTGAGAACAAGGGAGAATAACCCGTAACACCTTTTTGATCGATGCTATGAACAAGAATAATATCTAATGCATAGCGGACATTAACATCATCACCACTCCATCCGGCCAAGTCGCTTAGCAAATAATCTTCCGCATTCACACTAGCCACCCACGGTCTATCCGCCGGATACTTGTATCCAAGCGTAGGGTGTTCGTGCGCATAATGCAAATAAATCGTATCGACAGTCACATCATAATACTTTTCACGGAATTTATTCAACATGAATCGCGAAAGTTCTTCAACATTCATGCCGTCAGAAGTCTCTTCCATGGAACCCACTACAATCAAATTAATCGAGAAATGGTCACTATAAGGCCCCACTCCCGTAAATCGAAGATCCTTGATTTTACCTTCATAATATTTACCGTCAACACCAAGCGATGTAAACCATATCGACATTTTATTTTCTTCGCATTTAAACGAATATTCATAGCGATTTTCGACAACTTTGGGTTGCAAAGTCCTCACCTTCGAAAAACCAATGCGCCCAGGAGCATTCTTAATATCAAAAGTACGGAACAATTGCAATTCAGGAGCCGGTTGCGTCGGATCAATTTCAAAAGAGAGTTTGTAAGAAACCTTCGGATGAACGGCCAATTTAATTCCACGAGCAAGGTTTACTGCAGCAGAATCATTTCGTGCCATGTCGTTTGGAAAGAGCTTATGGACTATGGGACGATTGACATCGGGAGAAAGCGTAGATTCTCCTTCAGCATCCGTTGTGGAACATGCTGTAAAAAAAATTGCCAAAGAAAACAGCAATAGACATAACCATATCTTTTTTTTACAAACATTTTTCATAAAACTCCTGTCCAAAAAATCCTCAAAAGCGTGTATAAGTAAATAGAGACACCCTTAAAATACAAAAGAAATGGGAAAATGAAAAAAAATATTAAAGAAAAAATAAATATTGCATTCAGAGAACTTATTGCACCACTTGACGGGAAGCCCGCCCTCGTGAGTGCAATCGCCCTTACATCGACCCTAGCCGCTCTCGACGAGCCAGATTTCGCCATTTTTATGCTCGGAGGAGTGTTTTTGCTCACACATTTCTTTCGACGGCACATTCAATGGGTGATTTTCATCACAATAGCTGTAGGAATAGTGGCTCACGAGGGGCTGCCTCTTGAAAAATTTCCCTTTTTCAGCAGCGTTTCGACGTTCCAAGCAACGAAAAACAGTACAGAAATAAGCCGCTCAGGCTGCGGCATCATCGAATCGCGGCTACCGCGCCCCAAAGGGACGGCGTTCATAATCCATGTTTCGCAGGAAAATAATGGCAAAGGCTATGGAACAGCAGAAAACACTGCGCGCGAAGAATCGTCTCATGCAAATGCGCGCCAAGTTCTTTACAAGGTGCGACTCACGGAAAAGCGGAACTTGCCGGACCTCCCCGAACCGGGTGATTCCATCTGTTACGAAGCTTCATGGTATCCTGTGACTCCGCCAAGCGTTCCCGGCGCATTTGATACGCAGGGATGGCTAAAATCGCAGAACCTCGCGGCCTATGGCAAATTCAAGCGCTGGACTTCATACGCTCTCGATTGGACGTTCGAGCGGAGCTTTTTTAGATTCCGGCAGTTTTTGCAACAGCGTTTCGCGAAGTTCCTTGACCCTGCGGAAACCGGACTTTTGATGGGGCTTTTGGCAGGCGACCGTTCGGGCATTCCAGAGGTTCTGCGGAGCGATTTTCAGCGTTCCGGGCTTGTGCATGTGCTTGCCATCAGCGGATTTCACGTGGTTTTGCTCGCGGGGATGCTCATGATATTTCTGAAAGCGACCGGACTGCCGCATAAAATCGTCATCATTGTCGCAGTGGCGCTCCTCGCGATTTACGTTCCCGTCACGGGCGGTTCACCGGCGGTCAGGCGTGCCGTCATGATGTTTGCCATCCCGCTAATCGGGACTTTATTCGGAAAACCAGCCAACACGCTCAACAGCTTGGGAGTCGCATTACTCCTCATCATTTTGCCAGAACCTAACGTCATCTGGAATCCGGGATTTCAACTTTCTTTTGCTGCTACGGCGGGAATCATCATCGGCACGCCGCACAACCCGACAAAGCTCTTGCCCGACAGCCTCAAGCAAAACAAGCTTTGGCAAAAAATCCAAGCATTCGCGATTGACCCGACTTACGTGACGCTTTGCGCAACGCTTGCCACGGCGCCATTCCTGATTCACCACTTCAAAACGCTTTCGCCATTTGCATGGTTCGGAAACATCATCATCGTTCCCGCAATTTCGCTCGGCATGCAGGCAGGGCTTTTTGCACAACTTTCGCCTGTTGATTTTATCTGCGAAACATTTTGCAATGCAGCGAGATTCTTTTTGCGGTTGGCATCGCTTTTGACGCGAATACTCTCGGACTCTGCCGCCGCCTCCATGACTGTGGGGCCGTTTCCGCCCGCCGTATTGCTCGCCTTGGGCATTCTGATTTTGCTTTTGCCCATTTGCAGCAAGAACTACATTGCACGCAAGTATGCGTTCTTATGCATTTTAGGCGCAGCCGCTTTTTTCGCATTTGAAAGTTACCGCGAAGTGCAGCACCCGTCCTGGAGTCTCACGACAATTGACGTCGGGCAAGGCGACAGCCATCTCGTCAGGACTCCTTCAGGTAGGCATTTCCTCATTGATGCCGGAGACAACCGCAAAGTTGATTCCGGCAAGGATATTATTGTTCCGTTTTTGCACAATACGGGAGTCAACAAGCTTGAAGCCTTGATTATCACGCACCCTGACCAAGACCATTTTGGCGGAGCGCTATCCCTTTTAAAAATGTTCCCAATCAAGGAACTCTGGACAAGCGGATGCTCCATCAAAGAGCGCAAACCTGATTGGCAAAAAGTCATTCACGAAGCGAATAAACGAAAAATTCCCATCCGTCACGTTCATCGCGGCATTCTCTGGAAAGAAAACTTCTTCGAAATGCGGACGCTCCATCCTGTCGAAAATGTTTGCGTAGAAGCAAATGAAGGGAGCATCACGCTCAGACTTAAAGGGCTCGGACATTCCGCCATTCTCACCGGAGACCTCACTGTCACCGGTGAAAAAGAAATCATGAAGACGGACATTTATCTAAAAAGCGACATTTTGAAGCTCGGCCACCACGGTTCCAAAACGTCTAGCAGCGTTTCCTTTGTAACTGCGGTCAATCCCACATACGCCATCATTCCCAGCGGCCGCCGCAACAAATTCCGCCACCCGCACAAACAAGTGCTGAACCGCCTCGATTCGCTACACATCCCCTACATCAACACCGCACAAAAAGGGACGATAACGTTCACGTTCGTACCGGATTCGATAAGCTATACAACGATGTGGTAGGATTTTAGACGATAGACGATAGACGAAAGACGATAGAGCGGTGAGGAGTGGGGTCGGCACATAGTGCCTTTAAGGTCGCTTCGCTTTGAGGGATGAGCTGTGGGGCAAGAATCATCCTGCGCCCTGTAAGGGGAAAGGATCCAGTCAAAGTTTTATTGCTTTGGATTCTATCGGCTGCGCCTCCAGAATGACATGCGATTCAGCGGTGAGCGGTGAGGGATAAGCCTTAGGCGGCATTTGCATACAAAACAACTGATGCCGGAACGAAGTCCGGCATGACATTTTTTTAACAATGTCACCCCGGATTTATTCCGGGGTCGGCTTAAACAGCTCTACTTTTTCAAGCAGTCCAGTGCTACATCATGCAACAGCCCATTCGTCGCGATGCTCGTGAAGCCTTCGTAAATCGGGGCCGTCGGCTTTCCGTTTGCATCGAAGAGTTCCGTCTTGCCGTCGATCGTGCTGAACTTGCCGCCCGCTTCCTTCATCAAAAGCGGGAACGGAGCAATGTCCCACATCGAAACGACAGGATCCACCATGATTTCGGCACGACCAGCCGCCACGAGGTAATAGCCATAGCAATCGCCCCAGCCACGATGCAAGCGGGAGCTGCGGCGAAGTTTCGTAAAGCCTTCACCAAAGCCCTTGTCTTCCATCGTATTGACCGTTCCCGAAAGCACGAGCGCATCGCTCAACTGCGACACCTTCGAAGCGCGAACTTCGCGACCGTCCAAGAACGCACCGCCGCCGTTTACCGCCCACACGGCACTTTTCATCGCCGGCAAGCGAATCACGCTTGCGATGGGAACGTTCTTATGCCAAAGGCCAATCAGCGTTCCAAACAGCGGCACGCCATGAATAAACGATTTGGTGCCGTCAATCGGATCAATCACCCACTGGTATTCCGCATCCGGGCTTTCGATGCCGAATTCTTCGCCAATCACGCCAAAGCCCGGCGTTTCCTTCGCCCAGAATTTACGTGCAAGTTCTTCGGTTCCCTTGTCCGCAATCGTCACTGGAGTCTTGTCGGCCTTCCATTCCACGCCCACGTCGTTCTGGTAGAACTTGAGGATATTTTCTTCGGCAAGTTCCGCCGTCTTGAGAGCAATCTTCAAAAGCTCCAAGTTCTCGGAAGCGACGCCCGCTTTTGCAATTTCGCGATTTTCCATAGCAAGCTCCTAGCCTACCCACTTCTTGACAAGCGAAACAAGCAGTTCGTTTTCTTCAGGCTTGCCCACCGTAATGCGGATATGTTCCGGCATGCCAAAGCTCGTGAGGCCACGGACGATCATACCGTTCTGCTCCAAGAACGAAACAAGTTCCTTGGCTCGTTCGCCAATGCGGACGCAGATAAAGTTCGCCTGCGTCGGGAGCACCTTGAAACCAAGCGCCGCAAATTCGCGGTTCAAGAATTCAAAACCTTCGGCGTTGTTCTTGCGAGTCGCCTCAACGTGTGCGGTATCGGCAAACGCCGCAATTGCAGCCACCTGAGCCGCCTGGTTCACGTCAAACGGGGGCTTGATTTTCCACATGTGACGGACAACTTCAGCATTCGCGACAGCGTACCCCACACGTAACCCAGCCAAGCCATAAATCTTGCTGAATGTGCGATTGATGAACAAGTTCGGGAATTCGTCCAATGCAGAGGCGAGCTTCGGGAAATCCGGAGCCGTCGCAAATTCCGCGTAAGCTTCGTCCAAGAACACGAGAACATTCTTCGGGACCTTAGCAAGGAACGCACGAATTTCGGTTTCGTTGTAGTAGTGCCCCGTTGGGTTATTCGGATTACAGATAAACACAATGCGAGTTTTTTCGTTGATTGCAGCAGCAAGTTTATCAAGATTCGTCCGTTCTTCGCCCTCGCCCACGCCGATAAATTCGGCACCATTCGAAAGCGTCGTGAATTTATACACGGAAAACGTCGGAGTCACGCCCACGCAGTTATCGCCCTGGCGGATAAAAGCCTTGCCCACCATGTCGATGATTTCATCGGAACCGTTGCCGATAACGACCTGATTCGTCTGTACGCCAAACTTTTTTGCAATCGCATCAATCAGCTTCGGAGCATCGCCACGCGGATACAAGTGCAGCGAATTTGCAATTTCATGGAACGCTTCCACCGCCTTCGGGGAAGCGCCAAGCGGGTTCTCGTTAGACGCAAGCTTTACAACATTCTTGAGATTATAACGTTCACGAATTTCGTCGATGGACTTGCCAGGGACGTAATCGGAAAGTTTAGAAAGTTCTGGACGTGGTTCAATCACAAATACCTCCATTTTACGTGTGTAAATTTAGCTTTTACCAAACGATTTATCTAATTTTGATAATCATGAAGCACTTTCTTTGCCTACTATTTGCCGTTCTTGTCACAAACGCATTCGCGCTGGACCGCATTTGGGACATGCGCTACACGTTCGGTCCAGAAAGCCGCCCCTCCCCCAAGATGGGCTTTGGTCTTGGCATCCGCTCGCCATTCAATTCCAACGTACTTTTCCCCATCAACTTTACAAGACAGCTCAATAAAAAATTTGACGTCGGAACAAAGCTCGACATCAACACCTACAACAAACTAGACGAAATTCACACGGCCCTTGACATCGGCGGACGCTTTCGATACAAGCCCACATCCTTTATCGCATTGGACGGTTATTTGGACTTGAGCGATATCAATGCAAGTGCAGTCGTTTTCACCATCGGAACACAAAACTTTATCTCTAAATGTTTCGCCAACTATTATGAACTCCGCGCAGGATTCCTCAACGGAGCAACGGGCGAAGATGGTTATGTAAAGTTTGCAGGAGCCGTCATTCCGACGATTGTTTTTGGACAAATTTTCAGAATCTTTTTGGAAGTCAACACCTCTGCAAGTGTAGGCCATCTCCGTGACGACTTTATGGTCGATATCATCCCGAAGTTCGAGCTGACATTCGGCGGCACGCATATCCGCATTGACTTTGACGTCGGCGTGATGCAAGAAAAAAACAACGACGTAAAGACCATCGGACTCTACGTCATGACATCGCTTTAGCGGCGGAGCCGCTACAAGCTCGCAACTTCGTTGCTTTGAGCATTGAGGTCGGCGCAAGCGCCTTCGAGCCATGAGACTTAATAATCGCACCTATGGTGCCAAACTAAAAACTCATTGCTCACAGCTCATAGCCCACTGCTATTTCACCACAAACGTCCCATTCTGGTAATCGACCACGGCAGGCTTTGCCGCGCTCACCGTTCCCGAGAGAATGGCGTGGCTCAGCGGGCGTTCAATGTTGCGTTCGATGTAACGCTGAATCGGTCTTGCACCGAATTCCGGCTGGTAAGCACCTTCGGCAATTGCATCAAGCGCTGCATCCGAGAGCGTAATGACCAAGTCCTGACGAGCAGCGCGCTTTGCCAAATCCGCAAATTTGAGTTTGACAATTTCGCGAATCTGTGTTTTCGAGAGGCTCTGGAACACAAGTACTTCGTCCAAGCGGTTCAAGAATTCCGGGCGGAAGAACGCATGCAAATCAGCTTCGACATCTTCAAGCGACACCTGCGGAGGTACACCGTTCTTAGCGCTAGCAGCACTCAAGCGGAACTTTTCGGCACCCAGATTCGAGGTCATCAAAATCAAGGTGTTCTTGAAGTTCACCGTACGGCCCTTGCCGTCCGTCAAACGTCCATCGTCCAACACCTGCAACAGCGTATTGAACACGTCCGGGTGCGCCTTCTCGATTTCGTCGAGCAAAATCACGCAGTACGGATGTGTACGCACGGCTTCAGTCAGCTGGCCGCCTTCTTCGTAGCCCACGTATCCCGGAGGAGCACCGATCAAACGGCTCACGCTATGCTTTTCCATGTATTCGCTCATGTCGATACGAACAAGCGCATTTTCGCTATCGAAAAGTTCCACAGCCAAAGCCTTCGCAAGTTCCGTCTTACCGACACCCGTCGGACCGAGGAACAAGAAGCTACCAATCGGCGCATTTTCACGGCTTAAACCGCTACGGTTACGGAGAATTGCTTCGGACACGGCTTCCACGGCATCGTCCTGACCAATCACGCGGGCATGCAGACGTTCGTCCAAGTGCAACAACTTCGCCTTTTCGCCTTCGCAAAGCTTTGTCACCGGAATACCCGTCCAACGGCTCACTACGAGCGCAATCGTCTCTTCCGTGACTTCTTCACTCAAGCCGCCTTCTTCGGCACTCTTGCGGAGCGCTTCGGTCTTCTGCGCGAGTTCCTTCTCGATGTTCACGATCTTGTTGTACTTGAGTTCTGCGGCACGGTTCAAGTCGTAACGGGCTTCCGCCTGTTCCATTTCGTCCTTTGCGGCCTTCAAGGATTTCTTCAAGTCCTGCACTTCGGCAAATGCAGCACGGCGATCTTGCCAGCGTTCCTGCATCTGCTTCACCGCTGCATCGGTCACGGCAAGCTCTTCACGGAGTTCTTTCAAACGCTTTACGCTGTTCGCATCCGTTTCCTTCGCCAAGGCCTGCTCCTCGATTTTCATCTGGAGTTCCTTACGCTGCAAGGTATCGAGCGCTTCCGGCACAGTGTCCATCTGCGTCTTCACAAGGCTTGCCGCCTCGTCAATCAAGTCAATCGCCTTATCCGGGAGGAATCGGTCACTGATGTAACGGTTCGAAAGTTTCACAGCCGCCACAAGCGCATTGTCATGCAGACGCACGCCGTGGTGCGCATCAAAGCCATCCTTAATGCCACGCAAAATCGAAATCGCTTCGTCTTCACTCGGTTCATTTACCTGCACCGGCTGGAATCGACGTTCCAAAGCAGAATCCTTTTCAATGTACTTGCGGTATTCCTGAGTCGTCGTAGCACCAATGCAATGGAGTTCACCACGAGCGAGTTTCGGTTTCAGCATGTTGCCCAAGTCCATCGAGCCTTCGGTTTTACCCGCACCCACAATGTTGTGGAGTTCGTCGATGAACATCAGCGTGTTGCCATCTTCTTCGATTGCATCAATCACGCTCTTGAGCCTTTCTTCAAAGTCGCCACGGTATTTTGCACCCGCCATCAAAGCGGACAAATCAAGTGCAAAGACCTTCTTGCCCTTCAACGCATCCGGCACGTCGCCGCGGTAAATACGTTCAGCAAGGACTTCGACAATAGCCGTCTT
>Ga0310786_10001821_pt1 | contig 33865 bp, 45 predicted proteins | sample AusTroGonzalo_MG_FD_203881 | JGI IMG/M metagenome (GOLD analysis project Ga0310786, IMG submission 203881) | Bovine rumen microbial communities from tropical cattle in Woodstock, Queensland, Australia - Gonzalo_03 (v2) (version 2) | ecosystem: Host-associated > Mammals > Digestive system >... | reverse complement strand
GACCATTTCCACTCTTGCTCTGCTGGCGTGGTCGCAATGCAAGGCTTCAACTCCGCTAACAAGTTCAGCCAAGCCAAGCTCAGTGACGGAACGCTCGTGTACAAGGGTGCTCCCGAAAAGATTCTCGCCAAGTGTACTAAGTATATGGACGTGAACGGCAACATCGCCGATGTCGATATGGCCGCTCTCAACGCAAAGATTGACGAAATGGCTAACAAGGCTATGCGTATGCTTGCCTTTGCCTACTGTGAAGATGAACTCGAAGAAAACGTCATCCACGACAACCTGACTCTCGTAGCCGTGGCCGCTATCCGTGACGATGTCCGTCCGGAAGCAAAGACCGCAATCGAAGCTATGCAGAAGGCTGGCATCCAAGTCGTGATGATTACTGGTGACCGTCTCGAAACCGCTCGCGCAATCGCAAAGGACGCCGGTCTTGTCCGCAGTGACAAGGACGTGGTGCTGTCCTCCACCGACCTCGCCGCGATGTCCGATGACGACATCAAGAAGATTCTCAAGGACATCCGTGTGATCGCTCGTGCCTTGCCGACCGACAAGTCTCGTATGGTTCGCTTGTCTCAGGAAATGGGTCTCGTCTGCGGTATGACTGGTGATGGCGTGAACGACTCTCCGGCCTTGAAGCGTGCTGACGTGGGCTTCGCAATGGGTTCTGGTACCGAAGCCGCCAAGGAAGCTGGTGACTTGATTATCTTGGACGACAACTTCAACTCCATCAAGGACGCTGTTTGGTTTGGTCGTACCATCTTCCACAACATCTTGAAGTTCGTGAAGTTCCAGTTGACGATTAACGTAGCTGCAGTAGGCGTGACTCTCTTGGCTCCGCTCTTTGGCTGTGAACCGCCGCTTACCGTTGTCCACCTCCTCTTCGTGAACCTCGTGATGGACGGTCTTGGCTCTATGATGCTCGGTTCCGAACCCGCTCTGCCGAAGTATATGTCCGAAAAGCCGCGTAACCGTGAAGATTCCATCATCGACAAGTCTATGATTGGATCCGTGATTATCCCGGCATTCTGGATTATCGCGCTCGGCTTCGTGTTCCTCAAGGTTCCGTTCTTCACCACGCGCTTTGACTCTGTACTCCAGATGAACACCGCATTCTTCGCATTCTTTATCTGGTCGGCCTTGTGGAATGGTTTCAACGTACGTTCTGACCGTTTCGCAATCTTCTCTCGCCTCAACGAGAACCCCGGCTTTTTGAAGGTGCTTGCAATCATCGCAATTGTTCAGGCTGGCATCATCAACATCGGTGAGTTCAATAACCCGGTTTGCCAGACCATTTCCAAGATGTTCAGCTGCATTCCGTTTGGTGCCGCTGAATGGGGAATCATCGCCGTGTTATCCTTCACCATCATTCCGGTCGCCTCTCTGGCGAAACTGGCTCTTACGAGGAAGTAACAATGATTAAGCTCAGTAAAGGTGGCAGCATTAAGCTGAAGAAAGACACCGATTCCCTCACCCACATCTTCGTCGGTATGGGTTGGGAAATCGCCAAAGGCAGTCGTACCGTGACTCGTGAAGTTCCGGTAAAGTCCATCGGAAACCTTTTCCGTAAGCTGTTCGGCTGCGAACTCGTTACCAAGACCGTCACCGAAACCATCACTCGTCGCACAAATGGCGAGTATGACTTGGACGCATCTTGCGTGTTGCTCAACAAGGATGGTTCTCCGATTGGTCGCCGTATTGAAGAAAATATGGTCTGCTATCACAACAAGGAAGTCAGCGGCATCAAGCACGGTGGCGACAACTTGACTGGTAGCGACGGCGAACACGATGATGAAGTCATCGATATCAAGTTGACCGAGGTTCGTAAGGAAACTGCAACGATTGTGGTCTTTATGAACATCTATCAGGCAGAAAACAAGAAACAGTCGTTCCGTGACCTTACCAAGGCTTACCTCCGTATCGTGAACGCGGCCAATGGCGAAGAAATGTGTCGCTATGACCTCACTCAGTTCAACGAGAAGGACACAGCTCTCGTTCTCGGCAAGTTGACTCGCGAAGGCAATGAATGGACGTTTACCGCAATCGGTAACTCCCTCAAGGCCAATTACCCGATCGAAGTAGTCAACCAGCTCAACTCCAAAATTCTTAACAACAACTAACAAAGAGGTACAACAATGTCCATCAATCTTTCCAAAGGTGAAAACCACGTTCTCGACAAAAACACCCAGACTGCCTTGATTGGCTTGGGCTGGGATGCGAAATCCGGTTCCGGTGCCGCATTTGACCTTGACGCTTCCGTGATTGCTCTCACGGCAAACGGCAAGATTGCGTCCGACTCCGATGTCATCTACTTCAACAACAAGAAGCACTCCAGTGGTGCTATCGTCCACAGCGGCGACAACCTCACTGGTGCTGGCGACGGTGATGACGAAACCATCAAGCTCGACTTCTCCAAGATGCCGGAAAATATCGAACGCCTCGTGGTCGTGGTCAACATCTACAAGGCCGATGAACGCAACCAGAACTTCGGTCAGGTGAACAACGCCTACGTCCGCCTCGTGAACACCACCGGCGGCAAGAACGAAGAAGAACTCCGCTTCGACCTTACCGAAGACTACTCTGGCTCTACCGGCATCCGTATGGCTGACATCTACCGCCACAACGGTGAATGGAAGATGAAGGCTATCGGCGAAGGTACGAAGTGCGGCCTTGGTGACTTCATCAATCAGTTCAAGTAATAAGAAGGCTAACAATGGCAGTTAAATTGGCTAAGAAAGGCAACGTCATCGCTCTCTCGAAGGGTGTGAAGTATGCCATGATTGGTCTTGGCTGGTCTTGCGGTGCGCAGCAAGTTGACCTTGATGCGTCCGCATTCCTTCTCGGTCCCGACGGAAAGTGTGCGTCTGACGACGACATCATTTTCTACGGAATGGAAGCCGAAGACAAGACCCATTACAGTGGTGGTATTCGTTATGGTGGCGACAGTCTCGCCGGTGGATCTGGTTCTTCCGATGATGAAAACCTCTTCATCGATTTCGACAAGATTCCCGACCACATCACGACGATTGACATCACGGTGACTATCTACAAGTGGAAGAAGCGTCACCAGACCTTCGGTATGGTTAAGAACGCTTATTGCCGCGTGGTCTCTACCGACGAAAAGTTCCGTCCGGATGGAAACGAAGAACTCCGCTTCGACCTGAAGGATGACTATCCGAGAGCAACCGCGATGTTGATGGCTCAGCTTATCAAGACCGGAAATACTTGGTCGTTCAAGGCCGCTGGCCAAGACTATACCAACGCTGGCTTGAACAAGCTCTGTCAAGACCGTGGTCTCGAAACCGATGGTGGGGACGACTAATGACCAAAAAGGTTCTGATTATTATCGGTGTGGTTGTTTACCTTTGCTTGGCTGTCCCGGCGGCTTATGGGCTGGTGAGGTTCTTTACCAGCGACGTGACTGGCGGCAAATGTGTGAAGGAATTCACCGTCGACAAGTTCCACCGTACTCAAGGCGTAGTTCATATCCCGTCTACGGTCATTGAGATTGATGGAACCCAAGTGGTAATCCAGAATATGACGTGTGCCGAGTTCAAGAATCAGAAGGAAGTGAACGTTTTCCGTTACGCTCACCCGTACTTCTCGACTTACTCGATCCTCATTCTGGTGTCCACGCTGACAGTAATCCTCGTCTGGCCTATCGCTGGTCTCTTCAACAAAATTTCGTTGAAGTACGAAGCTTGGCAAGAAAACCGCAAGAAGAAGTAAGCAATCCATATAGCAACAAAGTGCCGTACGAGTCCTTCGTGCGGTGCTTTTTCTATTTTATACGCCTTTTCTATTGACATCGTAAACCGATTATATTATATTTAGGCTATGCATAAAGAATATGACTCTGCCCCAGCTACTTTTAAGCACATCGACTTGGTTTTCCAAAACTTGTCGAAGTTTTCTACCGAACTTTTAAAGCGTGGCCATCTCCACGACCGGACGAAGCTGCTTCCGCCGGAGAAGGCCGATTTTGACAAGAATACCCGTAACCTTGGCAAGATGGTATACAATTCGCCAGAATACAAGCAATCCAAGAAGAATATGAAGGAATGCCTGGATCACCATTACGCCGTGAATGACCATCACCCGGAGCATTTCCAGAAAGTCGACGATATGAACTTGTTCCAGCTCGTCGAGATGTTCTGCGACTGGTGCGCATCGGTAAGGCGTAGCAAGGACGGAAGCATCTACAAATCGCTTTTGGTAAACAAAAAACGGTTCAGGTTGTCTAAGCAAGTGTACAACTTGATGAAGAACACTGCGGACGTTTTCTGCGACAAGAAGACTAAACGCAAACAGTAGGGAAGGCTGTCTCCTTCCCCAACAGGAGGAACTATGGACGAAATCCAGAATCCAGAGACCAAGTTAGGTGAAGGAGTTCAGTTCGACCGTGTCCGTCGTCAGGAATCTGATGTCGGATTCGAAACAGTCCGAAGTGAATACAATCCGAATGAAAACCTTATTAGCAATTCCAAATAAAGAACAGGTAAAGTACCTAGAACAGATGGTCGCGCATATAGAAGCTATGTCCGTTAAGCCGGACAAGGTTCTGTATCTGCAAGACCGACCGTCCGCCCGTGAGATGGTGGACTGCAGAAAGATTTTGTCCGGAAACTCGCTGATCGAGCAAGTCGTCGTCAGAGACCAGCCGGAACATATGGGTCATCCGCAGATGGTCTACGGCGAGTACCATTTCTTGACTGGTCACGTCCGCGAAGTAGCCATCGACTATATGGTGAAGAATGGCTACGATATCATCGTCTTCATCGACGGTGACTGCCTCCCTGAACCAGACCTTATTAAAGACCACGCGGCTATCTTGGGAACCGCTGGCGGTGCCGCAGTTACCATCGGTCAGCGCAAGGAGTATATGCACGGCTGGGTAGACCAGCGAATGACCAACACGAGCAAGATGGAAATCTTCTTCAAAGAGCCGACCGAAGTCAAGAACGAAGGCTATTTCGTCGATTCGGGCGTCGTATGGACTTGCAACTTCGGAATGAACGCCGATGCCGTTACGCATCTTCGTAGGCTCAATCAGCTGCTTTACAGCCGTTACGAGACCTTCCACAGCGATTTCCTCGGTACTTGGGGTGGGGAGGACGGATTTATCGGAATGGAATGCTTCTATACCGGTCTTCCGGTATATGCGCTTCCGATAGGCGACAACGGCATCAAGCACCAGTACCACGACAGACGCTCCGCAAAGTACCAGCACGTTTCCTTTATCTCGTTCCTTGAGGCTCATAGGGAGCAGCTGATTTTCTTGCTGAATCTGTACAAGGTGAATCCAAAGCCGATCGAGTTCTTACCGAGGTCGGAAATTCTGGTCAAGTTTGGGCTTGTCGATACCGAGGATCAATCCTAAAATGACCTAAATTGGCATCGGAATTATATAAACTGCAAACAGCAACAGAGAAGTTCCTATGCCAGTAAATCCAAAGCTTATTACTAAAGTCGCATACCAAATTCTGGGAATTCCGGAATGCAAGAGTTGTGGTATAACGCTGGATGTCAGCCATATGTCTACCAGTAAGTACCCATTCGTTCTTCCATTCAACGGTCCGGGTAATAGCGGTATGATGTTCCGTCTTGTGTTCAACCCCAAGGGTGAGTTCATCGGGTTCAATGACGGAAAAACGACTCGCCAGATTACGGTTTCCGAAGATGGAACATTGTCTGAAGAAGACTTGAAGTGGCTAGAAGGTGAACTGAACAAACGAAACGTGACGCTCAGGTCGGTCATTATCAAGCTGATGACTTCCGAAAAGAATATGGAGTCCGAGCGCGGCGTCAACTATTATGAACAGTTCCCTAAATTCTCCCTTCGACAAATGGTGTCGATTCCTCGCTTGTTCAACTTGGTCAAGGCATATATCGAAAAGTCTGGACGCAAGGTAAATGACGCGGCTCTGAAGGAAGAGCTGAAGACAAAGAGCGAAAAATATCTCCACGATCTGTTCGCCGATGCGTTCAAGAACTTTATGGCGATTAAGGGTCTCCCGGTTTCCGATGAAATCGTGGACAACGCGCTGAATAACAACCGTGTAGAACTCGTGAAGCTTGTTCAGAAAGGCATCGAACCGTTTAAGGCCGTTAAGTATCTTTTCAACAAGAATGGCGAAATCGAACATATCGATACCGACGATATCGTGGTTATAGAAACCCGTTCTAAACTACAAGGAACTCTCGGCGATCCAGGCGACCCTCGCCTATCTGCTATGCTTACGGCTCCGTTGAACAAGAATACGAGCTTGCTTGTCGACGTAGGCTACCTTCAAAACGGAGAAAATGTCGAACTATTTTACCGTGTCGGTATTGTCGCTGGCAATGTTGTCTTGACTCGTTATACGAAACCGGACGAAAACGGAAAGCAGAAGTTGAGTTCGGTACAGTCCAAGACGACACTAGAAGATTTCGCTGGCATTAACGACTGGGTTGGTTCTACGGTGTCGTCGACTTTCGAAGTCGACCACGACGTGGATGAAACCAAGCCGGGCAATATGAATATCTTCCTAGGCGACGAGCCGGAATATCCTCGCGAACTGAACAATATGTTCGAACAGATGAAGCTGAAGGGAACCTTGTCCGAATTTTCAGCCGAGGAAGTCTCAAGCAACTACTTCTCGAATACGATTGTGTCTGCAAGGTTCGGAAAGTTCCCTAACTCTATGGGCAGCAAGGGTATCGAGTACAAGGTGTCCGGTTATGACCGTCCAGTTGTGATTATGGGATTCAAGGACATTGAAGAATTTGGAACTAGCACGTCCATTAACGTGGATTCGAGCGCACCGGTTGAAATCCAATACTTGGCTCTGTATCGCGGTGCCGGTGATTATTCGACCAAGGTCGCCAAGGATGTAGACCAAGCATTTGCTATTGCTCGCTCGCTGTGCGCCGCGTATATGGTCGCGTTTGACTTTATCCGTGGCCTCCCCAATATGCTTAGCGAGATCGAGAATACGCCGAATACCATTATCAGCACTGACGAGATTTTTGCGCAGTTGTCGTTTATGCCGTGGTTTGACGAGATGCACAGACAAGTCGTCGCCAAGATGATGGTTGGTTCCGGAATCACCCATAAGAATATGATGCTCGAAGCTAACGTCAGATACAACGACGACGGAAGCTGCAATGTTGTTGTCGGTGTGAAGAAGAACAGCTTGTCCAACAATGTCAACATCTTGAATCTGGAAGATACGCCGCTCGATGACGTTATGAGTGACCCGGAAAACGAGAACTATCAAAAAATCGTAGATAAGGTTCTGCCGGTTGTAACTGGATCCGATTTCGGTTCGACGAAAATGAATATGTCCAAGGAAGCCGACTCCGCAGCAGAGGCTAACCGCCAAGGCGATGCGAAGATTCGTGAACACTGGATTAAGAAATCGACACCTGAAGTCGACCAGTCAAACGCTATGGCCAAGATTACACAGTGTAAGGAAGCGTTCAATAACACATTTGCCAAGTATGGCATACCGTTTAATCTTAGCGAAACAGCGGTTAGCAGAAACCGTCAGAACAACTCCGTCATTGCAGCCGCGTTCACCGTTGACGATGGTGATAGCGGCGAGTTTAATGCGGTTCCGTCTATGGATCAGCAGGGTTCGAAAAACGGTGATAGCAATGTCTATTACAAGCAGAACCAAGCTACCATCCCGGTCGAGTACGCGAACCCGAACGCGGACAATAGCGTAATCCGATTCTCCGACGGCTTTGTCGAGAAATTTTTGTCGATTACCGGTGCGCTGCAGAGTTCTATCAAGACTCGGTCCGAACAGAATCAATAAAAAGAACGCCGCTTTTAAGCGGCGTTTTTGTTACCAAGAGAACGTTTTCTGGTATTTATCAGCTGTATCTAGGATTCGCTGGAAATATCCTGGATCCTTCAATTTGCTTGATGACTTTTTATCCTTATCATTACCATTTCCGTCCAAATCGTCATCACCGTCATCGCCACCCCAGTTGAAGTCGTCCTTGTCATCTGGGTTCTCTCCACCGTTCTGGTTTCCTTGCTGGTTATTGTTACCGTTCAGTGAACGGACGTGTTGAGAAATCGCGGCTTGGACATAGCGGTAAGCAGCGTTACGGGTATCGTCGTCGGCGTCGTCAAGGATAGGAGACTGGATAGCATTGAAATATTCGTCAGCCTTCTCGTTGATTTCGTTCTGTGTCATCTGCGGGTTATTACAATCCGCCGGAATGCGGTCGGAGTAATCTTCCTTGAACTTCGCGACAAATTCCTTGTACATCTGTTGCTGAGTTTTTGGCTGGTTATCTTCCGGCTGCTGCTGATTCTGCTGATTATCCGGCTGTGGCTGGTTGCCTTGCTGGTTCTGACCGTTATTGACCGGCTGTTCTTGCTTAGGCTGTTCTTCTTTCTTGGGTTCCGTCGTGTTGGACTCCGGAGGAACGCCTTGACCCATTTCGTCACCGGCTGGCTGCTGGTTTTCGTCGGGTTTCTGCTCTTGTTTGGCTTGCTTGTTCTTTTCGCGAGTAGCCTTAGCCTTCTCGGCACGTTCCTTGGCGGCTTTGTCAAGAGCTTCGATGCTCATATCCTTGCCGTCGGCGGCCTTCTTGACATAGTCAAGCATCTGGTTGATTGCGTCTTGGAACGAATTCTTCTGGCTCTTGTGGATATTCGTGTACTTACGGTTCTTCAAGCCTTCGGCGAGGAACTTCGCCACACTGGACTTGTACGCGGCACGCTTTGCGTTGATCGTGACAGTCTTCGAACCTTCATCAAAGGTAACGACTTGGTCGCCGTCCTTGTTGAACACCAGAGTCCACGGAATATCGCCACTTGCTTCAACGGTGAACGGTTCTCCGTCACCGTAAACGAGCTGGGCGAGCTTGATACGGTTTTCCTTTCCAGACGGGGAGTCGGGTCCGAACACGTCGCCGACATCACCAGCCGAAATTGGCGGGACGGCGGCGTTAGACGAGGCCGGTTTCTTCTTGGCTTCGAATATCGAATTGGGGTTATCTTCTCCAGTCCGTTCGAAAATCCTGTCAAAGGCGTCTAGCAAGTTGCATCCGATATCAGTCAGCATAGCGTAACCAAGTTTCTTTATTCAGAGTTTATACGTTTTGAGCTAGTTTCTGCCGTATAAACTCCTTTAAAAGGATGCGAGGTGGATATGACACCAGAAACTATTTCGGAACGCGAGTCTAAATTCGCTCTCAAACTAATCGATTCAACCGCGAAACAGTTCACCGCCGGAACCAAGATTGGCATAGGCAACGATTTCGCAATTACTCCGATTTCCACCTCGTTCAAGTCATACTATTACCAGACAAAGACGGAAAAGAAGCAGATCTGCCTCCATTTCACCGTAGGCGTGCTTCCGGGCGACATTGCCACCCTTACCAAGGCCGACAACCATATGTCCGTCCAGTACGTCGTAGACCGCCTAGGATTCATCTACAGGCTGTTTCCGGATGACTACTGGAGCTATCACCTTGGTGCCACCGCGATAGGCGGAAACTCGGTTATGTCTAAACAGTCCATCGGCATCGAGATCTCTAACTACGGTCCGCTCCGCTTCAAGGACGGAAAGTACCTCGACGCTTACGGCAACACCTACACTACCGACGTTTCGCTGGTAGACTCGGTCTCCTACCGTGGCTATGACTATTATGCGAAGATGACGGAGCGTCAGAAGGAAGCCGTCGCACGTCTGCTCGTATATCTGTCCGAACGTCACAACATCCCGCTGAAGTTCAAGGACTACATCGGCGATGTGTTCGGGTCGGCTGAAGAGGCCGTCGCGTTCCGTGGGATTTTCTGTCACAGCAATGTCCGTCCGGACAAGTATGACCTTCCTCCCGAAATGACGCTGCAAATCAAGGACGTGCTCGACAATATCACCAAGCCGTCCGACCCGGTACCGCCGAAGGAAGAACCCAAGGAAGAGCCGCCCAAAGAAGAGGCCGCACCGGTAGCAACGGCTCAAGAAGAACCTAAGCACGACTACCACGTCGAGGAAACCCCAAAAGGCGACCTAGTGATCGTCGACAAGGCTGCGACGCCTGTAGAGGCTCCCAAGAAGTCTTGGTGGCAGCGTCTGGTCGAATTTCTCCGAAGCGCGTTCGAATAGTTGCATCTACACTACGGAAATACTATATTTTCGGCTATGATTGACATAACCGATAAATACGCATTTTTCTACACGGAATGGCCTAGCAACTTCTTCCGTGCTCAGTTCACCTACAAGGGTCAGAAGTTCTTCTGTTCCGAACAGGCTTTTATGTGGGAAAAGGCCATCAAGTTCGATGACCAAGCCACGGCAAAGAAGATTCTCGCCGCTTCTACTCCTATGGAAGCCAAGAACCTCGGTCGAGAAGTCAAGAACTACGTTGACTCCGAATGGGACAAGGTGCGCTTCGACGTGATGTACGAAGTGAACCTCGCCAAGTATTCCCAGAACGACGACATCAAGCGTCGTCTCCTTGACAAGAAGTTCGATGGCAAGACTTTCGTCGAAGCCTCTCCCTATGACGGCATCTGGGGAATCAAGATCGGAATGGGTGACGCCCGTCTCCACGACGACAAGAACTGGAATGGCCAGAACTTGCTTGGGAAGGCCATAACCAAGGTTCGTGAAACTCTTCTGAAGGGTTGATATGTTGACTCCGTTTCACTGGCCGGTGCTCGTCGCCTATGTGATTCTTGCCTTGTGGATCAATATGGTTCGCCGTATGGACAAATGGCTGGCCACGATGAACCACCGCATAGACGAATACAGGAAGCTTGAACAGGACTGGAACGGTTACGACGCACCGCCGTTCTCTGACAAGGTACTAAGTCGGACGTTCGACTTGATATTCGCGATGCGGTACACGTCGAACTTCTGCTGGTTCGAGGAATGGGAGCTTTCCCCGACTGGCCGAGGCACTATCCAGATCGAATGTTCTCCGGACGGCTTCAACATCTTCAAGGACAAGAAGAAGATGTATATGGAAGTCGAGATATATGAGGACAAGTACGTCATATATTGCGAGGACGAGAACTGGGAAAAAGAATTCAAGTCTGTTGACGATGTAGTAGAGGTAATGCGTCGATGGACACCCAAATCATTTTTCAAATATGCTAGATTGAGGTCTTTATGGTAAACGGTCAATTTGCTGGTCATTATGACATTTTGCTGGTCGGAGCTGGGTTGTACAATGCCGTGCTCGCGTACCGCTTCCAACAGATGGGACTGTCCGTGTGCGTAGTGGAACGCCGAGCCGGACACGAAATCGGAGGTAACTGTGCTACCGAAACTCGTGACGGTATCATCATCCACAAGTACGGGGCGCACATCTTCCATACGTCGGACAAAGCTGCTTGGGAATTCGCCAACAAGTTCGCGCATTTTGTTCCGTTCATCAACAGCCCGGTCGCGATTGCCGAATATGAAGTGCTTGATTCTTGTTTAGGCAGAGGTACAACGCTTAAAACCGACGTGTACAACCTTCCGTTCAATATGAACACGTTCGCGAAAATCTTCGGTTTGCATAGACCGAGGGACGTTGAGGAAAAGCTTAAAGCAGAGACGGCACCTTACATCAAGGAAACTTACAAGAATCTTGAGGAAAAGGCGTTGTCCTTGGTCGGTCCTAAGATTTTCCACGCATTGATCGAAGGATATACCGAGAAGCAATGGGGTCGGTCGTGCAGCGAATTGCCTCCATACATCATCACGCGAATCCCGCTCCGTATGGTTTACGATAACAACTATTTCAACGATACCTACCAAGGAATCCCGGCAGCTGGCTATTCCAACTGGATCAATATGATGTACGGCAAAGCCACGTTCTATTCTGGTGTCGACTATATCGAGAATCGCGCCGAACTGGACAAGATTGCCGACCATATCTTCTATTCTGGCCGTATCGACGAGTTCTTCAATTTCAAGTATGGCAAGCTCGACTACCGCAGCTTGAAGTTCGAAACAGTTGCCTATGAGACCGACAACTACCAAGGTGTTGCCGTTTGTAACTATACGACCAAATTCCGGAAGTACACCCGTTCCATCGAGCATCGCCATTTTATGTGGAAGGATGCCCCGCAGTGGGCGGTTAAGCCAAACACGACATATGTCACCTACGAATATCCGGCGGATATGAGCGAGACCAACGAGCCGTTCTATTCCGTCAATGACACGAAGAACACCGAGCTGTACGCCAAGTATGCTGCAGAATGTCCTGAAAACGTCACATTCGTAGGCCGCCTCGGTATGTACCGCTACAACGATATGGACGATACCATAATCAGCGCACTGAATATGGATCTAACCAAGTTCGCGAAGAAATTCTAGTTTTAGTGTGGATAACGGAAGAACTCCGCCCGGTTGGACGGAGTTCTTTTTCGTTGTACCACTATGAGAAGAATGTTTTATAGGCAAGATATTAGCAACAATCCGCCGACAAAAGAGAGTGCCATACCGAGACCTACGATGAAATTCATCTTGATGTCACTTTTGGTGTACGGTATTCCGAATTGGTCTGTTCCGTAATCTTTCTCTTTCATATGTTACCTCCACGCTTTTTGTATTCGCGAGTCCAGTTGGTAAAAGAGAATACTGCCAAGAGCGTCCATACGGTGTACAGAGCGAGAAGATACACGGCTTGGTCCGGCAGCATATAGTATTCGACGATATAGGCTATGTCGTTGATGAACCAGACGATCCAGGCTTCTATCTTGCGCAGAGCCATCAAGGCAAGAGCGACGAATGTCGTCACTGTCGTGAAGGAGTCGAGATGCGGCAGCGGGTCGTCGGTCTGTGCCAGTATGGCATAACCGACAAGAGTTCCGACAATTACCAAGGCCGAAACCGCAATCGCGTGGGACGGCTTCAGGTAGGAAATTGCAGATTCTGGCTTTCCCCACTGAATAAAGGCGTATGCGCAGATACCGACCATAATGCCGCTCTGAACCATATCGCCGTACAGTCCGTTGACGTAGGAGAATGCGATAAGGAAGCCGAGCTGGATAACGTAGACAATCCAGTTGCTACGCTTGTTAAGCATAACGAGGATTCCCTGAAGGAGGCCGAATGCGGTCGCGAGGATTTCGAGCTGTTCCGATGTCATTGTTTCTGTCCTTTAGTTGATTGTTTTGATAAGGGTTGCGCACCAGTCCTTGGCGTGTTCGGTACTGTTGCACTTGTGGAAGGTGATGTTCGGGTTGATAATACGCGCTTGGTGGAACGGGTACCAGTATTGGTGATGAATCTGTGTGGCGAGGTTATCCGAAGACACGTCTTCTTCGGTCTGTTCATCGGTGGGGACATAGAAAATTTCGATGCGCTTGTTGAGCGTCGCGGCGAAAATGAGTTCGGCCACTGTGCCGGGAGCTTGGCCGTCTTCGGGGAACACGAGGAAGACTATGTCGGAACGGCGGATTGCTTCCACTTCGGACTCGACCACTGCTTCGGAGTTGAGACCCTTCTTGTAATAGTAGAACGGGCCGGTGTATTCGACGTTTCCGAGGTCTTCGATGTCGTTGTGCTGTTCGATGAATGGCTCGCCGACGATTCCGTAACGGAAGTCGCTGCGGATAAGTTCGGGGGTCACTTCACTGTACTTGAACGTGAACGGGCCGCCCACGTAAATTCTGTGCTTAATGCGTTTCATGGTAGAGTCCTAACTTCTTGAGGGTGGGAGCCATATTTACGTCGGGGTAGTATTTGAGCCAAGTGTCGTGGGCGTCGAGGGGTTTGTCAGGCTTGGTGAACCGTGCCGATTCCCAGTCCAGAGCGGCCTGAACCTTGTCCTTGATGTCTCCGTTGCGATAATGGTGGCGTGACCAAGCGCGATGGATTTTCTGGGTGAGGCGTTTGCCGAGGAATAGATACATCACGACTTTGTCGAGGTCGTGGAAGGGGAATGAGTAGCCGAGAGGCTTCGCAATCTTCTGCAAGGCGCGACGGTGGTCGAGCGTATACTTGATGAGATCGATTCGATACTTGATTAGTTTGAGCATAGCCTAAATATAACAATATGTGACGACATTGTCAATAGATAAATATAAAATTTGCAATTAAAATTTTTTAGTTCTATATTCGCATCCCAGAAACAGACAAATGGAGATCAAGATATGTCATTGTTTACCCTTACCGGCATTCTCAACAGCAAAGCAACAGTTGTCGTCAAGGACACTGCACTTACACAGCTCAAGTTCAAGGTGAGCATCCCTGCCGAGGTGCGCGAAATCGGTCGCGTACTCACCGACGAATGCGGCGTTGACCAGCTCAAAGACGTTACCGACAATACCAACGGCGTGTGGAGCCACAAGCGCGACCTCAAGGAGTACGGTATCTACGTCGATGTCAACTTCGGAACCGAACTCGAAACCATCACTACGTTCAAGGGTATTTTACGAAGTGTCTCTTTCACTCACTCCACGAAGTCCACGAATGATGGCCTCGTCGAAAACGCTTGCTGCACGCTCGAAATCTTGAAGAACTACGACAAGGATTCCGACTTCGAGATGAACCCGTACGTGAAGTACAAGGAAGTTGAGCCGACTTCTGGCAAGAAGGTGCTTATTCCGATGGTTCTCACCGCCGAGCAGATCGACACCAACCCAGTTGATATGACTGAGATTTAAACCTATATTTAAGAGGTATTTGCAACGCCGCAGATACCTCTTTTAGGAGTTTTATGCAACAATTCTTGATTGGACCGGGTATTGGCGGCGCGAAGCTGACCAAGGCCGCACTTGAGTACATAATTTGCAGATACCGTCGACGCGACGACTTGACATTCGAGATGAATCCTTATACTAAACCGAATGGCGAGACCGAGGACTATGTTTGGGTATATTATCCAGACTCCGACCGTTGCGAATGCGAACCGTTGTACACTGAGTGGTGGAACATTTACAAGAAGTTCTACAAAACCGAATTCAAGGACGTGCCTAACGACGGTATGATTTCACTACCGTTTATGGGAGTGTCGGACATACGAGACTTGATCGTGATGTATTTGGTACTAGATCCGTACAATCCGTACATTCCCAAGGATGTTGCCGAAAAGATGGATAAGCTGAACGGTGGTTATGAACTCCGTGTGGTCGAAGTCCCGGACGGCTACCAATGCCTCGTTACCGATGACCAAGACTACGGAACCGAATCGGTACAAGAATGCACAAAGATATGGAACGCCGATATTGATGCCGATGGTTTCACTAAGCAACAAATAAAGAATTTTGCATACATTGAATCGTTGAGCGTAACAACAGACCGGTTTCCGGACACCATCACGGTCGACGGAGCGACAACGGTTGGCGAACCTATTATCTTCAAGGACTTGGTTATCGCCAAGAAAGGCGAGCGAGCCGTGGTATATTCGAAGCTTAACGACAAGGTTGCGTTCCTCAAGAAGGCTGAATACTTCAGGGACACCCTAGACCATCCAGACAAATGGTTCGAGATTGTCGGTGAAGTTACCAACAAGTTCCAGTCGAATACGTTGTTCCACAATATCAGCGAACTTTACGATTATTACGACCTTGTTAAGGTTGTTGGTACTTATGCCGACAAATATCGCAAAGAAAAGACCGAGGCTGCTAATGATAATGAATCTGGAAATACCTAACAAAATTCTTGGACGGCGCATCCAGCCAGCTTTATGGTCAGGCAAAACCATAACGCCTTATTCGTATGATAGCAAGAATTGCTTGGTCGCCGCCCACGCAATATCTACCGTGTACTACGAGCTACCGGATATATTGAACATCCGAGGCTGGTGTATGGTTCTTATCGACTTGGACGAGTCAACCGATACCCACCTAAGTATCAACGATGACTTGTATGAGTACATTGACAAGAAGCTGGAGCACGAAGGCGTTCACCGTGTTATCAAGGACAGGTTCCATAAGGTGTCTGTTACGAAACACACCGCTAATCCGGGGATGGCATTCCACAACGGAGACCGCCAGATATCGATTGAACACGGCTTGGACCATTACACCGGTGCCGCCCACGAACTGAAGCTCGAACTGATTGACGAACGGCCAGACCTGTTTGAAGAATGCACCGATGTATTGAAATCGGAAGTCGAGCAAGAAATGGACAGAGAAGTTCTAAAACATATGGTTGAAGAGGAGAAACGTCGAAATGGCAGAAACACAACTGAATCTACAGAAGCCCCAGAAACCGCAAACCAATACAGTGGCATCGTCTCAGCGATTGCCAATGCAGCAGCCAAGACCGGTGGTTGACCCAGTGATTTTGGGAAAATGCGCTAATTACCAGAAACTGATCCACCGCTCCGGTATCGCAAAGGAGCTGCTGTTGGCTCTGATGATTGTCGATATGATTACCACGTTAGTATCGGGACTTGTCGTAGCTGGCACCGGCAACCCACAGATACTTACGGCGGCTACCTATACCTTCGACACGGCGTTGGTATTGTTGCCGATACTTATATTTTCGTTCATCTTCTGCCCGACGCCGAGACAGTACGGTCCGCTTCTGGTGGTTGAGACAAACCGTCTACCGGAAAGTTCTTGCGCGTTGGCTTCGCTGAAGAAGCAGCTTATCCAAGAAGGCGTGAACGCCGTCGCTTGGAAGCTCTAGTCTTTCCAGCACTTTTCGATGATACCCCACTTGGCGTACTTTCTCAGTGCGCCCATACAGGAGTAGTACGACGAGTAATGGTTGGGGACCTTCGTTGCGATGTCCTTCAGCGTGGCCTCTGGATGCTCGGCGAAGTATTCCTTCGCACGGGCAATGAAACGAGAAAATGATGTCGATCTGGAGCCGGTCTGCGTACCGGCTTCAAGCTTTTTGTCCATATGCTTGAGTTCCGGAAGCCAGAAATCCAAGTTTCCGGGAAGCGGCTCCGCTTGCAGTGCGATTCTGGCGTGGAGCTGCGGCTTGTCGTCAAGGATTCCTTGGAATTCCGAAACCATAATGTAGCCGATACCCATCGTACGGAGGACTTGGCGAGCGTCTTGGCTCAGTGTGCAAGGACACGCAACGTACACTCTGGAAGCGGTTTCCAGCCATCGCGTAGCCTGAGCCATAACCTTGATGTTCACTTGTTTCTTGAGTTCGATGGCGTACACTTCGCCGTCGTTGAAATACACTAGGTCGCAAGACCCGGATGAACCGATGCCGACTTCTTCGGCGTATTCCATATTCTTGAAAAGGTTGGCTTCCTTGATGGCGCGGCCAACGTCAACCTCGGTGAGGTCGTATTTAACTTGCTTTCTTCTCATACTGCAAATATAGCTACTTGTAGTTTAGAGCGTCCATTAAAAGCGAAATCCATCGCTCTTGCGATGGACTGTCCCTTGTGCTTCTCTTTTCGGCAATACTTCGACTTGAGTTGTACCACCCTAGTTCGCAAGGTGGCACCGTTGCCGGTCCCGGCAACCCTCTCTTTGCGCTGCGACGCGCTTTCTGATGCTTTTGTCTTCATAATTTACATCCTTGCACTTGACAACAGTTTAGCAAATTCCTATATTTTTGTCAACCCCTAGAGGATTTTATGGCTGAAAATACCGAGAAAAAGACCCTTTATACTTCCGCTGCGCTCGAAGAACTTTTCGGGGAACAGCTGAAGGCTCTCCGTAAATTTGACAAGAAAAAGATGGCCAAGGCTATCGAGAACCAGCTGCAGCTGGGCGAAGAAAGCTTGCCTTATGCTTTCCGTGGATTTTTCAAGTTCAATGTTCCTATTCTCCAAGCCGTCTTGAAGCCGCACATCTATGAAGACCGCTTTGGCAAAGGCGCGGCTCCCACCGACACCTATTTCGTCAAGTCTGGAGACAAGATTAGCGCGGTCATCCATATCATCGGTCAAGACAACTGTCTCGGACCCATCGACACGGTTCCGGAACACATCCACGTTTTCACCGTGGACGAACTCCAAGAGAAGGTCAACGAGGCCATCGGCATCTTCCAAGGCGAAATCGACCGTCTGAAGAAGCTCGAAAAGGACGGCATCAAGCCGGAGTTGACCGCCTTGATGAAGATGGACGAAGAGACAAACAAGCTGGTTGCCGAGGCAAAGTCTAAGTAATGCACAGCGCGTTTATGTACATACTGGTCGGGTTCATCGTCGCGCTGTCACTGAACAACGCCGTGAACCGACTGTGCAAGCGTTGTTTCGGTATCTTGCGGATGATGTGGAATACCCGCGATACATATCGTATGTACTGCGTATCGCTGGTCAATACGAATCCGCCAAGGCACAACAGTCTGGCGTTCGTGTGTGAGTCCCACACAGATGGCAAGAAGTTCATCTATGCGGCTATGTCAGCGTTCCCGGCTGTGTTTACTAGACCGGGACTCCATTTGGGCGTTGGTGGAATGTGGTCGGTTTTGGGCGTCAGCGGGTTGTCGCTACACCGGTACACCCCGGAAAATGACAGCATCCGCCAAGTATTGCGTCTTTCTAATGTGTCTGACAGTGAAGCCGATGCCGTCATCGACTGGATCAACCGGTACTGGAACAACTATATTAGCGGAAAATGTAGATAAAGCGTTTGTATGATGTTAACAAAGTGTTTACAAGTGGTTATTTAATGTTGATAGGAGAACCAAATGAAAATGTTCTTGCTACTGTTGATTGTCGCCATCGTCGCGCTTTTCGTGTGGACTAGGCCGAAGCGCACCGAGGTGATCAACTTCTCTAACTTTGGTGTCAACTGTTCCCTCAGCACGATAGAGCATAGGGACGGGTCGTCGAAACTCGACTGGAAGTGCGACGACTAATGAAAGTTTCAAATTCTAAGATAAAGGATTAACCTATGGCAGTAAAAGCTTCCAAAGACCAAATCGTTAAGGCCAAGATGCCTAACCGCACTGTGGTCAAGAAGGTGCCGAAATCGACGCCGACTATGACCATCAACAAACCCTACAAGCGTCTGCATCCGGACCGCAGGGTTATCCATCACCTTTCGCAGACCGACGCATACAAGTATTCGATGTGTCAGTTCTACTTCCACCGATATCCGTCGGTTCAGGCTGAATGGGAATTCCGTCTCCGCACCAAGGGAGTGGACATCTCCTACTTGTACGACGATATCATCAAGGAACTCGACCACCTCTGTTCTCTCCGCTACACGCCGTGGGAACTCGAAGGAATTGCCAAGGTTATGCCTTGGATCACGGCTGACTACATCGACTATCTCAGCCGCTTCCAGCTCGACCGCAAGTTCATCACCGTCACGAAGGACAAGAACGAGCCGGGTTGCATCGTCATCCGTTCCAAGGGTCCGCAGCATCTCGTCTCTTGGTTCGAAATCTATGTGCTGCAGATTGTCCAGCACCTCTATTTCGACGACGAAGAAATCAACTGGGAAGTCGCCAAGGCCAACCTTGACGCCGTCATTGAAAAGTGGAACGCCGCTTGGCGCGAAGGTCTCCGCTTCACCGTTTCCGACTTCGGCATCCGCCGCAGCGTGAGCGACGAATGGAACGAATATATGGTTCGCACGATGAAGAAGTATTGCCCTGCCTTCGTCGGCACGAGCAACGTGTACCTCGCCATCAAGTGCGACACCAAGGCAATCGGTACGTTCGCGCACGAACTCTACGCCACCTATCAGGGCATCAAGGACATTCCGCTCCGCCTTGCTCAGCAGCGTGTCCTCGAAGACTGGGCGAAGGAATTCCACGGCGACCTCGGCGTTGCTCTCTCCGATAACTACGGATTCCTCGCGTTCTTGCGTGACTTCGATAAGTATTACGCCAAGCTGTTCGACGGTGCTCGCCACGATTCTGGCGACCCGATTAAGTGGGGTGAATTGCTTATCGCGCACTACAAGCGTCTCGGAATCGACCCGACGACGAAGGTTGCTTGCTGGTCGGATAGTCTCGACGCTGACAAGGCCATTATGATTGCACGTCACTTCAACGGACGCATCAAGATTGCCTTCGGCATCGGTACGTTCCTCTGCGCCACGATTCTCGGTATGAAGAAGGATCCGCTCTCGATGGTGATGAAGACCATCCGCATCGCGAACGACAGCCGTTCTCCTTGGGTCGACGTGGCGAAGGTCTCGGACACCGCAAGCAAGGGTATGTGCCATAGCCAGAAGACCGTGGACAACATTATGGACATCTTCGACTACAAGTCGATTGACGACTTGAGCTTCGAAGAATGCCAGCTCCACGTCTACGGCGCGGCAGCATAAATTAAAGAAAATTCACATTAAAGCCAGTTGACAACTCAACCGGCTTTTGCTATATTTAGGGTATGAAACCGATACAACTTAATATGTTCATTTATGGCGGTGCCTTCGACCCGATGACCGTCGGCCACGAAGGAATCATCCGCAACTTAGTCAATTATGTACAGACTCTTGCCCATCAGGAAACCATTTACGACCTCGACGGGAAAGCAGTTCCGAAAGACGAATTAGACCATATTAAAGAATTCGCCACTATCGTGTACGTAACGAATAATGACGAAAAGAAATATTCCATCCCGCTCGACAACCGACTCAGAATTGCCGAAAAGGTTGTGGGCGATCTTGAACCGCTGACCATCCTTCCGCAGACGGAACGTATGGCGGCGACATTGAAGACGCTGATTGCCGATACCATCAAGGGTGACGGCTATCCGGGTCTCACAGAAGAAAATATCAACATCAATTTGGTTATGGGTTACGACGAATGGGAAAGCCTCAAGCGTCACCAGTGGGTTGACTCCGAATGGCTTCTCAATCGTTGCAAGTTCCTCGTCGTAGACCGTCCGGACGTATGTAGCAACGTAGAACGTCAGGACGTATGTATCAGCGTAGAACGTCAGGGCGTATGCAGCAAGTACGGATTCTGCACCGAGGCCGGTCTGAAAGACCGAGTAACCCATCTCAACTGGAAAGTTCCTTGTGTCTCTTCGACCGAGGTCCGTCGTGCTATGAAATTCAATCCTCTGTACGATGGTAAAGATGTTCCAATCGTAGTCGCGATGGAACTCGGTCGTTTGAGGTTGCTCGGTCAGGACAGTCAGAAGGAATATGACCAGATCGAGGAAACCGAACTCAAGGCATATGCGCCGAAGCAATATCCGAAGCCGTCCGTAACGGCCACGACTATCTTGCAGTATATGAACAAGGTTTTGCTTGTCCGTCGTCGTGGCTTCCCTTATCACAACTATTGGTGCTTCCCCGGTGGTTTTGCAGAACCGCACGAAGACATCGAGAACGTTGCGCTCCGTGAAGTAAAGGAAGAGACGAAGATCGACTGTATCGAGCCGAGCGAGGTAATTCAGCTCGGCGTCTATACTCCGGCAGACCCGCGCAATACCAAGTTTGACGATTACTGGATGTACGATGTCGGCCTTATGGTCGACTTGACTGGCCGCGCATTCCAGCAGCCGGTTGCAAGCGACGACGCAAAGGATGCGATGTGGGTCGATATCGAGGAAGTGAAGAACATTCCGCTCGCGTTCCACCATAAGAAGATTTTTGAGGCATTCCTGAAGCGTCGCGAGGTTTATCGTGAACGCGCTCAAGTTGGCCGAATCCACGAAATACTGCTCTAACACAAGGAGTTAACAATGGCAGACGAAGAAAACAAGAAGTACGATATCGACATCCTCGCGGTGATCGATATGCAGAACGATTTTATCGGCGGCGTTCTCAAGAACGATACCGCCAAGAAGGTCATCCCGGCTGTGGTCGAAGAAATTCGCCAGTGGAAGGGAACCGTTATCGCCACTCGCGATACCCATTTCAAGGAAACCTACGCGGACTCCGTCGAAGGCAAGTTGCTGCCGCTCCACTGCGAATACGGTACGGAAGGCTGGCAGATTGAAAGCACCATTATGAAGGCTCTCCAAGACCAGTGCGCCAAATTTGTGGACAAGCACAACTTCGGCTACATCAACTGGCCGAAGGTACTCTTCGACATCGACTCCACCGACCAAGACGCCGTTGCCGCATTGCTCGCCGGTAAGAAGGTGCGCATCCGCATCTGCGGTACTTGCACCGACATCTGCAATATGAGCCAGCTTGTCATCTTCCGCGCTTGGTTCCCGAACGCCGACATCGAACTTGTTGACGGTGCATCTGCGGCCTCGTTCGAAGACGACAGCCCCAAGACCCGCGACGCTGCGTTCGTTATCGCGAACAGTATGCTCTGCAAGGTCGTGCCGACCGTCTACAAGGGTTAGTAAATGAAGCATATCGTCCAGCTTTCCGATATACACCTCTGCTCGGACTATGGCGGACACCTTGACACACAAGCACAGTGGAAGGCTGTGCTTAAACACGCCAAGGAAAACTGTCCGAACGGTTCCGACGGGTACGACGCCGTCGTCATTACTGGCGACTTGGTCGACGACGACAACCTTGTAGATCCAGATAACAACTGTTCCAGCTGGTCTCACGAGTTGTCTGAGTCCGAAAAATTCTCGCTGTATATGCAGATTCTGACGGATGCTAAGCGTCTGCTTGGCAGTGGTGGGCAACTCGTAGTAACACCGGGTAACCACGACAACCGAGAATTGCTTGGTAAAGCTGCGGTTGAAGCTGGCGTTGCCGGCGCGTCCGAACATATGTTTTCGAAGCCGGGAAAATGCCTACAGTTGTTCAGTATCGGACAGACCACGATTGTCGCGATGGACACTGGTAATGGCGAGCCGTACGAAGCGATTTCCGACCTAGCATATGTTGCTAACACCAGCCGAGGCTGGAATCGCGACCGTACGCTGTTGTTTACACACAAGCCGTTCAAGATTCAGAATCTTTATCATAGGTTTATGAAAAACAATATGCTTGATGAGGCTCTGGCTCGTCATATGATGCAGTACGCTGGATATTATTTCTGCGGACACTTGCATCACTATGCGTCCTTGGTTTGTGGAAACCGCCTTGAAAGCGTCACCACGGTGACTGTGTGTCCCAGCGTCCAAGGCCAAATTGATCCCTATACGGAAAAATGCAATGCGGTTCAGTTACCCGGATATTTGCAGATTTCGTGTTGTGATATCACAAGCACGGTAAATGTTAAGCTGCAAATGGTGGATAATTGGAAAGACCTGATTGCTAAGGCTATGTCCACCTAACGTGTTGCTGATGTTGACATGAGTGGATTTATGTGCTATATTTAACAATAGGCGTATCTGGTTCAATTAGCAGCCATAAAACACATCAAAACAACATTTTGGGTGGACATCGCCATTGCTAAATAGCCTGTTGTTTCCTAAATTGGCGGAAAGGTTGAGTTTAAACTCAACCTTTTTTATATTTCCGGGAAACAAGAGGTTACTATGAGCACACCAGTTTTAGTAAAAGATGATTGGGCAAAGCTGAAAGAATCACTATCGAAGATCGGAATCGATACGTTTGCCGATGGAGTCGGAAATTTCGGATTCCAGTACAATGGGTACCACCTCGGCGGTTATACCGATGGGGACCGCTATGTGGATTTCCACACCGCTTGGGAATTTGACGGCAAATCCAATATCAAAGGCACCTTGTCTATCAAGATGACCCCGGAGGACTTCGACTCGGCAACGGTCGACGATGCTGTGGATATTCTTAACCGTTCCAAGCAGCAGCTCATTACGATGTTCCCGATGGTCAATGTCCTCAGTCATTGCCGTTCCGGGTTTATCCGTTCCAGCCGTCTTATCGTATTCGAAGGCGTAGACAATTCCGGAAAGACCACGGTCTCCAAAGAGTTGATTAAGAAGATGCCTTGGTTCTCTTGGACGAAAGAACCGGTATTCACTACTGAACAGGCTGACCGTCTCAATTCTGACGAGTACAAAGGACAAGACGCAAAGCGCGAAGTGTTGTTCTTGGAAGGCCGACTCGCGCAACAGCAGTTATACAATACCACGCCGTGTATGCTCGACCGCTATCTCTGGTCTGGTTTGGCTTATGCAAAGGCTTTCTCGCCAAGCATCTACAATTTCTGTGAAGCGTTGTACACGAACTACAACATCTTCAAGAAGCCGGACTTGTATATCTTTATGGAAACTCCGCTCGAAACTTGCTATGACCGTGAACCGGCTCTGAAGAAGGAACCGGGCCGTCTCGAAAAGATTCGTCAGGCATACCGTGATACCGAGCACCTTATCTCTTCTCCCATCGAGTACATCGACGGCAGCAAGAGTCTTGAAGAGTGCATCGAGGCCACGAAGCAAGCCATTATCAAGCATTTCCCCGACCAAGCACCGTTTGTAGGCTGATATGATTAGCGAAGCTCCAAACCAATGCTATACCGAGAGTGAATACGAGCCGACCTTTGCGGAGTTCGGTAAAGAGTTGACTCGTAGACACCGTGAATATTTGCAAGCCAAGGTCCGCAAGGACGGCGATGAATATGTCGTGTTTTGTCGAATGTTTAATTTCGTGAATAAAGTTCCGACGACGGAGTGGCACGACAGTTTTTCAAGGCCGTCCAAGTGGAAATACCCGAACATTGATGGATTCTTTAAGTCGTTGACCGCTCTATCGAACGTGTATATCAGCCCGCTCGGTCGCATTAAGCTCCGTTTCAAGTCTCTGTACGACGCTTGCAACGTGGCAAAGGCGTTGGTTGACTATTTCCAGCCGTTCGGAACGATCTGCGATATGTACGACGAATCGATGAACATTGTTTTTTCTTTAGAAAAAGCATCGTTCGTCGTCTTTTATGAATACAAAAGATATAATTTACTCGACGTGAAACGTGGCGTATTGCTGCATCCAAAAAGCTTATCAGCAAATTCGAAAGAATATTTCGACGAACTGTTGACAATCTTACGCAACAATGCTATATTTCCAAGTGACGATATTGTCAAACATAAATAAAGGATAATCCCTATGTCTAACGAAAAGAAATCCGTATGTTCTTGCGGCGCAGCTTGCGACGCCAAGGCTCTCAAGGCTTCTGTGAAGAAGCTCACCAGCGACAACGCTAAGCTCGCCAAGCAGCTCGCTTCTGCTAAGGCTTCCGCCTCCAAGGCTGCTGCCAAGGCTGATGCAAAGCTCCAGAAGGCCAACGCCAAGGCTGCAAAGCTTCAGGCTACCGTGACGGCTCTCAAGGCCGCCGCTAAGGCTGCTAAGGCTTCTGCAAAGAAGACCAAGTAAGTCGCTGAAAGAACGGAAAAAGAGAGGCGGTCGATTGACCGCCTTTTCTTTTTAATTGAGAATAAGGGACATATCGTAACAAGATTCTGGGTCGTCCGACGGACCGCAGAATGAACATACCAGCTGTCCGTTAATTTGGAATCCTTCCGGAGTTTGGCCAGTAATGTTATACACCTTGGACTTCATACCGTCGCTGTTAGTAACATAGCCACCGTCTGTGGTACCAACGTCAAAGCTTACTTCCGGTACAGCCTTCTTGATTACGTCGAAAAGTTGCCACACGTTTTCCCAGTTGTTGTCGCGTTTCAAACCTTTTGTGTACGGTTCAGCGGCGACATAGATACGGTTAATCCACTTTTTCTTGGATGAACTGGACTCACTTTCAAGTCTAGCACTCTTATGGCACAGATGATATGCTTCCACCAGTGCCTTGCGCAACTTTGGGTCGATATTCTCCATCGATTCACGGAACACACCCTTGGGAACTTCTTGATAGTCCCAGCATTCAGCCATATCGTCGTGGATGTAGTTAGTAACCACGTCGAAGTTCCCGGTGATGTCGTCGCCGTGAACAGTCGAATCATACTTGTATAGCTGGTTGCCTTCTTCATCGGTTCCGGCCAATGTCACCTCACCCCAGTGCTGCTGGTTAAGGTCGATGATTTCAATGCTCTCGCCGTTATCCTTGCTAGTTAGTCCGGTACCGTGAATCATTGCGTCCACTGCATCCTTCAAAGCGGAATTAAGCTTGATTTGAGCGATTTCTGGCATAGTATAGTCCCTAATAACTAACCGTAGTTTATATCTATATAAACTCAAGTTAAAGGATGCAAACCAATATGGATCAGATGAAAAACAAGAAACCGTTACACGAAGGTATCGACGCACCGGGCGTGCTATTATTTGGACGAGGCTACGGAGAGACGCCGGGCATCGGTTCAGTTGACGCGACCACCCGGTTCAACCAGATGGCGACTATGTCTGACCCATACAGCGGCGGTATCAACCCGGTTATGGCTCGCGTAGCCAATTTCTCTCGCCAGAATGCACCCAGATACTCGGTTGACCCTAACCCGGAACTGGACGAGTTCGTCGATACGCTGTTCGTTACCGATATGGGTCCGGAAGCGTTCACGCTCAATGGGGAGAACCCTTACCGACTCCTTGAAAAGATTCAGAGCGGCGAAGACGTGAGCGAGTTGATGCAGACACCGTCTGCAGTACATGAAATCCATCGGCTCCCAGCACAAAACGAACCGGAAGCCATCGACGACAGCTTCCTTGATTTCGCTTCTATGTTCGGTGAGGCACCAAGACCTAAAAAGTAGCACCGCAGTCAGAGTTGTTGAACTCGTAGTTAATGCAGTCCATACCTTCTGAATTGCTGGAGTTTCCCCTATCCTCGTCCCACGGCAGACAGCGCGGACCGTTATTTGTAACCGTCCCAGGTTCCATAACGTAACCGTTAGCAATCATATCGTAACGGCCATCGGCATAACGCACGGCGGTCATCTCGTGGTCGGTAGTCGGAACGGCCTCGACAATCTTCAAGGTTCCGTAGTACGGTTCCGGACGCGGAGGTGGGCAAGCCATTCCCGGATAGTGGAACGGATGCAACAAGTCCGGATGCGGAGCGCAAGACGGAAACCTCATATGATGAGGCGGAACCGGAAGACAGTGCGGACAAGGGTTCAGTCCGAATGGTGGCTTGAAGTTAGGCATTAGAACCACCTCCAGTAAGGTGCCGGGAATGGCATCGAGTAGCACTTGTGCGGCAAGCAGCCGTGGTCTGGTGCGCACTGGTATGTCGGGAACGGCATCGGCGGCGGGAACCAAGGCTGGTTAGGGACGAAGTAAGGCCAAGGCCCGTGACAATGGCATCCGCAATGGTGGAACGGGTCTGGATAGAGTCTTGATGGTATGTACTCCCACGGTCCCTTCTGTGGGGGAGGCGATGGCGTACAACAGCCGAAGAACGGAATCGGCGGCTGGTTCGGAATAAAGTAGAACGGACCGCACGGCATAGGCGGACGCTTTCTGAAAGTCGGTGCTTGATGGATATGCGGTCGCGGAAAACATCCACAGCCGGGGCCGACTGGATGCGGAATCGGATGCGACGGGTGTGGAGGTGGGTGCGGAACCGGCATTACGTGCCGATGGCAAGCGCAGCTCATAGTTTACCTCCGTGTAGAACTAGTTCTCCTATTATTACGTTTATTAGCGGCGGCTCTGGTCGGCATCTTCAAAATCTGGTCATGGACCTCGTGTATGTAGGAATTGCCGCCTAGGTCAGAGTAAACCTTGTACATCTTCTCGAAGTTCTCTCTGTCGTAGTCTCCGATGTAACCTTTTTCGATTGCGTGGTTATAAATAGCCGTGAGGTCGTTTCGCGTGGAAGCGATGGTCGCTTCCTTCATAATGCGTTGCTCGTTGCGGTCGGTTTCAAACTTGGAGTAGAGGTCGTCCTTCAAACCGGTGATGAACTCGTTGATCTGACCGATTTCGGTCTCGATCTTCGTAATCCGGTTGCCCATCTCGTTCTTGTTGGTGAAGTTGTCGACGAACCACTTACGCAGCGGTCGCACGAAGCCTACCAGCGTGGCAACAAATGAACCCAAAGCAATGATGAACCCAGAATATAACTGAAGATTCTCTGTTAAAGTAGACCATTCCATCGTTTCGAATATTCCAATCGAATTTAATTGAAGTTTATGTATCTGGCTCGGTAGATTTGCTTGACAAATGACCTCCAGAAAACTATATTTTTGTTACGAATCTCTGGGAAGCCAGTATTTATCGGGTTTCGGGCGTGTTAGTACCATTTTGATACGTTATTCGAAATCTAAATACGTCCATTCTGGAGTATTACAATGTAACACAATGTCACACGAGGCCATATGACTTACGTAGAACAGAAAATGGATATCCGAAACGCACCGGACGACACCGACACCGTCGTTGCCCACTGCATCGCTGCAGACCTCAACTGGGGCAGCGGCGTGGCTCCCATCATCAACCGGGATATGTTCGACGCCGAAAAATACTGTCGTTACAAGTGTTCCACGAATCCGGACGGCGTAGAGAACGAGCTGCGCGTAGGCGAAATCCTTGCCGTCAAGGGTGCCGGGATGAAGCGTAAGAACGTGCTCGTCAACCTTATAACCAAGTATCGCTCCTTCTACAAGCCGACCTACGAGACGCTTACCGAGTCCTTGAACTCGCTCCGTTCCTATATGGAAATGAACGGGTTGACCACTCTGTATATGCCCAAGATTGGCTGCGGCATCGATATGCTCAAGTGGACGGTGGTGTCCCAGATTATCAAGGGCGTATTCGCGAGCACCAACATCAAAATTACCATCGCAGTGAGAGACTAATATGTTTTTTAAAGCACTTATCAACAATGTGAAGCACTTATTCACAAGAAATCAACAAAAGCCTACGGATTCCAATAACCAGTCTCCGTGGGACAACCTTACTCTGGGCGACCGTATGAAGCTGTACGAGTCGTTCTTCACCGGCAACAACTTCCCCGGAAAGTACCCGCATTGGCCGTCGCGCCACTGCGTCCGTATTCCGGGCGGATGGCCGATGCGCCTTGACGGCTATACCGACGTTCCGGCTGGATTCTATCCAGTTGTCCGTGTCGACGGCCACTGCTTCAGCAAGTTCACCAAACAGTTCACGAAGCCTTACGATATGCGCATTGTGGACGCTATGAACGCGGCCACTATGGCTTTGGTTCAAGAATTCCACGCTATCATTGGCTACACGCAGTCTGACGAAATCACGATCGTCCTTCCCCAAGATACGGAAATGTTTAACCGCAAGTGCCAGAAGATTGCTACCCTCGCCGCGTCCACTGCAGCAGTAGCGTTCTACAACTGGTTGGTCTCTACCGGCTACAGCGGAAAGCTCCCTGCGTTCGACGCCCGTGTATTCGGCGTACCAAACCGCGACGAGGTGGCCAACTGCTTGATCTGGCGCGAACGCGATGCTATCAAGAACTCCATCAGCAACGTGGCGCAGCAGCCCAAGTTCTACAGCGCGAAACAGCTTCTCAGCAAGAACAGCGACCAGAAGATTGCTATGCTCGCCGAAAAGGGTTACGACTTCTGGAAGGACACTCTGCTCAACTACGCTCGCGGTACCTACTTCAAGCGCATCGTGACTACGCGTCCGTACACTCCCGAAGAAATCGAACAGCTTCCGCCTAAGCATCAGGCGCGTACGGCACCGGAAGGAACCGTCCTCTGCACCCGTGCGAAGATAAAGGCTATGCATTATCCGCTGGTTGCCCACATCGCCAACCTCCCGGATGTCATCTTCGACAACGCAGTCCCGGTATTCAAGGAAGGTCTCAAGGACATCCACGAATTCGAAACTAGGGATTACCCGGATGATGTTTAAGAACGAGAAACAAAAGGACCAGTTTGTCCTTGCGTTTGCAGTTGTATGGATTGTGGCCAACTTGCTTGGCTACATCCTTTTCAACACTTGGAGCCTACCTAACGTGGTTATGGTTGTCATCTTGGCCGTAATCGTATATATCGACCATAAACAGAGACAATAATGCTCACCTACTTCATATCAGACCTCCACTTGGACGCGTGGTGTCCCCTTACAACGAACAAGGGGGTTCTACGCAAGTCGTTTGAGGAACTTTATGGCCGATATTTCATTCCGGCTGAAGCGGTTTCTATCGCTGGCGATATCGCCGACGATGACTTCACGTTCGTCGCGTTCTGTGAATTTATAGCGGAGAAGTACAAGCAAGTCTACATCATCTTCGGAAATCACGACTTAACCGTCCGTGGGTCGTTCGGAGACGTGGATGGCTTTATGAATTGGAAAACCACCGAAGACAAGTTGGCCTGGATCGAGATTGCGCTGAGTGCCTATCCCAACGTGCATCTGCTGGACGGTAACGTGGTGGACGGATTCGGCGGTACGATGGGTATGTGCGACTTCACCTACGACCGATACGAGGGGAGACCCTATGACACGGTAGGGACGTGGCATAACGAGTGGTATGACGGTCGTCACTGGAACTATATGGGTCAGGACCCCATCAAGATTTGGGAGTCGGAGAAAGCTAAGATGGACGACCTAGTAAAGGCCGCCCCGAAGGTTATGCTTACGCATTTCTTCCCTACGCAGATGGGAATACAGCCGCAATTCGTCGATACCTACAAGACGGCTTGGTACTGTTTTGACGGAGCAAAGTTCCTTGAACAGCTTCCGGAAACCACTATCTGGCAAGCCGGACACACGCACGGCTGCCTTGACACGAACTGGGTTGATAAAAACGGAAAAGGGCATCGCATCATATGCAATACCCTTGGACTTCCTCACGAAAAATTTCCGTTCGTTTCCTTCAAGGAAGCCGAGACCTTCCTAATCGACGTAGTGTAACTTGTAGTGGACCGTACTGCGGCCAATAGTGGTAATCAATTCCTTGGTTAACATATTGGCCTTTTTCGTATACTCGGCTTCGACCATTTCGCGATACTTCTCGCCGAACTCGCTGCCTTCCTTGACACCCGATTCCTTGAGACGTTCGGAAATCTTCTTGAAGTCCGGCTTGTTCTGGGAAAGGAACTTGGCGATTTCGAGCTGCTGATAGAAGTCGTCGGAGAAGTGGAAAGGTACACCGTACCAAAGCACGTTCTTGTAGTCGCCTTCGACGAACTCGACCAGCTTTGTCCAAGTCCAACCGTACGGCTCAATCGTTTCGAGATAATCCATAAAGTAACGGTAATACTTGTACAGACGAGCTTCGTCGCGAGTCGCGCAGAGCCGCTTCAACGTCTCTTCCGGGTCGAATGACTTAATCGCAAGCAAGGGAACCAAGTTGTCCTTGTTGACGGAAGCAGACACCCCAGTATCCTTGTTGTAACGGTACAGCTTAGGAAGGGAGTCGGTCAGGATGGACGGAGTAATCAAGCCCAGAGCCGAAACATAAGGAAGAACGTGGTTCATTTCCATCAGCTGGACGAATACTGCGAAGTTTCCCTTCTCGGCTACGGTCACGAACTCCTTGCGGATGCGTTCTGCAGACAGTTTCTTGACGCGGTATGCCTCGTCGCCCATAGCCCTGCGAGTGTCGTCATCGATCTTGTAATCGAACACGACCGCGAAACGCAACGCACGAATAATGCGGAGTGCATCCTCGGAGAAACGGTCGTTAGCATTTCCGACCGTACGGATAATCTTGTTCTTAATGTCGTCCACGCCACCGAAGTAGTCGATTACGTTCCCATCCGCATCGAGACCCAATGCGTTAATGGTGAGGTCACGACGTGACGCGTCTTCCTTGAATGTCTTGGCGAAAGTCACGCTGTCCGGATGGCGACCGTCGGAATAGTCGCCGTCAGTGCGGAACTGGGTTACTTCGTAGGGGAACCCATACAATTCATCGCCGTAGAGAACCAAGATGGTACCGTGAGACTCGCCGTTGTTGCTGCGAGTCTTGAAATGCTTCTGCAATTCTTCGATAGGCATATTCGTGGCGATATCCACGTCGTGGAGGTTGGTTGTAACGGTCTGTCCGAGTTCGTATTGAATCATATCGCGTACGCAACCGCCCACGGCGTATGCCTCGTAACCGAAGCCGTTGATTTCCTTGACCAGCTGCATAGCCATATTCAAGCAATCGTTTGAATACTTGTGAATGTTGATTTGCATAATTACCTCGACGCCAAATATAGGAATTTTTTACCCACTTGTCAATACTTTATTTACGTCATTGACAAAATCGCTGCAAATTGCTATATTGAAGCCAAAAGAGGTTTAAATGGACACGAATAATACGACAGGCACGCCGTCATATCCGCTGCATCACGAAGACCCCATTATCCATCCAGTCGGAGCCAACATAGCCAAGAAAGACTATAAGCACGACGAACCGCTTGCGAATAAGGAGTCTACGGACAATGCTTAAATTTTTTATCGATATCGAGGGAACCGTTCTCGATGACTTGAAGTCGCGCAATTTCCTTACGTTCAACTGTTCTCAGATCGCGAAGCTCATTGCCGACCGCACTAAGGACAACCAAGACTACCGAGTATTCATCTATACTTGGGGTTGGAAGACCCTCAGCGACATCGACAACGACCTTCTCTTGAAAATCCTCGACGCGATTAAGGTCGGCGAAGAACACTATGGCCGCGTCTACACGAAGCTTGACGCGATCGAGAGGGTCGCGAATTCTCTCTGGGACAACTTGCTGACCCTCAACTTGGTCAATGCTCCGGAAAACATCGACGAACTCCGTGAAAGGCTTCTCCAGCCCGGTGCGATGGCTCAATACGGTTACACGAAGGTATCGGTGGCCGAAGATTTTGCTAAGAGCTACAAGGGTAGGGACCATATCATTCTTATCGACGACCTTGTCACGGTGACTGACGAGAAGCATCCGCACTACGAGCTGGAAGTATTCAATCCGAGCCGTCTCGCAATCCGTATCGACAACGAGATCGACCCTACAGTAACCCTTTATTCTCCGGACGGTCAACCCATAGGAGAAATCAAAAACTCGTCTGCGCTGGACAACGTGCGCGTCCAGATTTGCAAGAACCATTACACCGGCTTCTATTTCACGTTCAATGGCCAGAAAATCCATATTGACGGCAACGGAAATGTCGAAGACTGGCCTAAAGGCTGTTTCGACTATGGAATACAGGCCGCCGGTGAATTGTTGTGCAGCGCAAAGTCGCTCAATGAACAAATCGAAGATTATAAGAGACGGAAGGAATCCAATGTCTAAAGTTGCAATTTATCCCGGATCGTTCAACCCGGTCACAATCGGCCATCTCGCCATTATCCACAAGGCTGCTCGACTTTTCGACAAGCTCATCGTCGTGGTTGCCGAAAACCCGTCGAAGAACTACAATATCGCAGCCGAACAGCGAATCAAGTGGATCGAAACCATCACAGCCGACATTCCGAACGTGTTTGTAGCGTTGCTGCCGTCCGGAACACCGCTCGTCGACTTCGAATACCTTGGTACTCGTCCGAACTACATCGTGCGCGGTCTCCGCAACGGAACCGACCTGATGTGCGAATTGGCGCAGCAGTATTACAACGACGTACTCGCCGACATCAGCCGCCACAAGGAAACCGTGTTCCTCACGGCGCAAGCTTTCAACGAAGTGTCGTCCACCTATCTGCGCGAGGTCGCGAAGCTGGTCTCGTATGAGAAGTTCGCGATGGTGTTCGGCTGGTCTGACGCGACTTCCTACAAGGTGATTCCGCCTGAAAACTTGAAACCCTACAACGACATCCTTTATCAGGTATACGAGGCGTACAATGGCAAGCAAAAGTAAGTTCGCGATAGTGACCGGTGAAATCGGGGCCGGTAAGTCAACAGTATGTAACCACCTCAGTTCGCTCGGCTACCGTGTCGTCAAGTCCGACGATGTCGCGAAGAAGGAACTCTATAACTGGCCGAAGGTTCGCCATAAACTGGCCGAAGAATTCGGCAACGATGTAATCAACAGCGACAACACGCTTGACATCCGTAAAATCAAGAAACGTCTGTTCGACGAAAATTACCGCAAGGCATATATCCGATTCGAAACCTATCTCACCGACTGCTTCGCTGAATATCTCCTAGACAACGAAACTGACGATCTGGTCTTTGTCGAGATTCCTCCGCTTGAACCGAGCATAAACCTCGCGAAACGTCTGAACATCTGCAACACGTTCTTCATCCCGGTTGAAAAGGATGAACAGTCGAAACGCCTCCGTCATCGTGGTATGACCAGTGCCGAAGTGTTCGAACGCCTTGTTCTGCAGTCCGAAGAATTCGTCAAGAA
>Ga0310786_10001820_pt1 | contig 33874 bp, 25 predicted proteins | sample AusTroGonzalo_MG_FD_203881 | JGI IMG/M metagenome (GOLD analysis project Ga0310786, IMG submission 203881) | Bovine rumen microbial communities from tropical cattle in Woodstock, Queensland, Australia - Gonzalo_03 (v2) (version 2) | ecosystem: Host-associated > Mammals > Digestive system >... | reverse complement strand
TAGGTTCTTATTCATTATTTGGGCAAAAGTACGTATTTTATTTGGAAATATAGCATTTTAGTTCTTTTTTTTCACAAAAACTGATGTTTTTTATTAGATTAACAGAAAAAAAAGCGGTTTTTCGGTCAACTTGCATTAACTTTGCAGGCTGTAATTAACACATTCATGGAACAAAGTTTTGAATTGATCGCCAAAACGTTTATGGGACTGGAACCTGTACTGGCGAAAGAGCTGACCCAAATGGGGGCTAACGATGTAGTAATCGGTAGACGAATGGTATCGTTTACAGGTGATAAGGAAATGATGTATCGTGCAAACTTCCAATTGCACACAGCCATCAGAATTTTAAAACCCATCCGTCATTTTAAGGCCAAAAGCGCCGACGACGTGTATGAGGAAATCAAAAAGATAGACTGGACTGACTATTTAGGAACTGAAAAGACTTTTACCGTCGATTCCGTGGTGTTCTCTGAAGAGTTCCGTCATTCCAAGTTCGTTTCTTATAAGGTGAAGGATGCTATCGTGGATCAGTTCCGCGAGAAAACGGGCAAGCGCCCTAACATCTCCGTAGCCAATCCTGACATTCGACTGAACATGCATATCGCAGACGACAAATGTACGCTGAGTCTCGATTCCAGCGGTGAGTCGCTGCATCGTCGTGGCTACCGTCAGGAGAGCGTGGAAGCCCCCCTGAACGAAGTGCTGGCAGCAGGTATGATCCTGCTCTCTGGCTGGCAGGGCGACACTGATTTCATCGATCCGATGTGTGGCAGTGGTACCCTGCTCATCGAGGCAGCCCTCATTGCCAAGAACATGGCACCGGGACTCTTCCGGAAGGAGTATGCCTTCGAGAAATGGCCCGACTTCGACGCCGACCTCTTCGACAACATCTACAACGACGAGAGCATGGAGCGTGACTTCAACCATAAGATCTATGGCTACGATATCGACATGAAGGCTGTCAACACAGCCCGCATGAACGTGAAGGCTGCCGGCCTCTCCGACATCATCAGCGTGGAACAGCAGGATTTCAAGGAGTTCACACAGCCCCAGAACAAGAGCATCATGATCACAAACCCGCCCTATGGCGAACGCATCTCTACCCCCGACCTCATGGGTACCTACAAGATGATTGGCGAACGCCTGAAGCACCAGTTCAAGGGCAACGACGCCTGGGTACTCAGCTATCGGGAGGAGTGTTTCGATCAGATTGGCCTGAAGCCCAGCATCAAGATCCCCCTCTACAACGGCTCGCTGGAGTGTGAGTTCCGCAAGTACCAGATGTTCGACGGCAAACTGAAGGATTTCCGCTCTGAGGGCGGTGTGGTGAAGACCGAGGAAGAGAAGCGTCAGATGGCAGAGAAGCACCGTTTCAAGAAAGAGCGCGAGTTCAAGAAGCGTCTGGAGGAACAGGAGGAGAATGAGGAGGCCGACATCCGCTCGTTCACCTTCCACCGCCACGACATGGAGAAGAAAGAGCGTCCTGAGCGCAAAGGTCGCAGAGAGGGGAACCGTGAAGACCGCGAGGACCGCAGGGACCGTAAGGACCGTAAGGGAGGCTTTAAAGGGGCCAACAAGGGCGGTCATGAGCGTTTCGACAGAAGTGGTAAGAACCGTTCCTTTGGAAAAGGTAAGAGTTTCACTGACAAAAGAAAAAGGATGTTCGACGATGATGAAGAATAACACAGGGCGTTTAGCACTGCTCGCCATGCTCTTTTTGCTTTTCACGCCTATGAGCGCACAGGATAAGCTTTTTTCATTAGAAGACCTGAATTTCGGCGGTACCAACTACCACCAGATGCAACCCAAGAACCTGTATCTCACCTGGTGGGGAGAGAAACTGGTCCATACCGATGTGGAAGAGTGTTATCTCGTCGATACCAAGACAGGTAAGAAAGACCTGCTCTTCACCCTGAATAATATCAACACGTGGGCAGAGAGCGACGACGTGAAGTACGTGCGCCACCTGATGAACGCCACCTTCCCCTACCCCGACAAGCCCCTGGTAGCCGTCGGCAACCAGAAGGCGTTGCTCCTCGTGGATTTCGAGGCCAGGAAAGTGGTCTGGCAGGATAGCATCTCCGGACAGGATGCTAATGACTGGAACCCCCAGTCGCGGGCGACGGCCTACGTGGAGGACGACCAGCTTTTCATCGTCGATGCCGAGGGCAAGAAGCACCAGCTCTCTACCGACGGCTCCCGTGAGATTGTCTATGGCCAGTCCGTCCATCGCGATGAGTTTGGCATCCGCAAGGGTACCTTCTGGAGTCCCGATGGCCACAGACTCGCCTTCTACCGCATGGACCAGAGCATGGTGGCAGACTACCCACAGGTGGACATCTTCCCTCGCGAAGCCACCTATGAGCCCGACAAATACCCCATGGCAGGCATGACCAGTCATCAGGTGACAGTGGGCGTCTACGACCTGAACACCCAAAAGACCGTGTATCTGCAAGCCGGCGATCCCACCGACCGTTATTTCACAAATATCGCCTGGAGTCCCGACAGCAAGACCATCTATATGTTCGAGCTGAACCGTGGTCAGAACGATTGTCGCCTCGTCTCCTATAACGCAGAAACAGGGGCTAAGATAGCAGAGCTCTATCGCGAGACGTCTGATAAGTATGTAGAGCCCCAGAACCCCATCCAGTTCCTGCCTTGGGACGATACGAAGTTCATCCTGCAGAGCGAGAAGGACGGTTTTAACCACCTGTATCTCTTCGACCGGAGTGGCAAGGAACTGAAACAGCTCACCAAAGGCCCGTGGGTGGTCATCAGCGTGGTAGGCTTCAACACCAAGACACAGAGCGTCCTCATCCTGAGCAACGAATCTGATCTGCGCCAGAGCAACCTCTACGCCGTCAACGTGAAGAGTGGCAAGCGTACCCTCCTGGGCAGGAATATCGGTGTGACAAGGACTGCGGAGCTGTCTGCCTCCGGTCAGCAGGTCTTCCTGAAGCTCTCGGCCCCCGACTGTCCGCGCATCATCGATGTCGTCAATACCGGCAATAGCCGACAGACGGAGCTGTTGAATGCCGAGGACCCCTGGAAAGACTACCGACAGCCCATCTTCACCAATGGCTCCATCAAGGCTGCCGACGGTGTGACCGACCTGTTCTATCGCATGGTGAAGCCCCACGACTTTGACGCTACCAAGAAATACCCGACAGTGGTGTATGTCTATGGTGGTCCCCACGCCCATAACGTGGACGCCTCGTGGCACTGGGCCAGTCGCTCGTGGGAGACCTATATGGCCCAGAAGGGTTATATCGTGTTCATCCTCGACAACCGGGGTTCGGAGAACCGTGGTCGCGACTTCGAGCAGGCCACCTTCCACCAGCTGGGACAGATCGAAATGCAAGACCAGATGAAGGGTGTCGACTATCTCCGTACCCTGCCTTATGTGGATATGGACCGTCTGGGTGTCCATGGCTGGAGCTTCGGCGGTTTCATGACCATCTCCCTGATCACCAACTACCCCGACGTCTTTAAGGTGGGTGTGGCCGGAGGCCCTGTCATCGACTGGAAATGGTATGAGGTGATGTATGGCGAGCGCTATATGGGCACCCCCGAGAACAATCCCGAGGGTTATGCCAAGACCAGCCTCATCGCTAAGGCCAAGGACCTGAAGGGCAAGCTGCAGATTATCACGGGTTACAACGACCCGACGGTGGTGCCCCAGCATTGCCTGTCATTCCTCGATGCCTGTATCAAGGCAGGTACCCAGCCCGACTTCTTCGCCTACCCCGGCGAACCCCACAATATGCGCGGCCATGCCAGTGTCCATCTGCATGAGCGCATCACCCAGTATTTCGAAGATTATTTAAAATAAGATATGAAACTATTATTGTTAGGAAGTGGCGGACGTGAGCACGCCTTAGCATGGAAAATTGCTCAGAGCAGCAAGTGTGAGAAACTGTTTATTGCCCCAGGCAATGCCGGTACAGGCAACTGTGGCGAGAACGTAGCCATGAAGGCCGACGATTTTGAAGCCATCAAGGCTTTCGTGGTGGAGAAAGGCATCGACATGGTGGTGGTAGGTCCTGAGGATCCTCTGGTGAAAGGCATCTACGACGAGTTGAAGGCCGACAGCCGCACCAAGGATGTACCTGTCATCGGTCCTTCAAAGGCCGGTGCCGTCCTCGAAGGTTCCAAGGATTTTGCCAAAGGCTTCATGCAGCGTCACCACATCCCCACAGCCCGTTATCAGACCTTCGATGGGGAACATCTGGAGGAAGGTCTGAAGTTCCTCGAGACCCTCGAAGCACCTTATGTACTCAAGGCCGACGGCCTCTGTGCCGGTAAGGGCGTACTGATTCTCCCCACCCTCGACGAGGCCAAAAAGGAACTGAAGGAGATGCTGGGCGGCATGTTTGGCAATGCCTCCAGCCAGGTGGTCATCGAAGAGTTCCTGAGTGGTATCGAGTGTAGCGTCTTCGTACTCACCGACGGTCAGCACTATAAGATCCTGCCTGAAGCCAAGGACTATAAGCGCATTGGCGAACACGACACTGGTCTGAATACCGGTGGCATGGGTTCCGTCACCCCCGTCCCCTTCGCCACGAAGGAGTGGATGCAGAAGGTCGAGGACCGCATCATCCGTCCCACCGTCGAGGGTCTGGCTGCCGAGAACATCGATTACAAGGGCTTTATCTTCTTCGGCCTCATCAACGTGAAGGGTGAGCCGATGGTCATCGAATACAACTGTCGTATGGGCGACCCTGAGACCGAGAGTGTCATGCTGCGCCTGCAGAGCGACATCGTAGATCTCTTTGAGGGTGTGGCCCAGGGCAACCTCGATCAGCGTGCCATCGCGTTCGACCCCCGTTCAGCCGTCTGCGTCATGCTGGTCAGCGGTGGTTATCCGGAGGCTTATAAGAAGGGATATCCCATCACTGGCATCGACCAGGTTGAGGGTTCCATCGTCTTCCACAGTGGCACGGCCCTGAAAGATGGCAACGTCGTCACCAATGGTGGTCGTGTCATCGCGGTATCTTCCTATGGCAAGGATAAGGCCGAGGCCCTTCAGAAGTCGTTCGAGGAGGCCCAGAAGATTCAGTTCACCGATAAATACTTCCGTCGTGACATTGGTGCCGACCTATGATCAGACGCCTACAGAACAAAGTCGCTGAAAGCCGTGTCACCCTGCCAGTGACGGTCATCTATGCGGTGGTCGTCTGGCTACTGACAGGACTGTTAAAAGAGCAGTGGTGGATACAGTTCGTATGCTTTGCTGCCTCCGTAGCATTGATGATGGAGCTCAACAACCAAAACCTGCTAATCCGCGTTTTCAGCAGGATGGTGTCGTCGATCTACATTGTTCTGACGTGTACGGCTGTATTCCTTTTCCCCTCCCTCTCGGGATCTATCCTCCAGCTCTGCACCATCGCCGCCCTCTGTCTTCTCTATCACACCTATCAGGACAAGGCCTCGATGGGATGGATTTACTATGCATTCCTCTGTGTGGGACTGGGTAGTATCACAGACATCCACATGTTCTGGTACGTGCCGCTCCTCTGGGTCATCATGGCATGGTTCACCTATTCTCTTTCCTGGCGCACGTTCATTGCCTCACTCCTGGGACTGCTGACACCCTACTGGTTCATCGCTGCCTGGAAATCCTATCTTGGGAAAGAGCCCTTCATAGCCTGGATAAAGGAACAGAGCCATGCCTTCGACCTCATCGTGCAGCCCGATTACACTGTATTGACCCTTCAGCAGACACTGTTCTTGGCATTTCTCGTTATCCTGGCGATTGCTGGTGCCATCCATTTCCTGCTGACAAGCTATCAAGACAAGATTCGCGTACGACAACTCTACTACAGCTTCATTATCATGACCTGTTTCTCTTGTGTACTGATAGGCTTACAGCCCCAGCACTATGATATGGTCATCCACCTGATGATTATTACCGTCAGTCCGCTTATCGCCCATTACGTCGCCCTTACCCATACCAGACTCAGCAACATTGTATTCATTGTCATTTCAGCGATTACCTTGCTTCTGACAGGCTTTAACATATGGAGGTCATCATTTCTCTTCTAAGTCAGTATGGCTACTGGGGCATGCTATTGGCAGCCTTTCTGGCTGGCAGCTTTTTCCCGTTCTCAAGCGAGGCAGTCATGGTGGCTCTCATGGCCACAGGTCTGGACCCTTGGCTGCTGATGGTCTATGGCACCATCGGCAACGTGCTGGGCAGCATATTCAACTACACGTTAGGACGTATGGGCAAGATGGAGTGGATTGAGAAGTATCTCCATGTAAAAAAAGAAGACCTTGACAAGGCCCACCGGTTTATGGCTGGCCGCGGCTCATGGATGGGATTCTTTGCTTTCTTGCCTGTATTGGGCTCGGCCATCACTATTGCCTTGGGCCTCATGCGCTCCAACATCATCATCACGTTTATCGCCATCACCTTAGGAAAGATTTTCCGTTATATAATCTTAATTTACGGTGCAGGATTATTCATGTAGCCATTTTTTTCTGTACCTTTGCAGTCACAATTGTAGTTTTAACGTTAGAATAGCATCTTTTTCAATGAAACAATTCAGACTGGTGGATAATACCCTCGGCTGGCTCTCGTTCTTGATTGCCGCCTTCGTCTATTGTTCCACAATCGAGCCGACAGCCAGTTTCTGGGACTGTCCGGAGTTTATCACGACAGGTTACAAACTGGAAATAGGCCATCCCCCCGGGGCACCGTTCTTCATGCTCACGGCCAATCTGTTCTCACAGTTTACAAGTGATGCCACACAGGTGGCCCGGATGGTCAACACCATGAGTGCGCTGCTCTCAGCCACTTGTATCCTTTTCCTTTTCTGGAGTATCACCCACCTCACCAGGAAACTGCTCGTCAGCGAGTGGGGTGAGATGACAATGCCGAAGTTGATTACCATCGAGGCCTCCGGTCTCGTAGGTGCCCTGATCTACACCTTCAGCGACACCTTCTGGTTCTCCGCTGTCGAGGGTGAGGTCTATGCCTACTCTTCCGCTTTCACGGCTATCGTATTCTGGCTCATCCTGAAATGGGAGGATCAAGCGGACGAGCCTCATAGTGACCGTTGGTTGGTGCTGATTATGTATATGACGGGCCTCTCCATCGGTGTCCACCTACTGAACCTGTTGTGTGTACCCGCCATCGTCCTCGTCTGGTACTACCGCCGTTTCCCCGATGCCAACCTCAAGGGTTCCCTTATTGCCTTAGGCATTTCACTCGTAATCCTGGCAGCCGTGCTCTATGGCGTTGTGCCCGGCATTATCACCGTAGGCGGATGGTTTGAGTTATTCTTTGTCAACACGCTCGGCATGCCGTTCAATACCGGTGAAATCGTCTATATCATCCTGCTTGTCGTCTGTGTCATCTGGGCTGTCTATGAGACCCAGACTCAGCGTCATGGACAGAAGTTACAGAACCTGGCCTTCCTGCTCTCCGTGGGTATGCTCGGTATCCCCTTCTACGGATGGGGATGGTCGGCCTTCTTCATCGGCATCGTCGTTCTCGTAGCCCTCTGGTTCGTTCTCGGCTACACCCATGAAAAACAGCCGCTGATCTCCGCCCGTGTGAAGAATACCATGCTGCTCTGCATGCTCATGCTGATGATTGGCTATTCCAGTTACGCCCTGATTGTGGTCCGTTCAGCGGCCAATCCCCCGATGGACCAGAACTCACCGGAAGATATCTTCACCTTGGGCGACTACCTCGGACGTGAGCAGTATGGACAGCGTCCATTGTTCTACGGACAGGCCTATACCTCACAGGTGGCCCTCGTGCAGGACGGCAACTACTGCCGTCCCGTGATGTCAAAGGGCAAGCCCGTCTGGCAGCGTAAGGAGAAAGCCTCTGAGGATGAGAAGGACTCCTACTTCGTAGTCCGCACGAAAGATGAATACAAATATGCCCAGAACATGCTGTTCCCACGTATGTACGATAGTGGCCATGCCCCTGCCTACGAGTCGTGGATGGGAGGAGTCGACGGCACCGAGGTGCCCTATGACCGCTGTGGTGAGATGATGACCGTCAAGGTACCTACCCAGTTCGAGAACATTCGTTTCTTCCTCTCCTACCAGTGTAACTTCATGTACTGGCGCTACTTTATGTGGAACTTCGCCGGCCGTCAGAACGATATCCAGGGTAACGGCGAACTCGAGCACGGCAACTGGCTCACAGGTATCCCCTTCATCGACAATGCCCGTCTGGGCAATCAGGAGTTTCTGCCCGACGAGCTGAAGGAGAACAAGGGGCATAACGTGTTCTACTGCCTGCCGCTGATCCTCGGTCTGCTCGGCCTCTTCTGGCAGGCCTGGTACACCCGTAAGCGCAAGGTCGGCGAGAAGACCGTCGAAGACCCCATCGGCATCCGCCAGTTCTGGGTGGTCTTCTTCCTTTTCTTCATGACTGGCCTGGCCATCGTCATCTACCTGAACCAGACCCCGATGCAGCCCCGTGAGCGCGACTATGCTTATGCCGGTTCCTTCTACGCCTTCGCCATCTGGTGTGGCATGGGTGTGGCAGCCATCATCGACTGGCTGAACCGCAAGCTCAAGAAAGAGAGCCTCATCGTGGCAGCTGTGGCAGGCATCGCCTGTCTCTTCGTCCCCATCCAGATGGCCAGTCAGACCTGGGACGACCACGACCGCTCAGGCCGTTACTGCTGTCGCGACTTCGGACAGAACTACCTCATGACCCTGCAGGAAGAGGGTAACCCCATCATCTTCACCAACGGCGACAACGACACCTTCCCCCTCTGGTACAACCAGGACACCGAGGGTGTGCGCACCGATGCCCGCGTCTGCAACCTCTCCTATCTGCAGACTGACTGGTACATCGACCAGATGCGCCGTCAGGCTTATGACTCCCCATCCGTACCTATCGACTGGAGCCGACTGGAATACTGTGCCGGCACCAATGAGTACGTACAGGTCGATCCTTCCCTGAAGGAACAGGTCCTCGAACTCTACCGCCAGAATCCTGAGGAAGCCAAGAAACAGCTGGGCGAGGAGCCCTTCGAGCTGAAAAACATCCTGAAGAACTGGGTGCGCTCGAAGATCAAGGACTTCCACGTCATTCCCACTGATACCGTCTATGTCACCATTGACAAGGAGGCTGTCCGCAAGAGCGGTATGATGATGGCCGCCGACTCCATCCCCGACAAGATGGTCATCTCGCTCAAGGGTAAGAGTGCCCTCTACAAGGGCGACCTGATGATGCTGGAGATGATTGCCAACGCCAACTGGACACGCCCCATCTACGTGGCACTGACCGTGGGTTCAGAGAACTATATGAACCTTGGCGACAACTTCGTACAGGAGGGTCTGGCCAACCGCATCACGCCGTTTACGACCAATGCCCCTGGCGCCAAGAACTTCGATACAGAGAAGACCTTCAACAACGTCATGAACAAGTTTAAGTTCGGTGGTGTCGACGTGCCGGGCATCTATCTCGACGAGACTGTGACCCGCATGTGCTACACCCATCGCCGTCTGTTGGCATCCCTGGCCATCAACCTCATCCAGGAAGGACAGGACGAGAAGGCCAAGCAGGTACTCGACAAGTGTGAAAAGGAACTCCCGGGCTACAACATCCCGCACGACTATCAGAGTGGTTCTCTCGACCTGGCCCGTGGCTATGCGCTCACCGGACAGAACAAGAAGGCCCAGCAGCTGATCGACGAGCTCTGGAAGAAAGCCTCCCAGTATATCAAGTGGTACTGCTCGCTCGACAGTTCCCGCTTCAGCATGTCCCAGCAGGACAGCATTCTCCACCTCTACATCATGCAGCGTATCCTCGAGATCCAGGAGCTCGTCGATGAGAAGAAGGCCGAGAAGATGGATGAGCAGATCCAGAGCTATATGAGTTTGTACGAATCTAAAGGAGGAAGCTACGGACAATGATTATTGAGCAACCGGCAATTTATCTCCGCTGGCTCTATCCGAAAGCCTACTGGAGAATGGACCGTCACGAGAAGGCCGTCTATCTGACCTTCGACGACGGCCCTATACCGGAAGCTACCCCCTTCATCCTTGACACCCTGCGTGACTACGGTGCCAAGGCCACCTTTTTCATGGTGGGCGATAATGTCCGTAAATACCCCGAGCTCTACAAGCGTATTCTGGCAGAAGGTCATCAGGTGGGTAACCACACCCACAACCACATTGGCGGCATCCGCCACACCATCAAGGAATACAGCTACAACGTGGAGAAGGCCAACGCCTATATCCAGAGTCACTACGTGCGTCCGCCACACGGCTGGATGCGCCTCAGCCAGTATGCCTGGCTCAGCAGGAAATACAAGATTGTGATGTGGGACCTCGTGACCCGCGACTACTCCAAATGGCTGTCGGCCGAGGATGTGGTGAACAATGTTAAGAAGTACGCGCGTAATGGCTCCATCATCACCTTCCACGACTCGCTGAAGTCCATCGACAAGCTTCGCACCGCCCTCCCCGAGAGTCTGCAGTGGCTCAAGGACCAGGGCTATGCCTTCCGCACCTTCCCCTAAAACGACATTTACTCTAAACTCTAAACAATAAACAACATGAAGAAATTACTAACAACCTGCTTACTAGCAACATCATTCGTTATGACAACAAATGCTCAGCCTCAGCTTAGCGCTGACAACATCGATGAGGTCATCAAGGCCATGACCCTTGAAGAGAAAGCCAAACTACTGGTTGGCGGTGCCAACAACTTCTTCGGTGCAGGTGCCGTCGTAGGCGGTGAAGCCGACCTCGTGGCAGGTGCTGCCGGCACCTCCCCCGCCATTCCCCGTTTGGGCATCCCCGCCACCGTACTCACCGACGGTCCTGCCGGTGTACGTATCGATCCCACCCGCAAGGGAACGGATAAGACCTATTATGCCACCGCCTTCCCCATCGGCTCTTGTCTGGCCTCTACCTGGAACACCGAGCTCGTGGGCAAGGTAGGTGAAGCCATCGGCAACGAGACCAAGGAATACCGTTGCGACGTCATCCTCGGTCCGGGAATGAACCTCCATCGCAATCCGCTCTGCGGCCGTAACTTCGAGTACTACTCTGAGGACCCGCTGCTCACTGGTAAGATTGCCGCCGCCTATTTCAACGGCGTACAGAGTCAGGGTGCTGGCGTCTCTGCCAAGCACTTCGCCGTCAACTCCCAGGAAACCGACCGTACCGCCGTCGATGAGCGTCTCTCTCAGCGTGCCGCCCGTGAACTCTACCTCCGTGGCTTCGAGATTGCCGTCCGTGAGAGCAACCCCTGGACCATCATGGCCTCTTATAACAAGGTTAATGGCGAGTTCTCGATGGGCAACCACGACCTGCTCACCAAGATCCTGCGCGACGACTGGGGCTTCAAGGGTATCGTGATGACCGACTGGATTGGCATCCGCGAGGGCCTGCCCACCACCCGTGAGGTGCATGCCGGCAACGACCTGATGGAACCCGGTCAGCCCGCTCAGGTACAGGAAATCATTGATGGCGTGAAGAACGGCAGCCTGGATATCGCCGATGTCGATCGCAACGTGCGCCATATGCTAGAATACATCGTCAAGACCCCGAGCTTCCACAAATATCCCGCCAGCAACAACCCCGACTTCAAGGCTCATGCCGCCATCACCCGTCAGAGTGCTACTGAGGGTATCGTCCTGCTGAAGAACAACGGTGCCCTGCCTTGGAAGAACGGTACCATCAAGACCGTCGCCCTGTTTGGTGAGAACTCTTACGACTTCCTCTCCGGTGGTACAGGTTCCGGTTGCGTACACCCGCCTTATGTGGTTGATATGCTCGAAGGTCTGAAGAACGCAGGCATCAGCTCGTCAGAAACCCTCACCGACATCTACCGCAAATATATCGCCTATGCCCGTGTGAAGTTCCAGGCAGAGCGTCATCCCGCCAAGTGGTTCCAGACCGAGATGATGGGTCAGCAGAAGTATCCCGAGATCGCCATTGCCCCCATCGCCATCAACAAGGAGGTTCAGGCCGCCGATGCAGCCATTATCACCATCGGCCGTCAGGCTGGTGAGGGTATCGACCGCGACATCGACACCGAGTTCAACCTCATTCCCGAGGAGCGCAATCTGATTGTCGACGTCTGCAACGCCTTCCACGCAGCAGGCAAGCCCGTCATCGTCATCATCAACTCTGGTAGTGTCATCGAGACCGCCTCTTGGAGTGGTTATCCCGATGCCATCCTGTGCGCTTGGCAGCCTGGTATGGAAGGTGGTAACTCTATCGCCGACCTGCTCACAGGTAAGGTGAACCCCTCGGGTAAGCTCACCATGACATGGCCTATCGCCGCTACCGATCATGCCTCTACCAAGAACTTCCCCGGCAATGTCGACGACTATACCTTCAAGCTGATGGTGGGCAACCGCATGCCTATCCCCGGCCATGCCTACACCAACCACGATGAAGACATCTACGTGGGCTATCGCTTCTTCGACACCTTCCAGAAGAATGTCGCCTACCCCTTCGGCTTTGGTCTGAGCTACACCACGTTCAGCTTTGCCAAGCCCGTTGTAAAGGCCAAGGGCAACAGCGCCGTCGAGGTGAGCATCACCATCAAGAACACGGGTGCCGTCGCTGGTAAGGAAGTGGCCCAGGTCTATGTCCAGGCGCCCGCAGGTAAGTTGGAGAAGCCCGTTCAGGAACTGAAAGCCTTCGCCAAGACCCGTGAGTTACAGCCCGGCGAGAGCCAGACGCTCACCATGACCATTCCTGTACGCGACCTCGCTTCCTTCGACGAAGCCGGTTCACAGTGGCTCACCGAGGCAGGCACCTACACCTTCTGCATCGGTAACAGCAGTCGTAATCTTCCCTGCTCAGCCACGCTGAAACTCGCTGAGTACACCGAGAAGACCACCAACGCCCTCGCTCCCCAGCAGCCGCTGAATCTTCTCAAACAATAATCATCCAACAAAAAAAGTACGGCCCTCATTCCTCAGAGCCGTACTTTTTTCATATCACACATTCATCCACTCTTTACGTTCTCTCTCCGACATTTTCTCAATCGCATAGCGGAGCATCGTTCGAGGCATCTCGTGGGCATGCTGCCTCAGAAACTCGCGGAGTAACTCCATCGACACGCGCTTTCCCATCTCACGAAGCATCCATCCTACGGCTTTGTGCATCAGGTCATGAGGATGATGCAAATGAATCTCGGCATAGCGCAAGCACCACGACGGATCCCCCATCTGCGAGGTCTTCCACGAACAAACGATACTTATGCGTTGTTTCCATAGGCATGGGCTGGCAGCCAACTCATCAAGCAATTTTATCTTGTAATCCTTGTCACCAAGATTCGACGGCAACATCAACCAATGCCCCAGTATCTTAGGTACAGAGAGATCCACGAGATCCCAGTTATTTGCCTGCTCAGCATACTGCAAGTACATCGTCACAATCTCATCGCGCCTCCTGATGGCCTCTGCATTGACCTCCAATCGTTTCGTAGCCAACTTCTCAAATGTCGTCACAAGGATCAGAAAGCCACAAAGCCTGACCTCATGCCAACGATTCATCAGCAGTTCTGGCACATCATCGAGTGGTACATCTTTAATTACAGCCCGAACAACCTCTCTTGTCTGAGGCACCTTCAACCCCAGGAACTCATCGCCATAGCCATACTCACCAGGTCCCGTCTTAAAGAATCCCATGAGTATTTTCCGTTGTTCGTCATCGCGCAATGACTCCATATACGCGATAATCTCCTGTGCCTTGGTCTGATTCTTCACTTTTCAAGAATCTGTTCGGCATGTTCCTTGGTCTTCACCTGTTTGCCAGCGAAGATTTTTTCGATGATGCCCTCTTCGTTAATGATAAAGGTAGTACGGATGGTACCCATCGTTTTCTTGCCATACATCGACTTCTCACCCCAGGCGCCCATGGCCTCTAACAACTCATGATTGATGTCGGCAATCAGTGGGAAAGGCAGTTCATACTTCTCCTTGAACTTGACATGCGAAGCAGCAGAGTCCTTGCTTACGCCGACCACCTCATAGCCTTTGCCCTGTAACTCTGTGTAATGGTCGCGCAGGCTGCATGCCTCAGCGGTACAGCCACTCGTATTGTCCTTCGGATAGAAGTACAGCACCAACTTACGACCTTTATAATCACTCAGGCGGATGTCCCGTCCCTGTTCGTCCTTACCCAGAACCTCGGGCGCTTTGTTTCCAATAATCATACCAGCATTCCCATTTCATTAATTATCTTTTTCCACATAAGTGAAAGAAGTGTTACCGATGGTGAAACGGCGGCCATGATAGAGCCACACTTCTTTGCCGATTGGCAGCGGTTTGTCGTTGTCAACATAGACACCATTCTCCAAGGCCACAAGGCGCATGCTGCCCACGTGCTGACGAATCTCGGCCTGTACGGCTGCCACATTGCCGTTGAGGTCCCATGACAGCTGCAGACTACAGTCGACAGACTTACCAATGGAAACCACATGGCTGGGTGATGTACGCATCCACTTATAGAGGGCGACATCCATCTCCTTGACGGCTCCCTCGACATGCAGGAAGTAGCGTTCTGACCTCGGAGCCACCCGGGCGATACAAACAGCGATACATACGGCATAGGTAATGAAACTCATCAACAGGGCCACACGGAAGTCGAGGAAGGAGTGGGTATAGACTACCGACCAAATAAACATGGAAAGGAAACCGATGAGACAGGCTGCCAACAGGAACACCTTCTCGATACGGGTCCGCGTTGCATAAGTGATGGCAAACATGATAACCCAGCTCATCAACGCCCAGGGAATCCAATCGACCAGGAACGAGTTAGTATCCAGATGGAGAGCGATGGGGATAATACTACCCACCACACAACAGAGGAAGCTGGCCACACCGGCCAATATGGCACGAATCACCATCTCTATGATACGCAGATGCCACTGACGCCGACGGATAGTGAGGTATGACAGGAACAGCGTGAGATAGAAGCTGACGAAAAGGCCAAAGGCAGGCAAATAAGTCAGACGTGAACCGTATTCTGCTACGGAGAGCTCGGCCTCCTTGGTGCCATCCTTCAGACCATTGATCATAAGCACAATCTTCTCAACAATTTTAGTCGACAGCGGATGATCCTGAACCGTGTATAAGAACCAAGCCACAAAACCAGAAACGATGGCAACGAGTATCCACTTCAAATAGAAGAGGGCATTACGCGAATCGTAGATATTTTTACTATTGTAATAGTGAGAGCCTTCCTTGCAGTGACGACCATGCTCTGGACAATGGTACTCGTTCTCATCCCAGCATTGCTTGTGCATAGTGTGCTTACATTTGGTGACAATCTCATCACCCTCTTCGAAGGGCGCCTTACAGAGGTAACAGGTCTCTGCCACCATCTGTCCACCGAAACTCATCTTGTTGCCCCCATAGACGTTGACATACTTACGCTTGAAGAGCCAGTAGCGGATATAGGGCTCTAAGAACTGGAACACCAGCCACGTCAGCAACAACATTACCAATAGTACGAGAAAGCCCTGGATGACCACATCAAGCGTAGAACCGCCATTGACAATAATAGGCGCATAAACGCTGCCCAGATAGAAGAAGGTAGAACCTGACACAATCAGGTCGTCATTATTAACATCACGGAAGGAGAGCTGAAGGTTGTGGCGATTACCACGGAACACCTTGTTATCAGGCTGCTCAAGCGTGATTATATAATTGGCATAGTTGACATTGAAATCCTTCATCATATCGTCTTCGATCTCAGGCCAATTGAACTCTCCCTGCCACAGGCCATTCATATCCTTACAGAAGTATTGCATGATATTGGCATCAGCCTGTTTACCTGGCAACGCAAAGAGCGAGTCTTGATTCGTAGTGTTCTTTTCGGCGAAGTTGGAATAGTAAGCCAACAACTGCCCCCTGCCCTCCTTCACCTTGTCGGCCAACTTTTGCTGCATCTCAAAGTGTTTAGGGTCGATAGGCTGATCACCATCATAGGTCTTACCGTCTGAAAGGATAAGCATCACCCTATAACGGGCACTGCCCAACACTGTAGACTTGTCCTGAATCTCGGCGAACTTGGTCAGAATCGAGCGGTAGAGATAGATATAGTCAGGATCGTGATGCACGAAATAGTTATTGATCACATAGTCGGTGGCCTGATAGGTTTCCGATACATTGTCGCCCTGCATGAAAGAAAGGTAGAGGTTCTGATCGCCAAAGAGGGTTCTGATTTCACGTACGGCATCACGTTCCTCGTCGACGAGCGACTGAGGCAGACTGAGGTCGACAAGTACGAGCAGACGCATCTTGAGCTTGGCCACCTGCTCTCGGCTGATATTCCTGACCCCAGTAATAACAGGCTGACTCTCATGAATTGTCTGTCCGGACATGAGTTTCACCTCCTGCAGCACATCGGCACGCACCGTGGTAGAATCGGTGAGGTCGTAGGCCCCCACATCGTGCAGCAGACGGGCTGACACGGTCATTATCTTATGATTGTCGGAGAACGTTACCTCATGCACCTGCAATCCTTCGCCCGATACCTCCACGGAGTCTTCGGGCGACATCAGATCATCAATGTCGGGAATACTCTGTTCATCGCAGGCCATCGCTCCAAGAGCGACACCTGCTGCCAGTAACCATTTATATACCTTATTCATATATTTCATTCTTCAATATTCAATTTATATCGTCGGGTAGTCATGCTGACCCTGCATGGTTTCTTTCAACTTCTTGGCCTGATCTCGGGCTGCCTTGAGCTGCTTCAGCTTTTGGCTGAACAGATTAACGAACATCAACAGGATGGCCACTGCCGCCAAGCCAATCAGATAGTCCTTGATACGCTGGATAAAGGGTTTGTAGACCATCTCCTGTATCTTTGTCGAGACACTTTGCAACTCAATGAACTTCTTTTCCATGCCCTTCATGCGCACCTGTAGTCCCGGGAATGCCTCTGCTGCCTCTTTAGCCTGCGTGAAGAGGGTCTGGGCCTCGGCAAAGATGTTGGCCTCCTCAGCTTTCACCTTCTCCAGTTGGGAGGCCAGCTTCGGCGACAGCGAATATTTCGTCGCGTCCTGATAGAGCTTACGGTACTTCTTGTCCTGTCCCCAGATGAACTGCTCTGCCTTTGAGAAGGTCGCCAACTGTTCGTACTGTTGTTGGCGTACGGTCAGGGTATCGGTCACAATCTGTTGCATCTGCTGAATCTGTGCCACCTTATTGAGCAGGGAATCGTTGTCGGCAACATACACCTGCTGGGCCTGGGAATAGGTATTCCATCTGACGGAGAAGGAGTTGAGGGCATTCGACAACGAGTTCAGGCGATTGGAAATAGCATCGAGCAACGAGGCATTGAGTGGCATCTCCAAATCGATATTCATTTGGAAGCGGCTGAGGGCATAGAGCTGATTCAATTCTTCCTCAAACAAAAGCATGCGCTCCTGAATGTCCATGTAAGTGGACTCCAAGTCCTCCTCAGCAGGCGCCGCCTGCTCCTGAGCCCCGACCGCCAGTGGCATCAGGGTCAGAAAGACCATGAGTAGCATACTTCTTATTTTTCTCATCACTTCTGACAATTCTTCCTAAAATATTGTTCTGCCTCACGGAACACCGACAGGGCCTGACGCTGTTCAGCGCTATAGACACCCATGGACTTCACAGAGGCATTGACTTCCTTGATTGTACCCTCACACTGGAGGACGATATCACGTCGCTCGATAGGATCGTTGGAGAGCAGCCAACGAGCCACGGCTGCATCTATCTGACGAGCCTTCGACAGCAATGACTTCGCATTGATACCAGCACCACCGGCACCGCCACCTCCTGAACCGCCCAACACACATTTCATATTGGCGATAGAGTCGGCATAAGCATTATAATCGTCCAAAGCTTTCTGCAAGTCGGGACATACGCTTTGTTCGTCCTTACGCGGGAACTGCTTGACAAGCAGGTCCTTCAGGTCTTCAAATAATTTCAGGCTCTCCTGACTAGTTGCAACGCCATTAGGGAACTTACTATGAAGATTATTATAACTCTTTTGGATGCCTTCCAGCGCCGTTGTAGCCGAGGCAATCTCTTCATCCAGACCGAAACAGGGATTACGCTGGATATCGACATGATACTCCATATAGAGGTCGCGGCCAAAGCGTATCTCATACTCTTTCTTATTGGGTTTCTTACTGATATCGTCCATCAGAAGCACGTCGCGAAGACGGACCACAGCAGAGGAGCGCTTGTTCATAATGTCGAATGTCTGAGTAATATAGTCGTTGACCATCGCATACTCCTGCGGTGCAGGTTGGAGACCCTCATAGTCTACCCAGCGATGGAACACATACTGGCTACGGGGCTTAGGCACCGTACTCCTGAAGAGTTTGGAGAGACGGTATTTTTCCTTCGGGTCGAAAGTGACCACATACGGCAATAAGTCAGGATGTATCGTCCGGCCCTTGATGGTGGGTTTGAAACGCGTATCCTCACGGAATACGAAGATATTACGATAGGAAATCAGGCTGACGGTCAGCTGATTGGCAGCCTCATCGAACACAAACTTTACCATGATGTCCTTGTCGGTAGCATCATCGTCGAGACTGATGTGGTCAGTGAAGGCCTGCCCCTGACTGACGGTCACATTCCTGACAGTCTGAGCGGGAGAAGTGAGAAGAGAGGAATGAAAAGTGAAAAGCACTATCAGCACTTTCACCATCCACCAGTCTTTCACACCATACGTTATTTTATATCTCATATATCTTTTCATTTTTCACTTTTCGCTTCTTCACTATCAAAGTATATCCATTCATTGGGTTCGCCCTGACGGATCACCCAGGAGGCCACCTTCAAATCCTCGGGGTAAGGCGGTTCCGAAACGGCGTGATAGACGTCGTAGCGCAGATAGTGGGCCACGCGCTCCACTCCCCATACGAGGTCGGTATAGGTATCGGCCATATTGATGCACACCCGCCCTGCAAAGTCGCCGAACCAACGGATGTTCGGATGCCAAGGATGCGGAATGGAATTCCCCTCTTCGTCATGGGTCAGGAAACGGAATACCGCCGGACAGTCCACGGAGGGATAGCCCTCGGGGATGTCGATACGCATCTGGAAACCTGTGGCGAAGACAGGGGCATGAGTGACACCCCGTTCACCGAAGCGTTCCAGATTACTGACACCGCAGATGCTCCTGAGCTGATAGCTGACCAGATAGCCTACGGGCAGTCCTTCGGCATTGCGACGGACTACCTGCAACTGGATATCGCGTCTGTTCTCCAAACGTTCCTCCAGCTTTCGCCACTCGTTCAATAGACGCCTGTTGCGCCCGATGAACTTCCGGTCGGCATATCGTTCACTCTCTCTCATCCCGGAAACGGATCTGGCATTAAGAATACTTTATCACCATTCTGCACGTTGTAGTCGGCCAGCGTCTGGTCGTTACGGCCGATACGCGGACGAAGCACACGAATCTCATGGATCTCAGGGTCCTCACGTCCGAAGAAGTAGTCGAGCGGTGCACCCGTCTCATCAATCGACGGGAAGTCGAAGATCAGACGACCGTCACTACCTACGGCATGACGCAGATTGTTCATCAGCGTCGTCAGCGGGGCCTCAGGGTTGACCACCTTGAACCTCACCGTCTTGTTCTTATAAACTATATCTAAAAAGAATTCATCCATATCACATGATAGGTTTTATGTTTACTTAATCTGAATACTCACAAGAATTGGATAGATATTGGTGCTCCTCACCTCAATCATCTTCTGTAACAGGATCTCCACCTGCGGAATCTTATCGGCAAAGCTGCGCTTTACGAAGGAGTTGTCGGCCAAGAGAATCTCCACGACAATCTCATAACCACAGTCACGGTAGTCCATCTGCTGACGACGCCGGACGCTGATGTCGCTCACCATGTCGCGAACGATACCATAGCGCGACAGCAGTTCGTTGTAACAGAATATCTTAATGTCGGCAGGTGTCACGATACGATCGTTAGTGGCCAAATAATAACGCGACAGACTAGCCAGTGCACCTTCCTCTCGGATCTCGTCGCTACCCAATACCGGAGTGGTAATCTGACGGGTCTCGGCGGCATTAAAACCTGTAGGCACAGTAAACGTGCTGCCGGCATTGAGGGAGGCATTCACATTGGCACCAGCCGTCGTCATGTAACTTATATCCACACTGCCGTTGCCTGCACGCATGGCGTTCATCTCACGCAACATAATATAAACACCGGGCAACTGACGCAGCTTGTCTTTCTGGGCTGCATCCAACAGGCGTGCCAGAATCTCCTGCAGTGCCTGGATGGTCTTATCGCCCGAGATGCCTTTCAAATCCTGGAAGGCATAATAGTCTGAATGGTATTTCGCTATCAGGGCATGCAGCAGACGCACCAACTGTCCCTGATTGAAACGGTCGGCAGCCACACGACGCACCTCCACGAGGCTGTTGCCGTAAATCTGCTCTTCCGGCGGACGGATGGCATGCAGGAACTGCTGTCCACCCTGAGTGTCCAGACTGTCGTATCCTGCCACACGGGCTAAGGGAGAGGCTGCCGAGAGAGTCACAGTGTGCATCTGGGCATTAGCCAACAATACCGTGTTCAGGGAGAAGTTCTCCTTGTCAAACTGGAACTTGTCGCTGATACCTGTAAACTCAAACAGCAGATCGACGGTCTCCGTCTCTGTCGGCAACAACTTGCCAGCCGTATGGGGCTTCACACAGAAGATACGGATGTTCTGACGGGCAAAGAGGTCGAGACACGAGGCCTGTGCCTGATAGGTCAGTGAGCGGTTGTAGAGGATCGTATCCAGTCCGAAGCAGTCCGACACCGGGAGATCGGCAAAGTCCCACGGCTTAACCAAGGGGACAGGCTGTCCCTTGATGGTCACCTTCAAATCCTGGAAGTTCATATTGCGCACGGCAAAGGAGAGGCCCGATATCTCGCTGACAGGCGACCTGAACTGCAAGCTCACCTTCCAACGACGGCCATCCATCCTGACAATGGAACGTACCCTGGCATTCATCACCCTAGTGTGCAGCACAGGAATGAACACATGGTTGGTGCCAGCAAGCGTAAACTCGCTTTGAGGCAACATGTCCACCTCTTGTACCGTATCCTGCAAGGCCGTCTCTAACACCACCGTAGCGGGTACGGCATGTCCCACCTCATAGGGTGTCAGCAGATGGGCGTACTCTTCGAGCACCTCGGTCTTCAGCATCTCCATATCGCCTACAGCCTCATTCATCAGATAGGCCAATGCTGTCAACATCAGTGAGAGCACCGGGTCGGTCTCCAGACCTTCCAGGAAATCATTCATGTCGCTCTGCCGCCAGATGTTGATGGCTTCGCGCATTAACTCATCGGCTCGTTGCCTGGTCTCAAATATCGTTTGTTTCATTGTTCACTATTACTAATTCCAAACTCTAATCGTCTGTTTATAGACATAATTCTCCTTTGTACTTGTAATCACCCCTTTGACGGTGATATATATCTGCCGCTCCTCACGGATGTAAGTCATCGACACAGCCACCTCTTCCAAGCGACGCTCATATTTCAAGACCGACTCCTTCAATTCAGAAGCGAAGGTGTTGATGCTCTTCGATGAACCGGATATCTTCTTGTCGTAGATTCCCTGCAGATCGTCCATGGAGTTGGTATCACCCGAGTCATAGACCACACCCTCGTTCTCATTGAACATCTCAAAGCGCAGGTTGTTAAACACGAAGCCGAACTGCGGGTCGGCAGGCGTGCTGAACTGTGGCGACGTCAGAATCAGGTAGATCGACGCATCCAGAGACTTCTTCAGTTTCTCTTCTCTCGCAAGTCCTTTGGAACTCACACGCAGTGGCAGGCTGAGACTGGTCATAAGCACATCAGATTAGCGGTATATACTCTTTCTCCTCAGGCTCCGGCACATAGAGGGCATTGAACAGGTGGTCGAACATGTTGAAGTAGAGTTTCTCATAGAGCGACTCTGAGAGATCCTTGCCCAACTGATCGAACTTCTGGTTCAACGAAACGCTGAGCTGGGTCATGCGATTGTCCATCTCTGAGCCCAACTGTTCCATAATAGCAGCCTTGAGGTTGTTATTGATATAATTGGTAAGCGACTCGGTCTGCTGCTGCATCTCGGCTCGCAATTCCTCCTTCATGTCGGCCAACAGCTTTGCGATTAGCTCAGGGTGCAGCTGGGAATACAGTTCGGCCTTAGCCTGTGCCAGCAGGGCCTCGTAGTCGATAGTGTTATCCTCCAGCACCACACCGTCGAGGATGGTGGCGGCACCGGCCAGATAGTCATCGAGCCACTGCAGCCAAATCTGGATATCAATGTATGACGGCTGCGGCACATCCGTGGGCTGTTCCCTGTTGGGGGTGACGATATAGTAGTCGATGGCCTGCGCAATCTCCTGAGTCAGCAAGACGAAATCCTGCATACTGTTCTGCAGGTTATAGCCCTTCAGACGGAACACATAGCGGAGCAATGTCCGCTTGCCCTCTCCGTCGGCAAGACTCTTGTGGGAAGCCAGGACGGTAAGTTTCTCCACATACCTTTGGATATAGTCCACAAAGCGCAGGTCGGCGGTCAACAGCAGACAAGGCGGAATAAACTCCGTATCCATAGAGAACACGCCGTCGGTGACCTTGAACCTCAACAGGGGGAACAGGTCGTTGGCCTCGATCTCTTCTATAGTAGAGATACCATAGACATAATGTGGGCGAACGTACGGCACCCCTTCCTTCTCGTATTCCGTCAGGTCTTCACCAAAGCCGACTGTCAGGTAATACCGCTCACCAAAGAGCATAGGAATCGTGACCTGCACATCCTCGTCGGCACTAACAATCCTTCCCGACGTCAGGAGCGCCAGACACTGAAGGTGGTCAACTTCGAAGCGGTTCTTTACGAAGATACCGTTACAGTTGAAAACCGACTCGGGCAAGAGTCCCATCCTATTATTGCCAAGAGCTGCACGCAGGGACAACCTGTACTTGTAGTTCCAGTTCTCAGCCATTCCGAGGAAGGTATCCGCAGTGACCTCCATGCCCGGCATCCAGTTGATTCTCGCGTTGATATCCATATTGTCAATCGTTTTTTAATTCCATATTATAGCCCAAAGTCAGACGGGTGTTCACCTGCTGATCTGAATGGTGTTCCTTAATCAGTATGTCGCACTTCACCTCGAAGGGGATGAACCACTCGCAGATGAAGTCGCGCAAAGGCTGCACCTCCGTATTCAGGGTCCTGAACTCTTCAGGCGACAGACCGGGAATGAGTAACTCATACCTGACCCGAGGCAGCCAACGGAGCGTCGTGTCCGTTTGACTGTAGCGTCCTGTCATTATCTGCACCTTACAATGCAGTAGTGCTCCCAATAGTGCGCCAACAAGTCCAAAGTCACCACGTTTCCTGCTCACATAGGGCAGCATGAGTGCAGCCTCCTTCACCAGCGGACTTTCCACCTCGTCCAAATTAATACCGAAATACTCATTCAGGACATACGAGAGTTTGTTCTGCAAGAGTTCCGACACCTGACGCTCTACATAGAGACGCTGGCGGAAGGCAGTTGTGTCGATAGGCAGGAACGCCTCGTTCAACAGTCGGACACGGCGCTGTATCTTCTTAAACTTCTCGGCGGCATCCTCTCCCCTCAGGTCGTTATCATTGTTGATGACACCCTGCGGCAACAGGTTCAAGAAGGTGTCGCGCGCCACCCATGCCTCCATCGTCTCGTCGTCGAAATCAAGGAGGTCGTTGTTATAGTTTCTATAGAAAGAGCCTTCACCATGGGCAATCCACTTCCGATCCATCTCCGGATAGAGATAGTTCAGTAGCATCTCTGCGCTGGCTTCAGATACGTTGTTTCTTTGTCTCATGCTTCTTCCATTTCAAAATAATAATCATCCGCTCCCGTTGACACATGCAGCACATCATGGGGGGGCAAACCCAGTTCTGCCAGCGTCAGTTCCTGATAGGGGAACGAGCGGTCGATATGACGATACTCGTGCTGGTAGAGTCCGCTCAGGGGGACGCCCTGCAGGGTCTTATCCTGTGCGGTGACCTCTTCTACAGCCCTTCCAGGACACATCACCTGCGTGCGCTCGTCATTGTCGCGCCTCGCCACGTAGTCCACGTAGCAGTCCTGTGTCAGACAGAGCGTCACATCCTGTGTTTCCAACTCCTGCGACAGTTTCCGGAGTGCTTCTGCCACACTATCGGTGGGCATCACACGGCATGGTCTGACAGGTGTCCACGGCTCATGTTCGGCACAGTCGTCATCATAGGCGGCAAAGTCGGCGATGCGGGTCGTCAGATGTTCCCCATCGTAATACAGCATCTTACCACAGAGGGAGGTCAGCTTGCCGGACTCCAGTTCCTCACGATGAATCAGCTTCAGCGCCTCCTGCACTTGTACAGCTCCGATAACCGAAGCCACGATAGAGGTAGTAGGTGCCGACCCTGCCTGTTCCTGACGGCGGATGACGCCCGAGCAGGGCATGCGCCGCGCCAGATCCTTCAGACCCTCCGGTCCGAGGTTACAGGCATAGCAGTTCTTTCCCGGCATAAACACACGGGCCGTTCCTTCCAGACCGTCGATACCGCCATCTACCCAAGGGATGCCAGCCCGCATACAGAGGCGGTTGATGCAGTAACGTGCCCAACGGCTGTCGACACAGCCGATGACCACATCCATCTGACGGACCAGTCCTAGGCCGACATCATAGGCGATGTCGCCACAGACAGTCCATACCTCCATGGCCGGGTTCATGGCCACCAGGCGTTCTGCCACCACGTCGACTTTCAAGCGACGGGCCTCGGCATCGGCCTCGGTGAAGAGGACAGAACGGGAGAGGTTGCCCATCTCCACCACATCGAAATCGACAGCCACGATGTGCTCCACGCCCATCAGCACCAGATTCTTCAGTACCTCGTTTCCCAAGGCACCGCAGCCAACCACCATCACACGGGCGGCCTGAATCCGACTCTGACTGAAGCAACTGTCCATCCTTATATCTTCTTCATTTTTATTTTCACGTCGACCATATCATTGCCGATCACCTGTACCATGGTCTCACTGTCGCGAAAGCCTTCCTTCGTCAGCTTCACCTTACAGTTCATACCGGCAGGGAGATTCTCGACCACCAGGGGCGTGACCCCCTTCAGGGCACCGTTGATATAGACCTTCGCACCAATCTCCTCACTATGGATATTGAGCAGGCCGTAGTCGGTCATCGGCGGGAGCAGCTCAAGCTTCCTCGGCGTCTCGTCGTCGACCCAAACAGCCGTCGTCCGCGACTCCAGACCTTCCTTCTCCGTGCTCACCTGATAATAGCCTAACGGCAACTGCCCTTCCCAAGTGCCGTAGCCCATGAGCTCACGGTTCACCCAGATGGCCGTACTATCGTCGGGGGCCACGATCGTCACGGGCGCCTTCTTCACGACAGCTGCGATGTTCACGGAGTCAGAGACCTGCGTAGAGTCGGTAGCCACCACTGGCATGCTGGCCATTAAGGGTAGCCTACCCTCATGACTGGTCACTCGCGGATAGAGATCCGAGGCAGCCAGTTCTATTTGTTTCTTCTCTGCCCTACCGATGGTCACCTTACCCTCGTAGAAACACTGCTGACCAACCATCACCGTCAGTCGGTGACTGCCTTCAAACAGATGTCCGCTCGTAGCTTCGTGATTGCCTATCCACTGACCGTCGACCATGATACGTCCCTCTTCCAAGGGCGTCTTCACGGTGAGATAGGAATAGAACGGCTTCAGGGCTACGGGCACGATGAGCCGTGCCGTGTCGGAGAGTTCAAAGCTGTCGACCACCTCTTCGTGGAAAGGGGCCTCCACCTTATAGGGGTGTGTGCCCACCGAAAGATTGAACTGGCAGATTCCCGTGCGGACCGCCGTCGTCGTACTGTCTACTGTGACGATGGCATCCTTAGGTTGTATTTCAAAGATCACCCACTGCTTCTGCAGCTTATATGACTTGGTAGGGCTGAAGGTCAATAGGTTAGCCTCATAGCGCTGTTTCTTCCGGAGGCCCTTCTTTCCCGGCACCTTCCAGGTGTACTGACCATAGTCCGGATGACTGATCACCAGAAACGACGTCTTGTCGGGCGTCTTCAGCGACAGTGCACCGTCGGCCTCCTCAGCCTTCACCTCTTCCTTTCCGTTGGCAAGAAACTTAAAGCCTTTCTCGCCTGTCTTCATGTCGATAGTAGCCAACTGCTTATCAGTCTTCACATGCTTCATGTTGAACGGTCCTTTTTTCTGCTTGGAAAACCGTTCCACGCGCATCTGCTGCGCACTTACCGTGAGTGCCAGCACCAGCAGCCCAGCTATCGACAGCCACCGTTTCACTTACCCTGCGTCGTCATACTGCCACTGGGGTTGACGACCGAGATCTGGCCGCCCCAGTTACACATGCACTTGGCATTGTTAATAAGTGCCGGCATATTCATCACCTTCACCTGACCACCGGGTGTCCAAGGGGCAGCAATCACAGGTATGCATGGCATCGGCGTGAGCACACCCATGGCAGCCGCCGTAGCTGAGGCCACCGTCGGGTTAGCCATCGACTGACACATACCGAAAGGCATGATATTGACCATCGGAACATTATCCATAATGTTGGCCATCAGCATATTGCCACACTTGGGACGAAGGGGCACGATGACGTTCAGCGTCGATGGTGCCATACCAAATGAACACTGGAGCATTGCTCCCTGACATACGAAATTTCCCATATACCTTATTTATTTATATAAAACAATATTATTTACCATGCGAAAGACTATCTTTTGTTACTTAAAACAACGTCTTTGCAATCCTGACACTTAGGACAGGATAAATCTTTAGGGCCTCAACCAGGGCTACACTATGCCCCAGCGTGCCTTTGACATTACAAATATCCTCAGAGAGGTCGGTACCATCCTGAGTCTGCTGCAGCGGCGTACCGCCCCAGAACAGAACACCCAGTGCGGCTGACACCTTCCAGTCGTCGCGACTCTTGATTAGACGTCCGGTGTAGCCGACACCCAGATAGGGCTTCACAGACCACGACTTGGCCGTAATACGCACCGTGCCGTCTTCGTCAGGCTGCAACAGGAAGGGAGTGCCCTTCTTATACATCACGCCCTTAACCACAAAGTCATGACTGTAGTCGCCGGGATAGAGATCCAGACGTCCGTATTTCCTGATGGGGTCGTCGGCAGCTGCCTCGTCGTACATTTTATTATAGCTGGCCATATAGCTCAGCATGACATCGGCGCCAGACCCCTTTTCTGCCTTAGCGAACTGCTGCGGACCCCAATAGATACCTGCAGTGACATGAAGGTGCTTGTTATAAGCCAACGGATAGATGTCGAAAAGCAACTTCAGATTGTTCATCGTCAATTTACCGTCCAGCTGGATATGATCCTCCATCTCGTAACCAGTCTGCTGATACATGTATTCCGCAATCTCATTGAACGGCGTCACCTTACGATTGCCTTTCTCGTCATACTGACGGGCAGCCTGTCCGCCGCCAGCCAAGGGCATTTCAAACTTACGCTTGAAAGGCAGCATGTAGTCATAGCCCAGACGCACCTGTATGAAATCGCAGATAGGCGTAGCCACGTCGATACCTATACCAGTAGTACCCAGCGAGACCGACACCTCCAGATGTTTGAAGGTGTTGCCCTCGTCCCAGTACTTCTTACCAGGGTCTTTCATCTCCATGGTATCCGTACGGAATGCCGGGATGTACTGGGCATCAGCCAGTGCAGCCATACAAGCCATCAGTATACATAGAATACCTTTCTTCATACTTCTTTCTAATCTTTACTCATCCTCCTGATTGATGTTGAACTGCTGACCCGCATTCACACCACGGGCAGCGGCCTTCTCGTCGGCCTCAGTCTGCTTGGCCGTCTGATCTGACAGATAGTGCTGATAGGCTTCCTCGATCTCCTGAAGCTTGTCGGCCTTCACCTTGTCAATCATATCCGTATGCGTCTTCACGGAGGTGTCGAACGCATTCTGTGCCTCGTCACGCTCGTCAGATGTCAACGGAGCGATCTTCGGTTCCAACTTCACCTTATAGCTGGCCACGGTCTTGTCTACCTGAGCCTTACAGCCATCATAGAGAACATTTACCGCATCGGTCAACTCATCATGACGGTCGTCGTTTACCACAGGCATGGTCAGAATCAGATGGCGCTCGTCCTCGTCGGTAGCATTATCAGGCTTCACCAGCTCTTGTTTGAATTCCGGATGTTCCTTCTTAATGGCCTTACAAAGCGGGTAGTTAAACCGCGGATCATAGGGAATCAGCTTCAAATGGAACTCGTCTGGCAACATCAGGCCAGCCACCTCTTCTATCTTCATACTTCCCTGTTCCTCATCTTCCACTACGGCCGACATCAATGCCAACGGCTGAGCCTTCACACACAGGTTGGCATATCTGTACACCAACAGGGTGACATAACCGCCCAGCTTACCTTCCATCTCATGGATCAGTGATTCAATTGCTAATTTCATAATTATTCTTCGCCTCCTCCTTCTTCTTCATCTTCTGTATTACCCATCTTTATCTCCTGCGACTCAGGTGCGTCAGCCTCACTCAGTTTGGCACTGAGTTTCGCTGAAGACGGAGCACCAGGAACAGCGATACCATCGCTGATGTTCTTACTCTTGAGCGACTTCTTGGCCTCGATATTGTCGGCCGTCAGCTTCGTCATCGTGGCATCACCCTTGAAGTCGGTCTTACCATTGACGGTGTTGTCACCATAGAACTGGGCCTTCGAGCCGCTGATGGCCACATTGCCGCCATCGAGCTGCAGCACAGCCTTGGCATCGCCCTGCTGTACCTCGGCAGTCGTCTTTCCGTAGACACCCGTCTTCTCGGAAGAGAGGGTGAGCGTCTTGCTCTGACTGTCGCTCTTCGTACGACCCACATACATATTCTCGGCGATGAGCACCATGTTACTACCGGCAGCGAGCGCACTGTCCTTACCCTTGTCATCGAGATCCATGGCCTTGACATGCACGTCCTTGGCATTGAGCACCATCTGTCCCTGAGCCTTGCCATCCTTGTCGATGGACAGCAGACTGATATCCTTGGCAGTCATCGTCATCGCTCCTGTAGCTGTGCCGTCCTTATCCTTCGACGATACGAAGACGTCGAGTGCCTTCACATCGACAGAGCCCGTCTGGTTGCCGTCCTTATCGGCAGCCGTCATCGTCATCTTGTCGGCCGTCAGGCTGAAGCTACCCGTGCTGTTACCTTCGGTATCCACAGAGCTGAAGTTGGTATCCTGCGTACGTACATAGAAACTGCTGCCCTCTGTCAGGCAGGTCTCCGTATACTCACCGTCGGCAAAATTATAGTCAATGGCCTCAAACGACACATCCTTGGAATTCACCTTGAAGCTGCCACCCGTGGTATAGTCGCCATCGCTCTTACCATCTTCAGTGAGGCTGGCATTGACGGTAGAGATCATGACATCGCCCGTTTGGATATCCACACGGCTGTTCTCTATCAGTGAGCCGTCGGCCTGAAGGGTCTGGATGTTCACCCTACCCGACTGCATACTGATGCTGGCCTCACTATTCGTACGTACATTGCCGTCACCATCGATAGAAGCCAGAGATATCTGTTCACCCGTCAATGAGATTAAAGCACCTGTCGTATTGTCGGTAAAGGTATCCTTGTCATTGTTCAAGGCCGTCTGCTGGTCTTCCAGACAGGATATCTTACGGTTCACCTCTGCCAGTGCCGACATAGTCTGCACACAGCTATCGATAGCAGGCACCAGCATCGGAATGAGAGCATTATACTCTTCCTGCAGTTCCACCAGATCGACGATATTCGTTCTAATATCAGCAACACCGCCCGTCAGGTCATCCATATCGCTAAGCAGGTCCTCAATATCACTGGTCAGCGACTTCACCTCACTCAGACGGTCGGAAGCGGCAGTCTTCAGGTTTGACTTCTGATCATTCAGGGCTGAGAGCATATCAGAAATAGCCGTGCCCCTGACGTCCACTGACTTAGAGGCATCGATAGCAACGCCATTATCAGCATGGATTCTGATACTGCCTCCACCACTTCCCATCGGCGGTTGTGCAAAGCAGCCATCGGCATCATTACTCTGGAGCACGATGCTACGGGCCTGATTCATGATGGCCGATCCCGGACGAACCACCTCCTCCTGTCCGTCGATACCAGGATCGACAGCCGACTGTGATATCGTTGTAGCGCGACTCTCCACAATACCCGACTCGCCAGAGCCTTCCAGATGGACACCGTTACCGCGGATGACCACCGTAGAACCTGTTTCCGACCAAAGCATACCAGTGCAGTCTACATTACCGATGATAATCTCCGGTGCCGAGAGCACGATACGGTGGTCGTCACGGATATATTGACCCTGAGCCATTCGGTTGAAGATATCAGTCTTGATTTGCTGTATCTCAGCCTTCTGCTTGCGAATCTCCTCAAGATCTTTCTCTACACTGTCATGAAGATCATCCAGTGCGGATTTCCAGTCTTCAAATACTGTATCCATACGTTATAACTTTAATAATTGCGCATACAAGGCTGACAAATTCGCAGACTTGGTACTCTGATTGTAGCTCGACACAAGATTTTGATCAGCACCAAAGGTAAACGTTTTATCTCCTGATTGAGAGAATAAGATTTTACCTTCAAATCCATTCTTCCACTTCCACGGGGTTTCCGTAAATTCTTCCTTTACTTTGGCACCCGTATTTTCCCAAAGTTTCTTTAAGCCCATCTTCCATATTGGAGTGTCATCTTCTTTCATCGTTTTAACAAACGTGATCCATTTTACATTACCATAAGCTTCTTCGGCACTGGCAATTTCTTTTCCGATAACATAGCCATATGTACCAGCCTTCGATTTCACATATTGATAGACGACATATCTGGTGATTGACTGGATCTGAACTTTCAAGAAATTCTCAGGTAGAATATTGATGTCGCCAATATCATAATTGCCAGTCTTCAAATCATTCAATGACTTGATATCTGTACCAACAAAACCGTTTGCGACGATCTTAGCTTTAAGATCATCACCATCAATGTCAGCTTCTTGGAACTTTCCTTTATCAACCGCTGCAAGCTCGGTCCATTTCTTGACTTCGTCGCACAAGGTCTTAGCGGCTTCCCGCACCGCATTCGATATATTAAGGATTTCTAATCGTTTTCTCTTTTTCTTACTATCCCTTAGATCTGCTTCAATCTTCTCTTTAGCCTTCTGTTCCCAATCCTTAAATTCTTGAGATTGCTGATCATGATTAGGCGGTTCTTCATTATATTTATTATCCTCTAACTTCAGACCTTGATTATCAAAATCGAAGTGTTCCCAGGTAAGGTCCAAAGCGGTGTCTCCACCATTTCCACAAGCATAAGAAATAACTTGTGAGTATTTGACTACGTTTTGATTCTTATTAATACCTGTATCACCAGAGATTTCCTTAAAGGCAGCAGTAGCCGCAACCAGGTTATCATACGCAGTTTTGATAGGCTTAATAAGTGATTCTACATTCAGCTGTGCAATCGACACGGTATTACATAACTTATGCAGGTTTTTACCTGTATTAGTTAAATCATCAACACTTATAAGGCTATCATCACCGTTCAGAAGGCTTTCATTAGGTATTTCCGTTGTACCAGTACCAGCTTCCATCTGAATAAAGGTATAAGACTTGATTTGAAGGGTGCCGTCAACCGGACGGAGGAGCAACTCCAGCACGCATCGCAGGAAGGATACATCCAAAAGATCCTCCATGACAAAAGACTTGAGTGAATCGAGTCCACCCATTAAGAAAGCCGATCCCATGCCCAAGGCTTTGTTAGCCTTCCATTCCTTCTGGTAGAAGAATCTGTCCTTGATGGTATTACCAGACGTGATATTCAGACTATTGTTAGCCGATATATTAACATTCTTACCCGTGATATTCACATCGCCATTAGGTGCAGAGATCGTGATTCCCTGGAAGGCGTTTACCTCGACCGTACCTGCCGGCGATTCGATCGTTACGGAACGATCATCGGTACTACCTTTGATCTTATAGAATCCGTATCGGTCGGCCAGTTCAAATCCACCTCCCAGATCCTGCAAACCAGTTGGAGCTTCCCACCATACGCCCACAGGCCAAAGGCTCTTGAGACAGCTCAACGGGCCAAACAAACTTGAAACCATAGACGCCGCATTAGCACCATCAGTAAAGGTAAGATGATGACCTGTCTTCACTTTTATGCCATGCAGCCCCCCCCAGTGATCGAAAGGCAGAGAATCCTCCCAGTCACTTTTCACAAACGGAGCCGTGAGATAACCCATCGCATAAGGATGATCTATATTGCCATGCTCATAGCCCACCATCACCTCGTCGCCAACCGACGGCGTGAAGTTGACACAACCACCCGATGTTGCATAAGGCAACGTGACACGAATCCACGGCGTAGCATCATCCTCCTTATATTGCCAGGGATAGCGCACCCTGATACGGCCCAGGGACTCCGGATCTGTCGTCTGGACGACAAAAGCCACCTGAGGACGGGCATCACGGATCAGCACATCAGGCAATGCTGGCGGAACAGGAAGAGTTGTTGTCCATGCATCACTACCAGATGATGCAGTGAGGCTCTGACTATCCGCTTTAGATGAATCCAATGTCAACACAGGAATGGCTGTAACCAACAGTTTTTCCTGAATGACATTTTCCGTTTTTGCTTTATATGAATCCACGCCATCTGTTGTCTCCTTTTCAACACCAGTATACTTTTGTACGACGTCATATGAACCTTCTACCTGAATAACCACATAGTCAGTACCATCCACATGCAATTTATCGCCCAACTTAATGGGGGTAAAGCTATCTCCAAAATCCAGCCAGACAGCCTGTTCACCTATCTCCTTCTCCTTATTCCTGATGAGCGGATAGAACAAGTTGGTAAAGTTCTTAATAGTACCATCCGACCCAAACTTCTGCAGATTAGTACCTAAATGGGAGCTACCGTCATACGTTGCAAAAGGACTATACTTCGGGTCTGACACCTGATCTTCATTATCCTTCACAGGGTCATAGTTGTCCGTCTGCATCGTATAATTAAAGTTATTACCAAACTCAGCATAGTTCAAGGCTTGTAATGCTGTTTCCGCAATCAGATGAATAAGAAAATCACTGAGTGCCGTAAACCCCAAACATCTGAATGTAAAGCCTAAGGCATGAGATCGGAGCTCCTCTTGCCAGAGATCTGCCTGAGTGGTATAGAATATATTATGAAGTTTCATATCCGTCCATTCATCATTAGGAACGGCATCGTAGTTATAGCGCTTATCGGATGACGAGGCGTATATGCTAGTGGAACTCTTTTTCGTATGATTGCTGTAAGAATAGGCACGGTCCTCAACTGCAATACCTTCTGAGAGCACACTCTCATAATAACGTCTTTTGACGCCATTAGAAGACGCTGCCCAGTCGATGACGACTTCTTTTTCTTTTTCCTTGACAATATCCCCTTTATCATCCCGCTTATAATAATTCGTATCAGAAGGCTGCATGCCAAGGTTCAGTTTTCCATCCTCGAAATAGAGGAACTCACCGAAACGGTTGGCAGCTCGCACCATAAACTGATAGAAGCTCTCGTTATACTGTACGATATAAGGGATACGCAACTCATCGGAGTATGCCACATCCGATGTTGTAGTAGAAGAATTCTGAGTCACTGTCTCAGTCACCTTATACTTCAGCAATTGCATGTGATTGGCCACGAGCGCACTCAGTTTGGTGCACTTCGTTGCATCAGAATTATCCTTCAGATGAAACTTGGCCGACTCTTCCGCCAATATGTCGGTATAAAGTTTCTTGGCAGTGTAAGCGCGGCTGTACTTATCGAGAGTCATCACCTTGTCGGCACTGTAGATGCCCAGC
>Ga0310786_10001819_pt1 | contig 33917 bp, 27 predicted proteins | sample AusTroGonzalo_MG_FD_203881 | JGI IMG/M metagenome (GOLD analysis project Ga0310786, IMG submission 203881) | Bovine rumen microbial communities from tropical cattle in Woodstock, Queensland, Australia - Gonzalo_03 (v2) (version 2) | ecosystem: Host-associated > Mammals > Digestive system >... | reverse complement strand
AAAAAAATCAATTGATATTTTGGAGGTAAAATTTATAAATAATGTATTATGTCAACTACGTATACACCTGCTATGCAGCAATATATTGATTTCAAAAAACAGTACAGTGATTGTATACTTTTTTTTCGTTTAGGAGATTTTTATGAGATATTTTTTGAAGATGCAAAGTTGTGTAGCAAGCTCTTGGACTTAGTTTTAACATCAAAAAACAAGAATTCAGACAATCCAATTCCTATGGTATGAGTTCCATATCACAGTGTGGACAAATACATTACAAAGATGGTGAATTTGGGCTATAAAATAGCTATTGCTGAACAAATTACAGATCCTGTCCCAGGAAAATTGGTAGAAAGAGAAGTGATTTCTGTAATTACTCCAGGAACATACATCAAAGAAAATCAAAACAATTTCTCATATATGGCAGCTATCACATATGAACCATACAGGAGTGGAGAAAATTATCATTTGGCTTGGTGAGATTTTACTATTTGAGAATATAGCACAAAGAGCTTTGAATCTATTTGAGATTTGGAGAAATTTTTGGCTGTATTGAATCCTGTGGAAATTATTTTAGACATTGGATTACAAGGAAAAGATGCTTTGCAACAGTCGATAAAAAATTATTTGAATAGTCTGATTTCTATCTACGATATACCTGTAGATCCTGACAAATATATTTTGGAGCAATGCAAAATCCAGACTTTAGCAAGTTTTGGACAGGCTTTGCAATGATGAAGGATTTGAGCTTTTGCTCTACTTTTGCACTATATCAAAGATACTCAAAAAGATAATTTGAAAAATATTATTCGTGTATCTCATCATACTATGAAAGATCGTGTGTTATTGGATGAAATCACGATTAAAAATTTGGAAATTTTTTCGAGCAATTATGAGCATAACGAGAAATATAGTTTAGCTGGAATATTGGATAATACTAGGACAAATGCTGGAGCAAGATTGCTTCGTGCGGTTTTGATGAATCCAATCAAAGACAAATCTGAACTAAAAAAGAGAGTAAATAATATCGAATATTACATCCAAAACCTCGAAACAAGCAGAATTTTCCATGCGGTATTGTGATGAGCATTAGATTTACAAAAAATAGTTTCAAATATTTTGTACAAAAAAGTTTTGCCATGATTTTTTGTAAAACTCAGATTTACATTGGGATTATTCTTTGAAAATAATGAAATATTAAATGAATTAAAAAGACTTTGATTGTCTGAGAATGCATGTAATAGATTGGATGAGTTGTATAATTTCTTGAAAAAAACACTGAAAAATGATGAATATATCAAAAATGATACAGATTTTATTGCCGATTGAGTAGATAGTGAAATTGATGAATTGAGAAAAATCGCTTATCATAGTGATGAATTGATTTTGTGATATCAGCAAGATTTAGCGAGATTGAGCTGAATCGCAAATGTAAAACTGAAATTTGTAATAAATCAGTGATATTTCATAGAAATAACGAACAAAGATATCGAAGCATTTGAAAGTAATATTGTGAAAGTTGCAGCAGATTCTCCAGAAAAATACAATATGATTAGGAGAAACACATTGAAATGATGACAGAGATATTCAAGTGAGTTCTTGGATTCAATACAAGAAAAAGTTTTGGAGGCCAGAGATTGATTGGCAAAAAAAGAATTTGAGATATTGCAAGAAATCAAAAATACAATCTGAACAATGACAAACGAGATTTATGAATTTGCAAATGTAGTAGCTTGGTTTGATTTGTACACTTCACATGCTATTTTTGCTAGTGAAAATAATCTCGTAAAAGCTGAATATATCGACTCAGGAGAGCTAAAAATCAAAAATGGAAGACATCTTGTGATAGAAAAATTTTTGGACAAAAATGATCAATTCATACCAAATGACTTGGTTATGAACGATGAAAAATGATTTTTGCATGTGGTGACATGACCAAATATGTGATGAAAATCTACATTCCTTCGCCAAAATGCTTTGATAGTTTTGATGGCTCATTGTGGATTATATGTACCAGCATCAGAAGTAGAAATGCCAATAATTGACTGAATATTTGCGAGAGTCGGAAGTTGAGATGTTTTGGCAAAAAACCAATCTACTTTCATGACTGAGATGGTCGAAGTAGCAAATATTTTGAATAATGCAACCAAAGATAGTTTCATAATTTTCGATGAACTTGGAAGATGAACATCGACATACGATTGACTAGCTCTGACCAAGGCAATTTTGGAATATGTAGCTACTCAAACCAAAGCAAAAACCCTCATAGCGACCCACTATCACGAACTGATTGAGATGGAAAAAATGTATGAATGAGTAAAAAATTATTCTGTTAGTGTATACGAGACAGAGAAAGAAGTAATTTTCATGAAAAAGATAGTCGAGTGATGAGCTAGCAAAAGCTATGGTTTGGATGTAGCTAAAATTGCTGGAATACCCGCTATCATACTCCAAAGAGCAGGAGAAAATTTAGAAGAATTAAAAGAAACAGCCACACAAAATACAAAAAATGTAAGTAATCAAAGCCTATTTTCTCCAAATAGATTTGTCCAAGTTTCAGATCCAAAATTTGAAAAAGTAAAAAATATCATCAATAGTTTTGATGTGAATAATATCACTCCACTTCAAGCTTTGCAACTATTAGCAAAGATAAAAGATGAACTAAAATAAATTAATATTGACTTTTTTTAAAAAATACATATATTGATATGTGCAGATTTTATAGTTATAAATATTACTATGAGAGAGTGTCAAATTGCCCCAAGTATAACAAATAGAGAAGATCCTCTTACTGAGAAATACCTAAAAGATATAAGTAAACAACCTTTATTAAATACTGAAGAAGAAATAGAAGCTTTTATGCAAATTAGATTATTAACAAAAGAAATTCCGGACTTAAACAATATTATTGCCGATTTGAATGAAAAATATAGAGGATTAACACCAGAAGATGATAAGCTTAAAAAAGATTATGATAAGTGTATTAAAAAAACTCAGGATGATATCAAAAGTAAAGAAGAAGAGATAAAAAATAATGTAGATAAACTTGTTAAAGCAAATTTAAGATTTGTTGTTAGTGTGGCTAAACAATATAATCATTATCAATCTAAAGGAATAAAATTACAAGATTTGATAAGTGAGTGAAACCTTTGACTAGCAAAAGCTATTGTTAGATTTGATGAAACAAGATGATTTAAGCTCATTTCCTATGCGGTATGGTGGATCAGGCAAGCAATTTTACAATACATTGCAGAGAATAGTTCTCCGATTAAACTACCTATGAATAGAGTAGCTTATAATAATAAATATAACAAAGCTGTAGATGCTTATGTAAAAAAACATTGACACAAACCAAGCGATTATGACCTTATGGAAGCCCTAAATACAGATAAAGAGTGATTAGATAAATATAGAGAAGGTCGTATTAAGATGTTATCATGAGATGCTCCATGATTTGAAAATGATGAGGATGAAAGTACAGTTTTTGAAAGATTAAGAAATGATATAAAAATGCCTGATGAAGAATTGGAAATAAAAGATATGCAGCACGCTGTAAGAAAAGCATTACTAACAACTCTAAATCTTGGTAAAATAAGTAAAAAACAATATGATATAGTTACTAAATATTTTGGACTAGAAACTTGAAAAGAAAAAACATTTGAAGAAATTGCGGAAGAGATGGATCTTTCACGTGAGCGTGTCAGACAACTATGTTATAAAGCTCTTGAAAAGCTTCGTAAAGTTCATTCGTGAAAACTACTTGAAGCTTTATATAAATCTTTATAAATAACTGAAAATCCTACACTAGGCAGAATTTTCTTTCGAGTAATAATTAGGAAAATTATAATTTTATTCTCTCAATTTAGCTCAAGTAGCTTCAACTTTCTTGATTACTTTGTCCATGACAGCATTAATTTCTTCTGTCTGCATATTTTCTCATTTAATCTTTATCTTGAATGCTATAGATTTTTTTCATGCTGGTAAATTTTCTCACTTATACAAATCAAATACTTCTAAATCACTAACTCAATTTACATTTTTTGCTACATCAAGTACTGTACCATAATCAACTCATTCATCTATTACAAAACATAAATCTCTCCAAACTATCTGATCTTGTAATGTCTCGTATCCATCTACTACATAGTCTGTATTTTGTAAGAATTCGTTTATTGTAGGCAAATCAAATGATACATAAACTAAGTTTGCTGTTTCAGGGATTTTGTAGTTTTTCAAAATTAATGGATGGATTGTTCAGACAAATCAAACTACTTTACCACCATAAACTATATTTCATTGTTTTTTTGGGTGATAAGCTACTTTTTCTGTCTTTTCATAAGAAATTTCTCAAGTTAATCCGAGAGTATTAAATAGTTTTTCAATATCTCATTTTGCTTCAAGTAACAAATCTTCATCCCAAGATTTTGTAGATTTTTGGTAATACATACCAGCAAATTGTAATCTCTCTCAAACAAATTCATTTGCAAATTTTGCATTTTCTTTTTTGATATCGTATTTCTTAGACCAAATTCTACCTATATCAAACATCTTGAAATCATCAAAGAATTTACAATTCTTTGTCACATAATTTATCATAATGTAATCGATATCATCTCTCAAATATGGTTTATCTGTATCGATAGGATTTTTTAATCCGTATAAATTATCCATATCAACACCAAACATTTCCAAACTTTTTTTGTCTACCCATGGATATGTCTCTACCTGATCAAATCCAAAATCTCTGACAAAACATTCTTCCAAATCCCTTGATAGATTTACCAAAGTAGATGTTTTTGGTAAAGTAATATTTGATTTCATAGCCACATTTGGGATCTTTTCGTATCCATAAATTCTAGCAACTTCTTCGTATATATCTTGTACGATAGTAATATCGTCTGGAGATCTCCAAAAAGGAACCGAAACTTCATTTCCTTTTATCCCAAATCATAACCTAGTCAAAATAGTTTTTGCAGTTTCTTCAAATCAATCCACTTTTTCTCCAAATATAAAATCTTGCAATTCATTGTAGTCTACTGTCACAACATTTTGGAAATAAGAAAGACTCGTATTTCCCTGTGTGAAATGACTAATTCATCATATCTCATAATTTCACAAATCTTTTGAATAATATTTCAATAAATCCAAGAAGAATATGAATACATATTGGCTAAATGATGGACTAATATTTTTTTCATATCTTAATTCAGCATCAGTTCTTAATCACAACCTAACTCATGTTTTCCTAACGCATACTGGATCAAAGTTTGCTATCTCAACCAAAATATTTTTTGTCGTATCACTTACTCATGAACTCAATCATCATACAACTCAAGCCAAAGCTAAAACTTTTTCTTCATCAGCAATAACCAAATCTGTAGCTTGTAGTGTATGTTCTTTCTCAAATAAATCTACAAATTTCTCTCAGTCTTTTGCTTGTCTAACTATAATGCTTCATTTTACTTTATCAGCATCGAAAAAGTGAACAGGCTGTCATGTGATATTCATAAATAAGTTACTGAAATCTACCCAATTTGAAATTGGTTTACTTCATAAATCGTACATATGAAGCCTAGAAAGCATTTCACCAGGACGAACTGTTACATTGTTTATTTCCATCAAAATATATGAATTTACATTATCACTTTCTGTTTTTAATCAAATTTTAGTGGCTCATTTATTGTTTATCAAATCTAATATATTCGTATTTTTTAATTCATCAAAATATTTGCTAATTGCATTATATGAGATTTTGTCATTTCAGTACATAGAATACAAATCTACAGCCATTCCAAAATGTCCTGTCAAATCAGGCCTATTTGTAAGTCATTTATTATCTACATCGATTACTGCAGAATCTAATCGTGGATATTTGTCAGTCAAAGATGTACCTAAATCAGCATCTGTAATATCATCAAAATCCTTGTCTAATTCCCATATTCGAGGTTTATCTGTGTCTTCAGGTATTCCCAATTCATTTTTTGAACAAATCATTCCATTTGAATCTACTCCACGAAGTTTCCTTGGAGTGATAGTAATTCCAACTTCTTTGAAATAAGCTCATTCCAAAGCAGCTACTATATAGTGTGCTCATTGTACATTTGCTGCTCCACATACTATTTGAAATTTTCATTTTGGTCCACAATCTACTTGGCAGACACTCATGTGATCTGAATCTGGATGATTTTCTGCAGACATTATTTTTCATATCACGATATGTTTATCAATCTTTCTCTGGATGATTTCTTCTACTTCTACAGTTTTCAAAGTGATTTTTTCTGCTATATTTTCTACAGAATCATTGATTGAAATAAAATGTTTCAAAAGATTTAATGAATATTTCATATTTTAATGAAAAAAAATAAACAAAACACTTTTATCAATTAAATTGAAAAAATAAAGAGAAAATTTGCTTTTTTTCATACAAAGTTCACATATCCGTAATTAGTATTTTTTTGATATTTTAAAAAAATTTAATTCAACAATAAACTATGCAGCCATACTTACTGGCCCACTATACATTTGTACTGTTTTACCTTGAGTATTTAGATTTGCGAATATATTTTCGCAGTATTTTCTGATTTGTTCAGCATCATAACTTGAAATCTGAACTCAGTTAGATCAATTTACGAGAGAATTTAGATAGCTATTAAAATCTCAATTTTCTCTAGCATAAAGTGAAATAAATTCACATGCATCTTCATTTGCTTGTTCTTCTACGGTTTTATATATATTCATAGTAGCAAGCTTTGTAAGAGGCTTTCATTTTAATGTTATAATATTTCTTAAAGTATCTTTAAGTCATTTAACATTTTCATCGGCCTCATCAGCAATCTTAATATGTGCTAGTTCGTGATCAAGCACGTGTTTTATTTGTTTTTTTGGATCACGTTCTTCATTACCAATGGCTATCATTAGTGGATCTCTTGGCATTTCAGTTCAGATTTCCACTATATTGTTTTCAACATGTCATACCGGACTACCATTTTTGAAACTTATCTCTAAATTTGGATATCTTTTCTTAGCAAATTCAAATAAAGCTTCATCTCTAGATCATTGTTCTATCAATCAATCTACAGTATAGCTTCATCTATTTGCTGATTTTCATTCAGTTGCTTCTTTTTTCTCTCCATCTGGAGTTTTTCCCTTTCAATCACCTTCTTTTCATTTTCAATCACCTCATTTTTCTTTTGATTCGCTACCTTTTCAAGAACCTTCTTTAGTTTCTGGTTTATCTGGTTTTGGATTACCATCTTTTTTCTCTGGATTATCTACTTTAGCTTCAGGCTTTTTGTCTCCTTTTTTCAATGATTCTATAGTCTTTAATAATTCTTTATTAGTCTTATCTAATTCAGCATTTGCTTTTTTTAGTGTAGCATTCTCCTCACTCAATTTTTTATTTGCTGCCAAAACTTCTTCTATCTGCTTTTTACATTTATCTTCTACCTCCTTCAATTTTGCATCGAAAGACTCTTTTACTTTAGCTACTTCAGCTGAAACAGCAGCAGCTGTAGCTGCTCATGCTGCGGCAGCAGCAGCCTCTTTCTTTTTGGATCACGTTCGTTTTCCTCGTCCATCAAACCACGATTTATCAGTATTTAAGAAACGCTTATCTAGCCATTCTACTCATGTTCATGGTCATGCTGTACTTATCTTGTATTCTTTCTTCTTAGTTTTTAAGGTATCGTAAGATATATTCTTAGGCTCCGATGTAAGCACACTACCAACTACCTTACCAGCATTGATTGGTACTTTGACGGCTGTTTTTCATACATTAATAACTCATTTTCAAACAGCTTTCAAAGGAGCTTCTACAACAGCTCAAGATAAACCAGCAATTAGTGCTATAGGAGTATTCAAAATCTTTTGATATCGTTTTTTATCTGGTCATAATAAATCGCGTATTTTATCTTTTGTAGTCCTTAAACAATTTAAATAATCTTGAAAAAATCATGTAGTAGTATTTACTACATCAGAACCGGTCTCCAATCATGCTTGCAGAGCTTGTCAAGGTGCCTTTCGCACATTTCTAAGCCAACCTCTAAGTCATCATCATTTCTTTTCAGCCATCAACTTACCAAAAGATAATAAAAAAATCTTTCCACTTCTTAGTATAAATATTTTTTATAATTTGTCAAATGAAAATAAAGACTTTTTTGGATGATTTTTGACATAAAAAATTTTTTGTTATATAATTAAACATAGAATTTTAGATTTTAAATCGCTCCCAATGGCAAACGAGACATGAAGTAGTGCAGACAAATTAGATCTTAAGGAGTTTTTAAATCAAAACAAAATTGACTTAAGAAGTAATTTAAGTGAGGACTCTAAGGAACTATTAGCTAAAACTTATTCTGTATCTGACTTAATAAAATTCAGTAAAGAAGCTAAATGAAAATGAATGGAAACTATTAAACGTAACATTTTATCAATTCTTGAAAAGAAAGATGAAATAGACAGGGACGCTTCAGAACAGATAAAAAAAGAAAACGAAGCTTTGGCCTCATTTAAAAGTGAAAAAGATGCCCTTGATGCAAAAAAAGTAGAAGATATAGCCGCCTTAAAGAAATTATTAGAGTATGATGACGATGACAAATTAAACAAAAATAATGATAATAATGAAATAATGGAAGTTTTGCTTGGAGCTATTTCAATGAATGAAAATAATAATCAAACATTAAAAGATATAAAAATTTTGCAAGAAAGAAAACAAGAAGCTAGAGACAATAATAAATTAGAAGAGGTAGCAAAAATAAATGAAGAATTAGAAAAGAAAAAATGAGAGTTAAAATGATTAATATGACAAAAAGATTATTTATATGAAAAATATCTTAGACAGAAACAAGATTCGGAAAAATATAATGATAATGGTTGACAATGAATACAAGAATTTAAGCGCTGGTGACCTTTGTTTTGTAAAAAATGAGATACACTTAAATGAACAGGACAAGAAGTGGTTTTTGGTATTGCGAATCCATTCAAAGATAAGCGTAGAGCTCGTAGAAGGGTTAATCGTGTAATTAGCAGAATGAATGAGATATGAAAAGATTCTACCGCCTGAATGAAGATGGTAATGAATAGATGTTATGTTAATTGACTTCGTCCAATTAGGAGATGAATGAAAAGTGTTGCAAATACATTTAGATTGACAAATCCAGTTAAATTTAGCGAACAATATGATAAACAAGTTAAAGAATTTATTAGTAATTTGACTGATGAAATAAAAGCATGAGGAAAATTTGGAGAAGATGATAAGAAAACAATAGCATTAATAGAACAAAGATTAAAACGATACAAACAGGATTATAAGCAAAAATTCTTAGCAATGTAATTTTTATTCATATAAACTAAAAACATGAACACATTAAAAGATGCAGTAGAATATGTATACAATTATATAAAAGATTATAATACACAAGATTGAGAAAGCTTGGACAAAAGTGTCCTTTATGATATGATGGAAGATATGTTACTTGATGTAGTTGATAAAGTTATATCAGATGAAGAAATGAAAACTCGAATTTCAAGCAGAGATGATTCATATTTAGATAAAATATTAAATGAAAAATTATGAGAAAATTATCCTGCATTACTGCAAGAAATGACAAATGATATTTTGAATGAATATGTCTTATGAGAATGAGAAGATGAAGCGTAAATTTATTTTTTAATTCGTAATAATGGCTGACAATAGTGCTGCAAAGTCACATTTGAATAGTATAGAAGCAAAATTAAATGATATGAGAGACTTGAATAGCTTGAGTACTATTATTCACCAAACAACTTTAGATTTGGCTAATGTTTTGTGATCATGAAAAAACTTATTTGTAGATAATGATATAAAAACAAGCATTGATGCTATAGTATGAAGGCTTCAAACTGGATGAGGTATACAAACTCATATAGAATGAGAATATGCTTCAATAGCAAGTAAATTTGCAACAGCATGATGATGAAGATGAGCAGATGCAATTAAGAGATCTGCAAATGAAGATCGAACTAGATTAAAATGAACAGACATTATTCTTAATGACTGAAGTGCATGATGACCAGGAACTAATAGTAGATCATCATCATTAGATAGAAGGACAGCTGAATATTTGGCGATACAACAATATATAAATTGATTTCATGCAGGATTTACAGTATGAGATTTAAATGTAAATGTAACAGCACCAGCATGAAATATAAATCTTAGTGCTCGAAGGACCGGAGCAGCATTACCAGCAGAACCAGCATACGAATTATGTGATGCTGATTGAAATAGTGTAAAATCATGATCAGATTATAAGGTAAAAATATGAGGTAACGAATATACACTATCATGAATAAATTGGAATAATGTTACTAGAACGTATGATTTTGCAGGATTAACTATTTATCCGCCATTAACAAATATGCCACAAACAGTAGAGTTGTCTGTTAATGCTAGATGTGCTTGAGTGACTAATTGAATTAATGTAATACATAATAAGAAATTTAAACTTACGTTAAATGATTGAACTCCAAAAGTTGATACAGTGGGAGCTCGTGATACAGCTTTTGATGAATATGAAGCTAGTGGATGACGTCATGCTATATCTGAGCAACTTAATACAAAAATAAATGTGAGAGATAATGATCCAGAAATATGAAAGAATGTATTGGAAAGAAAAGCAATAGAGGCAGCTCTAAAATACAAATGAGGAACAAAATATGATTCACTTACAGAAAAACAAAAGAGGTTATTTTATGAAAGAATATGTAGATCTTTTGCTTGATGACCATGATTATTTGCACCTGTATATACATGATGATGAGTTATCGATATAGACCCAGCAAGATACAATAAAATGAGAACTTGGTTTACACATGGAAGTAGATCTTGGAATAATGATCCAAATGTTATATGATCAGCTAGTGCTTATAAGACATTTATTCATTCTCATCTTGATGAAAAATGTGATGAATATATTTTAACAACACTGCAAACTTATCTACAGGACGATACCAGAAATACGGCATTAAAAGCAGAATTATCTAAATTTTTACAAGAAATAGACAATAATAAAATAGATGACGATCATGTAAATTGCCAAGTACATAGAGATTTGGATCATAGAAAATATAGGATGAAAAGATGACCACGATCACCATTCCGTCCAAGAGATGTTAATTATATGAGATTTTTCTCAGATTCTACAGTTAGTCTCAAAAATCAACAGGTAAATATATATACACAAATAGATAATCCAGAACCAGTAAATTATGATATGAGTTTGAATGTTACATGAAAAAATAGCATAGAAGTTGCAATCAAAATAGACTGAACAAATGAAGTTATAAAACAAAAATCAGCACAACCATCTACATTAGTGCGTAAAATCATGAGAGATCAAAGGATTAAACATGGTAAAGTGAGAGCTCATATTGGTTTCAATATATACAAAAGCATAATACAAATGGCTCAAGAAAAAAATATCAGCCTAACATACCGTGGTATGGAATGAAAAATGAGATGAAATAGATTGCATAGAAGTTGGGAAACAAGAAAAATAAAATTAGATGAACATTGAAATATTGCTATCAAACAAATTGATCACATAACGACCACAAATACAGAAAAAGATATATTTGTTTTCGATCAAAATTCATTTTTGAATGTAAATGAGTTTGATACAGGTCAGACAAATTGAAGATTGAGAGAAGGATTAGAGACATTATGATATCATTTTAATATGGCTATGGATGCTCTACATAAACAATATCGTAGATGAACAGAAAGGAGAGTTATGTGATTGATTCATTCCAAAAATAGGATGAAATTACCAAGTAGCTTCTGGTTATCACCAATCAAAAAAATATTGAATTGTTGAACAGTTACAAATTTTGATTTCAATACAACGGTTAATTCTCATGGAACAGATATAAAAATAGACTTCAGAAAAAATAAGTTTACTTTAGACACACAATATAAAAAATCAGACGGTACCATGGAAAATATAACTGTAAAATGAAGAGATTTATGAAAGATATTAAATCATAGAGAATGAAGAGTTAGAATTTTTGATGGTAGGGAAAGAGATATCGCAGAATGAATATATGCTGCTATGATAAATGCATTGAGGAAAAATGCAAAAGTAGCTCGTACAAATTTCTGAGTAAGAGATAATATAACATGAAATATGTATATTTTGGATGAAGATGGACAATTTGGTGTGATAGCTAGAGAAGACTTCAAATGAGATAATAAAGTGAAAAATCCAATGAGATGACCATTACGCCGATGGAAAAAGAAATGATCATTGAAAAAGAAAAGATTGGATAGGACAGCACGAAGACCATTGGAACCTGCAGAACAAAGAGAATTGATGAAAAATCCATTCCTTATGCAGAGATTTATCAAAGCAATGAATAGGAGGATGTGACTTTGAGAAAGTATGAGATCGATATTTGTTAAATAAAGTTAAAAATAGCAAAAAATACAACCCTAGATTTATCTAGGGTTTTTTAAAATGTCAAGATGAGCTCACTAGTATAATGCAGTATTTTTGCAAATTTTTTTGTTTTATATTAAAATATAATATGACATATTTTACACACATAAGCATACTGAAATGTCAAAACTATTGAATGCATTTGACCGTGATAATAAAAAAAACAATTTCGATACCATTAAAAACGCGATTAATAGCGCAAATAAAATGAAAGATATTGATGATGTTGTAGAAGAAAAAAGACAAGAAATCTTTGATATTTTATCTGATAGTAGAATAGATTGCAAAAATACTGAATTTAAGGAGTCATTAGTGAATATGCAGACAGCTTTAAAGGACAAAAAGGATGCTTTAGAAGAACATTTATGAGAGGTTAATAATTTTAATATTTCAAGAGATAATACAGATCTTAAAACATATTGTGAGGCTATTTTAGCTCCAGAAAATCCAGCAAATATAGATACAACACTAGCTTGAACTTGTGGAACCTTAATATCTAGTTTGCAAAATGTTTATACAAAATGAAAAACTAATGAGAAATTGTTCTCTTGAAAAAAAGACCCTGCAGACTGATCATTAAAAGACTTAACAGACCCAGATTGATTTAATGCAATAATGACAAGCTCAGACACTGCAAGTTTAGGGTCTAATATAGATAATTTTGTAAAGAAAGTTAATTCATCAAAAGATAATAGTTTTGCTATCACATGAAGCAAATTATATACAAAAGATCAGGCAAAAGTCGCAGCTCGTATTGCTATATTTTTGCATTGCACTCAAAGAGCACTTAATGAGTGAAGAATTGCAGATAAAACAAAAATCAATGAAATAATTAAAAATTTAGAAGAAGAACAAATTCCTAAAATTAGATCAATATATAACCTACAAAAAGAAAAGAAAGCTGTCGATGCTGAACTAGAGACTTTGGTTGATTTAGAAAAAAATGATAATACAGATATACAGCGGACGGACACAACAACACATATTGATCTTACAGATGCTTTCGAGGGTAAGAGTACAGATAAAGCTCAGAACATAGATTTTTATAATTTAAGCAAAAATGATATAAAGATCAATATTTCTGGTACAGAATATACTAAAGATAATATTATTTTAAAGGATTCGAATTGAGAAAAAATCGAGCTAAATATAGATAGTGGTAATCCGTCTGGTGATTTTGATTTGTATGTAAAAATATCTTGAAATGAAGTAAAAATATGAAAAATCAACTTAGATTACATAGATCAAGCCAAAGCATCATTCACTCTTGTGCAAGACCCAGATGTGATAAAAAATTTAACTGCATTATGAATTACGGTTTCATGAGATGTTGACCTATCTATACCAATTATGGCAGTTAAAAAAGTTATACCAGTAAAAAATACATGACAAATATCATTGACTAGAAATATAGTCGCAAAAATAAAAGCATGAGCACCAAATCCAAATCCAAATCCGAATCCAAATCCAAATCCGAATCCAAATCCAAATCCGAATCCATGAAATACTTTTGATGTAGAAGCATCACTTTCTAATGTTACAGAAGTATCTCGTGAAGAAGCTGAAAGAGTAGCTGAAGAACAGCTGAGGGAAAGATATGCAAATTTACCACGATATAGTCCAGATAGGATAAATTTATTCTTGAGAAGAGATTATATCAAAGAAAAGTATGTCAGAAAAATTATGGATAGTGAAAAGTGAATGTCTCGAAAAGGTAGAGATATTAATGCGACAGATCGTCAGCAAATACAAAATTCACAGGAAAAAATATTTGATGACGAAATAGAAACAATAGATGTGAAAACAAAATGTCCACATACCTATACAGAAATTGATAATTTATGCAAAAGTTTCACGTGAACTGCTCCTACTTTCTTGTCAACAATGACAGAACCTGTATTCCAACAAAGATTTGCCGACATAATTAATGCAGATCCGCCATACGACAAACCAAGTATTGTAGAAGTTATATGAAAAGAAAGAGCACTTACATATTCTTCAAATATTTTGATGAGATTAAATATGTTTGTAAATCATCAAAGGATGGTAAATGATATAAAAGACTATATTACGTCATGATGAACCACACTTACCGATGCACAGATAGATACTTATTGTCGTACAAAAATTAAAACATATATGGATACATATAACGACATACCTAATTTCCTAAAATCAATAGGAACGACATTAGAGGATACGAATCTTGGGGCAACCCTTAGATGATCTACTGGAGCTCTAACAACAATTGCGGCACAAACAATGAATTTGAAAATGAATATTATTAAAAAATGATCAGCTGCTTATAAAATAAAACAAAAAAAATGATTTATTGCAAAGACATGAGATGTGATTGATAGTGGTTTTGCTAAAAAGCGAAAAAAAGAAATGCCTCTTCGACTTTTAGAAACTTGTTGATGGGCTAGATGAATAATAAGGACATGATCAGTGGTTTGAGCATGAATATTATGAGGTTTAGTATGATGACCATTGTGAACAGCTTTAGCAACTGGTACTACTGTATGACTTAGGACATTATTCTCAAAATATTCACATTATACCAAAGAACATGAATGACAAATGAAAAATGAGGCTGTAGATAGAGCTAATTATGAAGCTGAACGTAGTAGATTAAGGAATCTCATTTCTGGAAAAAAATGGCATGAGAGGCTTTGATTACGAGGAAAAGATAGAAAAGATGTTAGACATCGAAATAGGTATGTACGTACAACGCATTGAAGATCAGAAAATACATTAAAATTAGCAAGTGATATTAAAGCTATTACTAATAGAGATGCAGCTTTAAATACAACAGAGAGAGCACAACTAGAGAATCTTGTAGCAGAGTGATTAGCTCGTTTGAAATATTACAAAGAAACATGACAGAACTTTTTATGATCTGATGATGTGAATAAAGCAGAAGAAGATTATAGATACTTATATTCAAAATTAATTGCTTGAGCAAAAAGATTAGGTTGGATGGATGCTGCAGATAAAATTGATGAAGGAGTTATAACATGACATCCAAATTATACAACAACGATGAATTCATTAAAAAATTGATATGATGAAGCAAGAAAAAGATTTAAGAATAAACGTGCTGCTCTATGACGAGGAAATGCTGTAGTTACATGAGCTGTGGCTTGATGACTTTCTTATTTGACTACAAAATTCTGAAGAAGACACAGGTTTTGAGAATGAGATGAGCATAATTTTCAAACACCATGAGATCATCTCGCTTCAGATCCAATGGTGCATGTTGAACAATGAGGATGAACAGATTCGTTACACGATGTTTTCGAAAATGCTATGACATCAAATTCTGATGCAACTTGATATAAACTAATCGTATCTCCGGAAGTCGATTCATTACCAACTTGAGCCGGTTCATCACATGATTTTGCAAGCTTAACCTCAAAAATTTGAAGTATTACCCCACCATCAGATCCAGATACAGCAGCAGCATTTAATAAAGCAATGACATTACGTGCAGATCGAGAACATATACCATTTTACAAAAGAAGTGCATTAGAAAAAGCTTTAGCATATGCAAAAAGTAAATGAGCAGATGTAGGAAATCAATATTTGTTCTGAGAAAGATTTGCAGAAACTGTGAGTGAAACACTACAAGCAAGAGCTGATGCTGGTATGACAAGCATCCCTATTGATGATATAGTATTTTGAAAGAGTGCAGCACATGCCGCAGAGAGTGTAGCTTGAAGTGCTGGAAATTTGGCCGAAAGATCTATGAATGGAGTTCTTGTAATAAAGAAAGCTGGTCTATGAGCTTGAGTGCCAATTTCTAGGAACACATTCAAAAGGCATGAAGGAAATGTTAAACCAACTTCTACAGCTACACCATAATTTTATATAATAAAATTTTGACAAATGATTAGAGACGATTTTTTGGAATCAGTATTAATAAAAGCATGAATACCACAAGATGATGCTTTTGGTTATTTTGTAGAACAAGCAGAACCTGTATTAAATGATCGAGTAATCACAAATGTCACATGACAGCTAGATGAAGAGCAATTGGATACATTTATGAATTTAGCTGCTAAAAAAGCTGATGAATCGGTAATATATAATTATCTTTGTTCTGTAATACCAAATTATGAAGAATTTATATGAAAGGTATATGATGATTTTGAAAAAATGTATCTAGATTATTTTAAAGAATTTTCAAAAAAATAAATAAATCAATCAATCAACCATTTACTATATGCAAAAAAATCCTACTACATTTACTAGTGGGATTTTTTTATTAATTTCTTGAAAGTTAACGTTTTTTTATTATAAAGAACTGATATTTATTTTTTAAAAGTAGTAAATTATGGATCTTTCTACATATAAAACACAAATGGAAAAAGCATTGAAATACTTAGAAACTGAGTTTATGTGACTTCAACTTGGTAGAGCTTCTACAGGTCTTGTAGAAAATGTTACAGTGCATGCAAGTTATGGAGATATGAAAATACCTCAAGTAGCACATGTCACAATTATGGATCAGCAAACACTAAAAATTGAACCATGGGACAAAAAAGAATGTTGAGCCATAGCAAAAGCAATTTATGATGCTGAATTATGATTAGCTCCACAAAATGAATGAATGTATGTTTTGATAAAAATTCCTGCATTGACTCAAGAAAGGAGAGATGAAATCAGCAAAAAAGTAAAAAATATGTGAGAAGAGACAAAAGCAAAAGTTAGAGTAGTGAGACAAGACGCTATGAAAGCTACAAAAAAATTATTAGAAGACAAAGAAATCTCTGAAAATGAGAACAAAGCAAATGAAGCAAATATTGAAGAATTGACAAAAGAATTTAATACAAAAATAGACAATTTGGTCAAAGCAAAGTCCGATGAAGTGATGAAAATATAATTTATAATATTACATAAAAAATGAAATCATTTTTGAGTTTATTGTACACACAATTAATTACACGTCCTGTATTCAATTTGTTGATAATCTTTTTAGCAGTATTCAATTGAAATCTTTGATTGGCTATTGTTATCATTACATTAATTTTTAGGTTTGCACTAATAAAATTTACATCGGCATCAAATCAGATGTCTCACTGAATGAATGAGTTGCAACCAAAATTAAATGAAATCCAAGAAAAATACAAAGATGATCCAAATAGACAAGCTGAAGAAATTATGAAGGTTTTCAAAAAAGAATGAAAATCTCCAATGAAATGATGTCTGAGAATGTTCATACAAATACCTATTCTTTTGTGATTATACACAGTAATTAGGAGATTGACACAATGAACAATAGCTCCAGATTGGTTGTATAGTTTCTTTTATAATTTTGGAAGTAAATTTGTATCAGATTCAGCAGAATTGAATGCAAATATTCAGAATACATTTTTGTGAATAGATTTGTTTGCAACTAAAAATTTAGTCTTAGCACTTATTACAGCATTGCTTACTGCGTGACAAATGAAATTGACAACATTGGTTCAACCAAAAGCAGCACCACAAAAAATGCCAAATTGACAGGCTATGCCAGATATGTCGAAAATGATGTGATGAATGTCTTGGTTTATGGCAATCATGATAGCATTTACAGTATATTCATTACAAGCAGCTATGTGACTGTATATCGTTACTACGACATTATTCTCAATTTGCCAATATTCACGACAATATAGAAGCTTATTACATGCAAAACGATTGGAATTTAGAGGTAAACCAACTATCGTAAAAGGATAATTTTCAAGGATGGAAAAATTATTTTATCAAAGTATATTAGATCATACTGAATTTGAAATCCCCAAAATCAAATGATCAAGATTTATTTGAAATGTTTTTTATGTAAAAAACAAAGAAGAAGCAGAAAAATACATCAAAGAAATTTCAGATAAATACAGAGACGCCACTCACAATTGCTTCGCTTATACATATTGAGCAAATATAAATTTTGATTTGTTTTGAAATTTGGAAATTACAGTCGATAGCTTTAGGCAAAGTGACGACTGAGAACCAGCAAACACCGCAGGAAAACCGATTTTAGCACAAATACAATGACAAAATTTACACAATATTTTGATAGTTGTTACAAGATATTTTGGATGAACATTATTATGAGTAGGATGACTCATACAGGCATATTCAGAATGTGCTAAACAGACAATTTTACACTCAAGAATAGATGAGGTAGAGCTAACTCAACAAAAAACAATATCTTTTGAATATGAAAATATGAGCTTGGTGATGAATTTACTAAATAAATACAATGCAAAAATTACATCCGAAAACCATGGAAATATAGCAGAAATTACATTTGAAATAAATAAATGATTTCTAAATTCTTTTAGTTCTGAATTAACAGAACTCTCAAAATGAAAAATAAAAATATAAAAAAGTATACTTTTTTTGTCACAAAATGAATTTTCATTCGTATATATAGATAGTGGTATTTAGACTTTTTATGTAAAATGAAATTAAAAGATTATTTCCAAAATAAACAAGAGTTCCAACTTAGTGAAAATGAAAAACTTGCACTATACGAAAAAATAATTTCTCAACAAAAGAGGAAATCTCTTTCTCGTATGGTAAAAGTTAAATATTTCGCTTATTGACTAATCTTGTTTGTATTATTATTCGGTATATACTGAGTATATTTTGATGTAGATTGGGATATAAATTGAATAGCTGTGCAAAATCCTGTTAATCAAGCAAATGCTGATTATATAGCAAAAGTTGTTGATTTTAATGGTACATTTTATATCCAACACGAATGAAAGCTTACTAAAACAAGTAATATATCAAATTGAGACAATGTAATTTTGAAGAAATGATCCGAAATAGTATTTGATATAGATTCTTGAACAAAAGCAAAACTTACATGACCAGCTAGATTTTCACTAGTTCAGGACCAAGATGGTTATCAATTATTGATTTCAGAATGAGATTTTGTTCAAATGGAATCTATAGAGTCTGAATCTGCACCAGTTGAGATTGCTATGTGAGATTTTAAAATATCTAGCGAAAAAAATACAAATATTCTTATCACAAAAACAGATAATGAATACAAGGTAAATAACCAATGATGAGATATCAAAGTTATCAAAAATGGTAAACAGACACAAGTAAAAACAAAAGAATTGGTAGCTATAAATGAAAATGATATTACCTTGATTCAAAATGTAGAGCAATTTCAAACAGCATTTGTAGAGCAAAAAATTAATCAAACATTTGAAATAAAAGATACAAAACCAGAAAATGTAACAGATAGTTTGATAAAAGAAATAGCTACATGAACCATAAAAATAGAAAATACATGATTAGCAACAGAACTATGAATTATGGATACTAAACAAATTCCAACAGAATCTCAAACAAAAGTAATGTATGATACATTAGATAAATCTTCATTATCATGGATTTTTGAAAGTATGTGGAAAGCAAAAAAATTATGAAATGTTAAAGATTACAAAAATTTGACAAGCCAACTAAGTAGTAGAATTCAAAAAATATATACAGCATTTAATCTAAAAGATCAAGGTGCTAATACAAAAGATTCTATCAATCAACTTATTACAAAATTAGATAGTTCATATCATATTCCTGAATATCAATTAGAAAAAATGAAAGTATTAGTAAATTGGATAGATTATTTAGAATCATTGGAACAATATAAAATTGAAACTGAAAACGAAGATATTGAAAATACTGAGACAAAAATTGACATAGAAAGTATGCGATCAGAATTTGAAAAAAATCTTCCAGGTAATTTGTTGTTAAAATAAGATACCGATTATCTTAAATATAACGGTAAATTTAGTTAAAAAACACCACAATCAATTTTAACTAAATGCGTAGGTAAAAAAATAACTGGCTATAAATCGACCAGTTATTTTTTAATACAAAATAAAAAAAATGTAATTTTTTTTATAAAATATTGAAGAAGATATAGAATATCCAGTTTAGATGCCTATAAATTAAATCAAAAAAAGTCCCCAAAAATTTGCAAATTTTTTTTTTTGGATTATAATATTCATATACAAGTGTGATAAACATAGAAATATGCGTAGTGATTAAGTACGAAATACCTAGTTTACTTGCGTATTTGTATCAAAATCATGTTTGTATAACTTAGGAAGGTGTTCTTAAACATTAATATTGATAGTTCTTTTCTATAGATAATCTTTGATGTAAACAATTATTTTGATTTCAATTTTGCAATATAAGTTGTTTTCAGAATGTGCAGTTATCTTATGATAATACTCAGTATTGTTATATCTTGATTGTTTGTAGTTATTATAGTTTTGCAATATAAATTATAGTATCTATATGTTTACAGCAAATCAATTATCTACAGTATGAGATTCCTTATTTTGGATAATAATCTATATGATACCGTGTAAGTTTACTTGTATTGCGATTACATCAAGATATTTGAAATTTATCATTGATATTGTATTTAAAGATTATTGTTCATTATAATTCCTCATACTCTATATGTATAATATTTCCAAACAAAATATTATGCTTATAGATAGAAAAGATTGTTCATTATTGATTTACTATCTTCAGATTAGAATAACACCTTATACCACTTTATAATTTGGATTAATTTTGGCCAATCTTAATCTGAATGTAAAATGGCTCGTGTTATCCTAACCTTGATCATAGTAGCTCTTTAATGACCAGTTTATAAAAAATTCTTGTACAAAAATAAAAACAAAACAATTGGCCATATTTATTTATTTAACATTACAAGAAAGTATAAACTCTATTAGCCACGAGATTTAGGCAAAGGTCTAATTCTAGAGTAGGCTATAATCAATATTTTGTTTCTGACATCTTCCTATTACCATCCAACTTGCATTCAGCAAGTTTTTTTTAATACAAAAATTATTTGATATATTATGATAAATAACTATAATAAAAACTCCTAAAAATAAATAAAATTGTAGCATTATGACAAAGAAAAAGTTTGAACCGTTAAGTAAATTTGAAAAATTATTTCTCTGCTTGATTGCAGAGTTTACAGTCTTGGTGATCGGGATCGAATTATTTAATCCATTCCCATACTCTGAACTTAGTAGTAGAGACAATGATGTTATGGTAGTATCAACATTACTGTTATATGTTTTTACATGCATTTGTGGTTTTATGGCCGCAAAAAACAAAACTATCAGACAGGTTTTGTGTTTTCTTTGTGTTTTCTATGCGCTAATTCCCTATGTTTGGCCATTTATGCTAGGTATTATTATTGTATATACATTTTATATGATGGCTAAACATCGTAAAGATCCTTCCCCCTCCGTTTTATGAGGGGGCTTTTTTCTTGTAAATAAAAAAAATAACAATATAAGAAATCAGTAATTATTCATTTTTAATTATTATCTCTTAATTATTTTGAAATATTACGTAATTCGAGAGTGAATACAGACTTGAATATTTACTTCACGAGATGAATGCAAAGATTTTGTAGTATGAGTAAAATGAGCAAAATACAAATCATTTAAAACTTTGGCAGAAGCAGAAGAGGCTCTGGACAAATGATTTGAACCTTATTATACAAAAGAAAAACGATTTGAAAAAGATATTCCTTTTGAAAAAAATAGTATTGCAGTAGATGCTGCATGTAGCCATAATCCATGAATGACAGAATATCAATGAATTGATCTAATTACATGACAGCAGATTTTCCATGAAAAATTAGGAGAATGAACAAATAATATTTGAGAATTTTTGGCTCTTGTTCATTGATTAAGTTATCTCAAAAAACTTAATTCAGATAAGGCTATTTACTCAGATTCCAAGCGAGCAATTAAACGAGTTTCTGAATGAAAATGTAAAACAAATCTACAAAAAACTCCAGAAAATGAACAGATTTTCAACCTTGTAAAAAGAGCAGAAAAACGACTAGCAGAAAATAAATATTCTACAAAAATATTAAAACGAAAAACCGAAGATCGATGAGAAATTCCAGCAGATTTTGGTAGAAAATAAAAAATATAATTTGAAAAAATAAAAAATAACCTTATAAGGGAAATAGATGTTTTATAATCTGATATATTTTTCATGTCATTAGCAAATAAATATCGTCCAACTACATTTGATACCACAGTTTGACAGGAGCATATTACTGATATTTTGAAATCAAAAATAAAAAACAATCAGCAAAATAATCACAATTATCTATTTTTCTGACCAAGATGAACATGAAAAACAAGTGTTGCTAGAATATTGTCCAAAGCTATGAATTGTTTGGATTTGCAAGATGGAAATCCATGTAATAAATGTACAAATTGTATGGCGATAAACGAATGAAAAACCCTTGATTATGTAGAAATTGATGCCGCAAGTCATACATGAGTAGACAATATTAGAGAGGAGATTTTGGCAAAGACTGACTACCCTCCTACACAATTAAAGAAAAAAATATATGTGATAGATGAAGTACACATGTTGAGTAAAGGAGCATTTAATGCACTTTTGAAAACTATAGAAGAACCAAAAGATTATATGTCATTTATTTTGGCTACTACTGAAATAGAAAAAGTACCTGAAACTATAGTTTCTCGTTGCCAAGTTTTCAATTTCAAAAAAATTCCAACTGAAAAAATGATAGCTCGTTTACAAGAAATCTGTAAAGAAGAAAACTTACCATATGAAGATGAAGCATTGAAATTGATAGAAAGATTAGCTGAATGATGTGCTAGAGATGCTGTAAAATATATCGATCAAGTAAGCGTTTTTGGAGATATTTCATTAAAAAATGTCACAAATCTTTTGTGAATGGTATGAGATAGTACGATAAAAGATTTCTTGGATGTCGTAAAATCATGAGATAGATCAAAAATTTTTGAGAAAGTTGATGAAATCCATGGATTGTGAGTTGATCTTGCACAATTTGCAAAGCAAGTGATTATGTATATCGATCAATATTTATTGGAAGATACAGATTTTTATCTCAAAGTTTCAGAGAGCTTCGGAGAGATTTTGTCTATGATAAGATATTATCCTTATCCAAATATGGTTTACAAAATAGTATTAAATAAACTCGTTTCTTGAAATACTGATGCTCCAGTTATTACACTATCAAAAGCTCCTTCTAAAACAAAGGAAGTTGTAGAAAAGAAACCTGAACCAGTTGAAAAAGTAGAACCAAAAAAAGTTGAAGAAGTAAAAGTTTCAGATGAATCAAAAGGCGATTCTAATCCAGAAATAAATGATGAATTATTTAGCAAAATTTGAGATCAAATCGACTCAAAGACCTTGCAACATGGTTTGAAAAATTATGTACACATAAAAAATATTTCAGATTGAAAAATAGAACTTATAGTGATAGATAAAGTTACAGAAATAAGCCTTAAAAAGGAAGAAAATCAAAAACTCATTGAGCAAAAAATATCTGAAATGGTTTGAAAACCATATTCAATAGATGTTTCATATATGGATAAAAACGAATATTTTTCTATTATGATGCTATAACTACTTAATTTCAGCTTTCACTATCCTGATATTAAAATGGAAGGTTTTGACTTCATCAAAATTAATTTTTTCTCAAAATTCTTTTCTCAATATATCTACTTGTCGAGTCATCATTTCCAAAAACATTACTGGCTTGATTCAGAAATCAAACAGTTGCTGAAACATTTCACGATAGTAATCTAGTCAATCTTCACCACCAACGAATGCTGGTTTTGGCTCCCAATTTTTTACATTTTCTCAAACATTTTCATTGAAGGTTTGTTCTGGTATATAAGGCAGATTTGCTACCAAAAGAAAGTTGTATTTATCTATTGAAAATTCATTATTTTTCAATCAATCTTCTATAAAAGCTACTAAATTTGACTGTACTAAATTTACTTGAGTATCTCATAATTCATTTTTGTAACCTTCATAATTTTCTCTTGCTAATGAAAGTGTATACTCTATATACTCGCTTAAATAAGCTTTTTCAAAAAAGTTTTTATTGTGCAAAAGTACAGATAATCACAAGACTCCACATCATGTTCCGATATCAAATAATATTGCAGGTTGGCTTATTTTTCACTCTTGAATATGCTCATTTACTGCTTGGATCATATACTCAGTTTCAGGACGAGGAATTAATGCTCTTTCGTCGATTTTAAATTTATTTCTTAGAAATTCTACATACCCAAGCACATACTCCAAAGGCTTTTTCTTCACTACAAAGTCATTGTATGCTTGATCCACTTTTTCAAATATATTTGAGTCTAATTCGTTATCTAGTTTTGTCCACAAATCTTCTCTAGAGATATCCAAAAAATGACAAATCAAATTTTCTAAAACTCTTTTTTGTTGATAATCAGGATTTTGCAATAATTCTTGAATTTTCATGGGAATATATTAACATAAAATATATTTATTTTTGCCTCCGGCGGGTTACTTTTGTCTACCAGCAACAAAAGTAACCAAAAATGCCTCTCGGCTCACTTCGCAATTTCAGATAATACTCCACTTCGTTCCGTATTAGTGAAATTCGAAGCTGAGCCGAATGTTTGGTTCATTATAAGAATAAAAATAGTATTATCAATTATATTTTGTATAAATGTACAATAGAGTAGATTTTCAAAAAGTAAAATTAGAACATCACATTTTGCCGGACTTTGCAAAACTACTTTTGGAAATGGAAAAAAATCCAAAAATAAATAGAATCATCCCATGAAGAATTTCTAGACAACAAAAATGAAGTAGCGAAATGAGGTTTAGAATTACCATTCCGACCACATCTGGATTCAAATGCATCATGAGTAAATGAGCTACAGCTCAAGAATTATTTGTAATTTGCAACGAAAAAGATATTCAAGAAGTGAAAGATGAAATAGAAAATTTAGCAAAAGATTTTTTAGAAAAATAAAATCATTATGAAAATATTTCGATGAATATTTTGAACGATAATAGCAATTTATATCCGGATTTGGATTATAAATAATTCTTTTAAACAGAAAAAATATAAATTCAAAACCATATTTTTGATATTTTTAATATCAGCAATTACTGTAGTGTTCCTATATTTTTACAAAGATATTTTAGAAAAGATCGGTTTTTGAAATTTATCTTTACAAGAAAATATTACAACTAAAACAATTTTTTCATTTATGTTTTATTGTATAAGTTTCATAGTACTTATAGCATTATTTTTGGGAAATATAAAGAAAAAAACAAATCTAAACTTCATTATCGTAGCATTGTTACTATTTGTTTGAATATGAATTGGTGGAATATTGGTGTGAATAAATACTATGCTAATTTACTATCTAGTATCGTGTTATGCTGAAGAAATACTGAAATTTTCAACCTGAGAAAATGTATTACAGACATACGAGAAAAAAGAATCATTAGAAAAGAAAGATTTTTGAAATTTGATTTTTTTTGCAATTTTATCAGGGCTTTGATTCAGTGCAGTAGAAAATATTTTGTACCTAATTATCCTAGCAATTTGATGAGATGCTTCAATATTTACATTGCTTTCTAGATCTCTTTTCACTACATTATTACATATTGTAGCAACAGGTTTGATAGCATTTTTCTTAATTAAAAAGGATAAAAACAAATTAAAATATCGACTTAAATGTTTAATTTGAATTTTAGCATGATTCTGACTGCATGCTTTGTACAATATTAGTCTAAACTACCATTATACAATTATAACAATTATAATACTGATAGCATGTTATTTCATACTTACCTACCTTCTATTTAATTCTGATTTAGTATATAAAGGTGGGGACAATCAGAACTAAATTTCTTTGTAAATTTTAATAATATAGAAAATCTGTGTCTATTTGGTAAACAGTTGGGTCGTTTGGATCAATGTATACTGTAATATTATCTCAAATATTGATTTGATGGTGTTTGTGTTGAAAGTAAGATTTTTTTAAAGTCAGGATTTTTTGAACCTTCTTTTAAGTATTCTTTACATTCATTTATTTTGTATAATAAACTTTCATAAAGTCATCATCTTGCCATTGAATGAAGTATATTGAATGAGCTTCAAAGGAGGTAGCTATTATTTTCAATATGTTTTTTGATATCATTGGCTGTTTTTATTTGTTCTAATTCATTAAACGTTTCTTCAATATTTAAAATATTATAATTAACTCATATAGTATGCAGGTTTGCTAATTTCATTGGATCATATCAAAAAACGATTCAGTCAAATGGTTCACTTGTAAATTGGTTTTTTCAATCTGAGGCGGTGAAACTATAATATTTTTTAGCGGTTTGTTCTGGTCAAAAAAAATGATCAAGATTAAATCTAATAACTTTTGCATTTACTGATTGTGCAAGTCACTTATCTTTTAATTTTCTTGCTTTTTTAAATTTTGATTCTTTTTTAATATTATAAATTATACCACATCAAAAAAGTATTGTAAATATTCACCAAAAAATAAGTCCAATCAGAGTGTTTCATTCGAATTCGTCGTAATGTTTGAGTAAAAAATAGCCTGTAATGAGAAATAAAATAAATAAAATGGATAAAATCGTTGTTGTCGTGTTTGAATTATTGTATTTTTTCATTTTTCAAAAATGGAATTTAAATTATTTATTATTATTTATATCGTTATTATTTGCATCGAATGGAAAATAGTTTTTTGTCTCTATTTTGAGGTTCGGAGAAAGTTTTACTCTATTTCAAACTCATATAGATCAAGAAACTCATACCTTTATTTCTTTTGGCATTAGTTGTTGTAGTACAAATATTGCTTTTTCTCATGTACAGTGTCATGGACAGATGAATTTTGCATTTAATGATTTTAAGTATTGTCATGTTTTGTATATTGATTTTTGTGGGGAATCAGCCAAATGTAATCATCAAATGATTCACAATATTTTATTGTTTTTTGTGATTTTTTTAGCTTTTTCTACTATTTTTTTTATCCCTGGATGAGAACATCATACGATTATAACTAATCATTTTTTTCATAAATCAATGATTATTGACTGTTCTTTTATATCTTTTCAACTCAGTGATCATGCCGTCCACAATCATTTTTCAATTTCATAAGGCTTTGATATTTTTATAAATTCCTTTCATGAAAAGCGTTTAAAGTCCAATGGTACTAATATATTTTTTCGATTATAATTTTTTATACATTCAGATAAACAAGCACAGTGATCATAATGATCATGAGATATGATAATTCATGTGAGTCTTTTGGGATTTATACCAAATTCTTTTAAATTATTATCTAATCATGTGAAAATTTGTCAGCAATCGAATAAGTATTGATTATCTCAATATTTAATCAAAAAGGAAACTCAGTGTTGTGCCAATACTTTAAACATCATACATGAGTTTTCTACAATAGTTGTTATGCTTATATCTTTCATTTTATTTTGGATATAAAGGTTACTTTCTTACTTTACCGTGTGGTGTTCATTCTACAAATCAGGCGTTTGTTTGTACTCAAATGATAGCTTTTTCATTGAATTCTTTTAGATTATTTGCTCAAACATAAGTCAAACTTGAACGAAGTCATGTAGTAAAGCTATCTATTATATCTCATACAGATTCATATCATTCCCTGAGATAAATTTTTGATTTGCTAATTCATTCACGATACATTCATCTTTTTTCTATCTCAAAATTATCTTGTTCTCCATTTCTAAGTTCTATAGCTTTTTTACTGGCCATACCATAATTTTCTTTGTACATTTTACCATCTTCATCATACTTAATATCTCAAGTAGACTCATAAGTTCATGCAAATGTAGTTCATAGCATTACATGATTTGCTCATGCTGCTAAGGCTAGTGCTACATCTCTAGCTTCTTTGATTCATCCATCAGCTCGTACAAATCATCCCAATTCTTGAGCTTGTAATGCACATTTATAAACAGCTGTAAATTGAGGTCTTCATACTCATGTTTGCATCCTAGTAGTACACATAGCTCCAGGTCAAATTCAGACCTTTACTCCATTCGCTCATGCTTCAATAAGTGCTTTTGTTCATTCTGGAGTTATTACATTTCAACTAATTACTATTGGTTCATTTCAAAAAGTTTCTCTAAATTTTTTGATCGACTCAAGCATGCTTTTTTGAAATCCATGAGCTGTATCTAGTACAAAAATATTTATTCACATATCAAATAGTGGCTTAATTTTTTCAAATCAATGTATTCCTATAGCTACTGCTAAGTTTAATTTTCAATTTTTGTCCAAGGTTGGTTTGTACATATCTTGTCTAATACAATCTTTTTTCGTCAAAATTCATACTAATTTATTATTTTCATCTACTATTACCAAAGAGGAAATTCAATTTTCATCCATCAAATTATAGGCATCTCTATTTGAAATTCAGACCTTTCCGACAATTAATTTCTTTGCTTTGAGTTTTCCAAGCTGAGAAAATTGATCCAAATTTTTCATATCATTCTCAGAAAAAATTCCAATTGGTTCATTTTCATCGTTTATCATGATAACGCGATTGTGAGATCTTTTATGAATGATTCACATAGCGTCTCTGATTGTATTGTTTGTTTTTACTGTAATTGCGGTGTCGTATTTTATATTTGCATTTTTTACTTCAGTTACAATTCTTTCTAAAGTATCTATATCCATATCTTGTGGTAAAACACCAAGTCAACCATAACGAGCTATAGTTTCTGCCATTCTTTTTCATGTTACTGCATTCATATTTGAGCTGACGATAGGTATGTGTGTTCAGAAATCATGAGTTGGAGTGATGTCTACTTTTGTCCTAGAATATCAGTCAAAATAATTTTGAAACAAAAACACGTCTTGATAGGTTAACTCTTCATTTTCATAGATTGGATTATTGAATTTCATAGCAATTAATTCAAGTATAAAACAAAAAAACCTTATAATAAAAAAGTACATAAAAACAAGTTGTTTCATAAATTTTTTACTTTTCCCACATAAAAAATATTATATAAAAAATTATATTGATTTATTACTAGTTATACATATAATACCAGACGACATTGAAAATAAAAAAACATAACTATGGAAAAGGAAAAGGAAGAACAAAAACAAACCCCAGCAAAAGGGTGTCTGGTGAAATTGGTGACTTTAGCCTTAATTGCATTAGGGCTCTTATTAATCCATGAGCCAGAAGTTGACGCATTGATTATATTACTTGCCATAATATTGGCAGGTGTTATAATCATTAGATTTCTACGCAAAGAAATATTTCCTTATTTATAATTATTTATAATAGGGTATAATGGGGCTTGACCTCATTTTTTTATTCATTAAATAAAATACAAAAATTAATCTATTTTTTCAAACCTAAATTTCTGCTTAATCTCCGGATATTTCTCATAATCAACCTCGCTTATAAACATATCATAAGGTCTAGCGAAAATCTTTCACTCTCAATACAAAGCTTGGTATATTACCAAATTTTCTCATGTTTCAGTATGCTCTGCTATAGCAATTATTTTGTACTCATTTCACTTAAAATGCTTGTATGTTGCTCAAATTTCAATTTTTCTTTCCATGAAAATCAAAAAAAATAAAATACTAACATTAATAATTATTGACTAGACAACAAAAATCAATAATAATTTTTTTGTTTATCTGTTTATATTATATGAAATGCAACAAGTATTATATATTGGCTGATGAAATGCCTATCCAAACCGTGAAGCATTTATCGAAGAATTAAAGAAATGGGATTACGATCCTTTTGAAGTAAAGAAAAGATGGAGATTTACCTTGCAAGAAAGGCTTGGAACAGATTATCAAGTAGCTGTTTTGGATATGCCAAATAGGACTTTTGCATTATATAGAGAATGGAAAATACAATTTGAAAAAACTTTCCAATATTTAGATGAAAGCCAAATTCTTGTTGCTCATTCATTATGAACTATTTTCATACTGAAATATTTAACCGAAAATAATTTCCCAAAAAAAATTAAACAATTACATCTAGTTTCAGCTTTAATTGACGATAAAGAACTACCACCAGAAGAATCTTATATATGAGATTTTGCCTTTGATACCACAAAAATACCTGAAATTCAAAATATTTGTGAAAAGATATTCTTATATCATTCAAAAGATGATACATGTGTACCTATTTCTCAATGAGAAAGGTTACATGAACTTTTACCTACTGCAAAATTTGAAGTTTTTGAAGATAGATGACATATGAATATTCCAAAGTTTCCAGAATTAATTGAAAATATCAAAAACAATTAATCAGATCTTTTTGACAGCATCTTTTTCGCAAAAATTATATTTGCTACTATCATTATTACTCATATAATTATCAGAGCTAGATTTGGTTGTATATAAGAAAGTATCCATTTCATAAACGTCATATACAAAGCTACAAAAGAAATTATAATTGATCTACTTGTTGCTATAGATTTTCATTTTGTGCGATAAACCAATTCATGATTCCATGCAGGCTGGATAATTCAATTGAAAACAGAAAAAATAAAATAAAGTATAGCTAAGAAAATCCAAGATTTAAAGCATATTCATGCTACAATCAGACATATTGCTTCTCAAATAGTACTCCATGCCCAAGCATGATTATATCCATATTTCTCTCACCGCTTATATGCATATTTTGATGCAAACATACTTCAAACTGCAAATATTGTAGTAATAAATCACGATACCCAATCTATCATACCTTTTTCAGATAAAATTGGCAAAAGTAAAACATCAAAAAATGCCACATGATATGATAACGCACGATAAATCAAAAAATTTCTCACATCTTTGTCTCAAAACACTTCTTTGATAGCACTTTTTCCTGTATCGATATTTAGCTGAATAGCATGTTTAAAAGATTGTATTTTTTCTTTAATATGATAAGTCTCTGTAAGTTGGTAAGTAAGAAACACCAATGCAAATGCAGAAACACAATCAAGTATTGCCAAAATTGTATATCACATTTCTGGTGCAAATTTCAAAATAATAGATGCCATTACAGGAGTAATTATAGCTGGAAATTCTCAGTAAAATGTAAATTTTCCAAAAAGTCTTCAAAATTTTTCTTTTTCTCATACTTGAGATAAATTTTCTTCCAAAAATGCTTGTCATGTTCCACTCCAAAAACTATAGTATAATGCTTGAAATACTGCAGCAATACAAAATCATACAAGATTTGGCATAAATAATATAAACAATGTACACAAAAAATTACATATAACTGATGTCATCAATGATTTTTTTCTTCCAAAAGTATCACCTAATACTGAAGTAGGCAATTCAAATATCCACATTCAAAAAGTCATAATATTAGATATCAATATAATTTCAAATGTTGATAAACCTGTATATTTATAAAATATCGAAATAATTGGTACAAGGAAAGTAATTCCTGAAATTAAATTAATTAATCCATAATATTTTATATTTTTTTGTGCTTTTTCTTTTGTTAAACTCATTTTTTGATACAAATAATAAATCTCAAAAATAATATAACAAAATCTTCATTGAATAAAATACCAAAATCCTTAATTATTAATTATCATGTTATTTCAATTTAAAACCAAACCAGAAGATTTTATAGTCAAAGAAGAACTCTGATTTAAACCAAGTGGAAAATGAGATGTTTTTTTTGTTCGTTTTCAAAAAACAGAAATAAATACAATGGACATAGTCCAACATCTCTGCTATGGAATGAAATTAGAAAGGAAAGAACTTGGAATAGCAGGATTAAAGGACAAAAATTGAATTACAGAACAATGGATTTCCATCTACAAAAAAGTACTAAATAGAATTTGAGGAGAACAAAAATTCTTGGAAGTTTTGTGACAAAAAGCGACAATTTTGGAAACAGCTCGACACAACGAGCCACTTGCAGTTTGAAAAAATGCGGGGAACTACTTCAAAATCAGGCTAGAAGCAAAAAAAGAAATTACTCCAGAAACCAAAGAAAAAATAGAATCAAACATCCAAAAAATACTAAAAAATGGATTCCCAAACTGTTTCGGAAAACAGAGATTTGGTAAAGGATACAGAAACTTTTACCGTGCAAAAGAAATCTTTGAATGAGTCCCCCTTATGAAGGGGGATAAAGGGGGTTCTGTAGAAAATCAAACCTCCCCAACCCCTCCTTCAAAAGGAGGGCGTACTGACGATTTCGAAATTCGTTTCAAATTACAGGCGTATGCTAGTATGTACTTCAACGAATACGCTATCAAAAGACGACAAAAGTGACAAATATTCCTATGATGAGATATTATGGTAAATAGCAACAACTACGAAACCAAAGTCTGAATTTACAATGAATGAAAAGTCTGACTATTCAATTACGAAAAATGCAAAGCAGAATTTGAATGAAAAGATTTGATTCAGCCATACTATCTTAGTGGAGAGACTATCGACATCACCAAAAATAATCCATGATGGCAACCAACATGACCAATGTTGGGATTTAATCTACTTACCCCTCCATTGGATACAAAAGCTCGAATCAAAGATAATGAACTTTTGCAAGAGACAGATTTTGAAAATGTGTGAATAAAGACAGCCAAAAAGTACAACATCTACTGATTCCGCAGGCCTCTTTGGACTAAACCAAAAAATTTGAAATATGAACGAAACGAAAAAAACGATTTAATATTATCGTTTTCTCTGCCAACTGGTAGCTATGCTACAATATTTTTGTGAACAGTTTTAGAATGAATCGATGACAAAACTATTGTCGAAAATTGACTAGAAATTCCATTGATTAAATAGCTATTATTTAAATAATCCAAATTTTTATATCATTGGTATATAGTGGAAAATAGATGGGGGTTGTAAAATTAGAATACTTTTAAAGCCATAAAATTTAAATAAGTCAATTTTAAAATTTTAAAATAGGCACATTACCTGGACTTTCAAACAACCATTTTTTTTAAAAAATGACTTGATTTTATTTTTGATTTTCTTATAAAATGCAACACATGGTGTTAAAACCTCTATCATATGCGGGTATGATGTAGTTGGTGTAGCATAGCAGACTTCAGCTCTGCTCGTACGGGTTCGAGTCCCGTTACCCGCTATTTGTGTTTTAATAAATCTAATAATGTGACACTTTCTAGTTGGTCTAATTATTATCGCATTGTGAATAGGACTCATTTATATCTCTCCTAGAGCTGTAGAGTTTATCGGGAGGATAGATCGAGCAGAGAGAAATTTGTGATGAACTAGAAATGGAGTTGTTTTATTATGAATTATTGTGATTGTCTTGTGAATACTTATAATGTTTTGAATCTTACAAGCAAGCAGTCCACTTACACAAGTTTAATTAACATCATAATTATGGGGAGATGGCAGAGCGGTCAATTGCATCAGACTGTAAATCTGACGCCTCACGGCTACGCAGGTTCAAATCCGGCTCTCCCCAGTGTTGGGCCCTTAGCTCATTTGGCTAGAGCGCCTGCTTTGCACGCAGGAGGTGACGAGTTCGACTCTCGTAGGGTCCAAATTTTTGTAAGTTTGTTGTTCGAGTCCCCATAGTTCAATTGGATAGAGCA
>Ga0310786_10001818_pt1 | contig 33932 bp, 26 predicted proteins | sample AusTroGonzalo_MG_FD_203881 | JGI IMG/M metagenome (GOLD analysis project Ga0310786, IMG submission 203881) | Bovine rumen microbial communities from tropical cattle in Woodstock, Queensland, Australia - Gonzalo_03 (v2) (version 2) | ecosystem: Host-associated > Mammals > Digestive system >... | reverse complement strand
CTAATAGTTTCTTCAAATCGCCCACACCGTACTGCTTACGGTAGGCAATGGTGATATTTTCTTCCTGATAGCCTAATTCCGTCAGCATCGGCACCAGGATACGGGCAGAGTTCTCGCGGGCTATCTCGAAAATACCCAACTGCGGAATGCTCTGGATGATGGCTGCCCGGCCCTGCTGTTCGTAGTTGGTCATTTCAGCATCGCTGAAGTGAGCCCGTGAGAGGGCTACATATTCACGTATCTCCTTCTGATTGATCTTCGAACTGGTCATCACCACCTTTGGCTCAGGCAATAGAATGGTGATCTTGTCGCCAGACCGCTCAATGTCCTTCTCTGAGAATTGGCTGAAGTCGATATAGGCCTTGAGGGTGGCATCCATGGGGATGGCAATCTTCCGTTCACCCAGGGGAACCTTGAAATTGAAGTCTTTTTGCAGCAGACTGCCTCTCAGTTGGATCACATCGTCGTGGGTCACAATCTTATGCACTTTGACCTCGGCGGTATAGAGTCGCGTACATTTCTGTATCTGCGTAATCAGCATGGGCAGTGTGTCGGTAGCCTGATAGACACCGCTTTCGTCTGCTTTTTCGCCCTTGCAGGAGAAGAAGGTCAGCAGAAATATAGGTATAATGTAGATGATTCTTCTCATGTTCGTTGAAAAATAATGGGCAAAGATACAAAAATAATGTGAAAAGTGAAGATTCCATTAAACTTTTTTGCCTTTTTTATGTCAAATAGATAGTTGCAAAACAAATTAATTAGTAAGAAACATTAAAAATTAACAGAACATGAAACGATTTTTTATGATTATGACAGCCGCTGTACTGATGGGTACAACCGCTATGGCACAAGGTAACAACGGACAGCGTCCGCAGTTTGACAGAACCGAGATGATTAAGCAGCGCACCGACGCTATGGTTGAGAAGTACAAACTTGATGCTGACCAGGCCAAGAAGCTCCTGGAGTTGAACACCAAGAATGCTGAGACCATGGGTCCAGGTATGGGTATGGGCCGTATGGGCGGTGGCCGTCCTGGTGGTATGGGTGGCCGTCGTGGTGGCGGTCAGGCTGGCCCTGGTGGTCAAGGCGCTCCCCAGATGGGTGGCGGTGGCTTCCAGATGACTGAGGAGCAGCGCGCTCAGTTCGAGGAGATGCGTAAGCAGAGAGAGGAGAACCAGAAGAAATATGATGCCGAGTTGGAGAAAATCCTGACTCCTGAGCAGTTCAAGAGCTATCAGAAGGATATGGAGGAACAGCGTGCACAGCGTGGTCGTCGCGGCATGGGCGGCCCTGGTGGCGGCGGTTTTGGCGGTAGAAACTAAAAAGTAGTCAAAAATATTTGGTTGTTTACCAAGAAAGCACTATCTTTGCAGCTGAATCATTAAACCGAAAGTAATGAAGAAGCTTGTAAAGATAGTGTTTTTTTCTGTGTTGTCCATGCTTGTTGCCAGTTGTGGCGAAAAGAAGAAGCATGACGATATTATAGCGCCGAAGGTAGAGAAACCCAAGTTGCAGGCACCCGTTCGTATGCAGGATTATAATCAGACAACGGACGTCAAGTGGCTGAACAGGGATTATCAGGTGGTAGTGAAACGTACGCCTGATGACAGCCTCCGTATGGTAAAGGATGAAACGGGCCAGAAATTTGTTGATAATCGTATTTCTTTGCGTATCATCCGTGCTGACGGTAGTGTATTTTTCAGCAAGTCGTTCACCAAGGCAGCCTTTGACCACCTGCTGAACGACGATTACCGGAAAACAGGTATCTTGGAGGGGCTTGTGTTCGACAAGGTAGAGGGTAACAACCTCTTCTTTGCCGCCAGCGTCTGCCATCCCCAGACAGATGAATATATCCCGATGGTGGTAACGGTGAGCAATCTGGGCGATGTAGGCATCAAGCTTGATAATCAGTTGGATACTAACGGAGATAATCCTGAGGATGATGACGAATGATAAGGGTCAGATCACGTTTGATAGTTTCATACGTGGCGCCATCGGTATTCTGATACTGGTGGGTGTCGTGATGCTGCTCAACAGACTGAGCAATGTGCTTGTCCCCTTCTTCCTGGCTTGGCTCATTGCCTATATACTGTTCCCTCTAGTGAAGTTCTTCCAGTACCGTTGCCGGATGAAATACCGTATTTTCGGCATCCTCAGTGCCTTTCTGGTAACGGGTGTCATTCTGACGATTGTTTTCATGTTGATGATTCCGCCGATGGTGGAGGAAAGCCTGCGGGTGAAGGATCTGTTAGTGGCCTATATCACTGACAATGAGACGATGAGCAACATCCCTCGTATGATTCAGGAATACGTTCGCGATCATCTCAGCGCCAAGCAGATTCAGGCTATCGTTACACAGGATGGTTTCTTGGAGGGCATCAAGGTTACGGTGCCGAAGCTGTGGGATGTCATCACCCAGTCAATCAGCATCGTGTCGAGTGTGTTTACCCTGACGATGGTGGCTCTCTATACCTTTTTAATATTATTGGATTACGAGGATATCAATCGTGGATGGCCTAATCTGCTGCCAGTGCGCTATCGTAGCTTTGCCAAGCAGCTGGTCAGCGATGTGGAAATCAGTATGAACAAGTATTTCCGTGGTCAGGCTTTGGTGGCCTTGTGTGTCGGCATCCTGTTCAGCATAGGTTTCCTCATTATCGATTTCCCCATTGCTGTGGGCTTGGGTATGTTTATCGGACTGCTCAACATGGTGCCTTACCTCCAGCTGGTAGGCTTTGTACCGGCCATTCTTCTCGCCATTGTGAAGGCTGCCGACACAGGTCAGAATTTCTGGGTTATCATGCTGATGGTGCTCATCGTGTTTGCCGTGGTGCAGACCATTCAGGACGCTTTCCTGACGCCGAAGATCATGGGTCATGTCACGGGCCTCCATTCGGCCATCATCCTCTTGTCGCTTTCCATCTGGGGCTCGCTGCTGGGTATCCTGGGCATGATTATCGCCCTTCCGCTCACCACATTGAGCATAGACTATTATCAGAAATTTGTCATCAGGAAAGAGAAACTTTCCAGAGAATTAGCACCTCCAGCATCCTCGGAGTCTTAATAAAGTTTAAATCTTTTAGTCGGGAGGCACAACCTTCCGACTTTATTATTATCTTTGTAATCGAATTTATGAATAATCAACCGTAACTTAGTTTAGAAACTTAGTTTATTATCAACTTAATATCAACCAACTAATTTATTTATGTACTACTATCAAAAATTCCTTTCTGCCATGTGTGCAGGCGTGTTGATGCTTGGCGCATCTTCTATTCCTGTCCGTGTGATGGCAACAGATGCAGTCGCCCAGGCGCAGACTGCTGTGCAGGTAAAGGGCGTAGTCCTCGACAGTAACGGTGAACCGGTCATGGGGGCTGCAGTCATTGAAGTGGGTACTCAGGGCAATGGTACGGTGACAGGAGCTGACGGCTCTTTCACCTTGTCGATTACCCGGGGTGCCAAGATCAGAATCTCTTATGTAGGCTACAAGACCGTCACCATGACGCCGGTAGCTGGTCGAACGGCTAACATCACCCTCGAAGAAGAATCTGAGCTTCTCAACGATGTGGTGGTTGTCGGTTATGGTACCCAGCAGAAGAAGCTGGTGACTGGTGCAACAACGCATGTGACCTCTGAGACCATTGAGGCCGTCAATGCCGTTGATGCCTTCGGTGCCTTGCAGAGCTTGGCTTCTGGTATGAACATCGTAATGAGTTCCGGACAGCCTGGTGAGGGTTATAAGGTGACTATCCGTGGTATGGGTACCGCCGGTTCCAACACCCCGCTCTATGTGGTCGATGGTGTGCCCGGTGCCAATATCGAAGACCTCTCCCCGAACGATATCGAGAGCATCGACATCCTGAAGGATGCTGCCTCCAGCGCCATCTATGGTGCCCGTGCTTCTAACGGTGTCATTCTTGTCACCACTAAGAAGGGTAAGGTTGGCAAGGTACAAGTGACTTTCGATGGCTATCTGGGTTGGCAGAACCCGAATACCAACGATGTGACACCACTGAATGCCAAGCAGTATATGGAGATCAACGACAAGGCCTACGAAATCCAGGGTGTCGCCACCTACGATTGGGCCACATTGATTCCCAAGCAGTATGCACAGATCATGAATGGCACCTGGAATGGTACCAACTGGCTGGAGGAAACCACGATTGACAATGCACCGATGCACAATGCCTCTATCACGGTCTCGGGTGGTAGCGAGTTGTCGCGCTTTGCTCTTGGTTTCACGAAATACCATCAGACGGGTACGCTTGGTGCCCCTGCCGATCCGAAGTTCGACCGTCACACCGTTCGTATGAACTCTGACTATTCTCTGATCAGAAAGCAGGGCCGCGATATCCTGAAGATTGGTGAGAACGTGACCTTCTCTGCTACGGATAAGCGTGGTGTCTCTGTAGGTGGTATCTATGGCAACAGCATCCGTACCCTTCTGGCTATGACTCCGCTGCTGCCGGCCTATAATGACAAGGGTGAACTCTATGAGTATGCAGATATTCAGGCCGATGGTTGGGATTTCAGTGCTGAGATGGCCAACCCGCTGGCACAGATGAAGTATAACAATGGTAACGGCTATAACAAGGGCTGGCGCCTTCAGACCAATTTCTTCTTGGAGTTCTCGCCCATCAAGGATCTGACCTATCGTGCCAGTGCCGGATGGCTCTATCGTCACCGCGAGAGCCGCAGTTATACTCCGGTCTATGAGCTCAGCGCCAAGTCGTCGAATCCTAACGACGATATCAGTCAGAGCCAGTCGTACAGCATCCGCTGGTCATTGGAGAACACCCTGAACTGGAAGAAGTCGTTCGGCCTTCATAACATCGATGCCCTCCTCGGACAGTCTGTCGAAAAATGGGGCTATGGCAACGGTGTCAGCGTGACCAACTCCAACTCTCTCTTCCCAGGCTCTTTCGACCATGCCTATATCGCCAATGCCAATGTGGTTGATCCCGCCTATACCTCTATTGGTGGCAGTCCTGAGTCACAAGGTTCTCTTGCATCCTTCTTCGGACGTGTCAACTATAACTACAACGAGACCTATCTGCTCTCTCTTGTACTCCGTGCCGATGGATCTTCTAACTTTGCTCGCGGTAAGCGCTGGGGTTACTTCCCCTCAGTTTCTGCCGGTTGGGTGATGACCAACGAGAGTTTCATGGAGTCGACAAAGTCTTGGCTCGACTTCCTGAAGATCCGTGCCAGCTGGGGACAGAATGGTAACTGTAACATCTCTAACTTCCAGTACCTGGCAACTATCGCCTTCGATGATCCTTATTATTTCGACAGCAAGGACAATCCTGGACTCGGTGCCTATCCTAACATCCTTCCCAACGAGGATGTGAAGTGGGAGACTTCCGAGCAGCTTGACTTAGGTTTCGATGCGCGCTTCTTGAATAGTCGTCTGGGCTTCTCTTTCGACTGGTATAAGAAGACCACTAAGGACTGGTTGGTAGTTGCCCCGATGTTGCTGTCTTATGGTACAGGCGCTCCCTATATCAATGGTGGTGATATTGAGAACAAGGGTTATGAGATTCAGCTGAGCTGGAACGACAAGATTGGCAAGGATTTCAGATATGGTATCACAGCCAACTTCTCACATAATAAGAATGAGGTAACCCGTCTGGCTAATTCCGAGGGTATCATTCACGGTGGATCAAACGCCATTGCTCAGAACACCGCAGAGCTTTATCGCCTGCAGGTGGGTTATCCTATCGGTTACTTCTGGGGTTATGAGATGGAAGGTATTATCCAGAATGAGGCTGACCTCCAGGATTATATCAACCGCAACTGTAATGGCGACAAGGCCAACTCCCTCCAGGGCGCATCTCTGCAGCCTGGTGACGTAAAGTTCGTTGATTACAATGGCAACGGAAAGATTGATACTGGTGACGCTGATAAGACGATGATTGGTGATCCGAATCCTGATTACACCTTAGGTCTGAATATCACAGTGGCCTATAAAGGCTTCGACCTCGGTATCAATGGTTATGGTTCCTTCGGCCAGCAGGTGGCTAAGAGCTATCGTCAGTTCTCTGACCATCCCGATGACAACTATTGTACGGATGTCTATACTAAGTACTGGACGGGCGAGGGTAGCACCAACGAGTATCCACGCTTCTCTGATGGTAAGACCGCTAATATGTCTGAAATCTCACGTGTCTGGATCGAGGATGCCGACTTCTTCAAGATCTCACGCATCTCCTTCGGCTATGACTTCAAGAAACTCTATTCAAAGCTTCCCGTACAGAAGTGCCGTCTCTATATTTCGCTCAACAATTTCATCTGCTTCACAGGCTACTCTGGTATGGATCCTGAAGTGGGCTTCGGCAATGGTACAAGCTGGGCTTCTGGTATCGACTGCGGTTATTATCCATCTTCCCGTTCTTTCCAGGTGGGTGCAAATATCAACTTTTAAGTAATTATGAAGATTATGAAAACGATATATCAATTAATCTGCGCAATTTGCGTAATCTGTGGTATCTGCGCGTGTGAGGATTTCCTCGACACAGATAACCTCACGATGAAGGATACCTCGAACTTCCCGATTAACGAAACGGATGCCACACAGATGGTGAATGGTATCTATTCGGTGATGAACAGGAACCTTGCTGATCCGGAAGAGGATCCCTTCTTTGTTTTCGATATCGCTTCCGACGACCGTCTGGGTGGTGGTAGTCAGAGTAATATCGGTGCCCAGGGCGTCGACCGTTTGATGAATGCTTACGTCGACTGGATGAAACCGCTTTGGAAACAGCGCTATGCTGGTATCAACCGTGCCAACAATGCCTTGGAGACCATCGACAAAGTGACCGAATGGTCTTCTCCCGAAAAGAAAAACCAGCTGCTTTGTGAAATCTATTTCCTCCGTGCTTGGTATTTCTTCAATCTCGCTCAAGTGTTCAATGGTGTGCCCCTGGTGCTCTCTACCACGCCTCAGAACCTGCCGAAGGCCACACCTGATGAGGTGTATGCCCAGATTGCTTCCGACCTGAAGAAGTCCATTGAGTTCGGCCCGTCAACCAAGTATCCTGCTTTCGGCGAGGGCCGTGTGTCGAAATGGGCTGCAGAAGGTATGATGGCCCGTGTGTGGTTGTTCTACACAGGTTTCTATGGCAAGTCTGAACTGCCTCTTCCAGAGGGTGAGGGTGGAAGTGTTTCCAAGTCTCAGGTAGCTTTCTGGTTGGAGGATTGCATCCAGAACAGTGGCTTCGGCTTGGTTTCCGATCAGCGTAACCTTTGGCCGTACACCAATCCTTATACTGCCAAGGATTATCCTTATGCCAATGACAATGGCCTGAACTGGGAGACTGATGAGAACAAGGAGAGCATGTTTGCCATCAAGATGTCGAACAAACCGGGTTGGAGTGCAGAGTCTCAGCTGCGCCACAACCGTATTGTGGAGTTCTATAATCTGCGCAAGACCAACGAGTCTGCCTTCCCGTTCTCCGTACAGGGCTATTCCAATGGTCCCGTCTGTGAGAAACTGTGGACTGACTGGGCTGAAGATCCTGACTATGCAGGTGACTATCGTCGTGTAGGCTCTATCTGTGACCGTGCCGTGGAAATCCCCAACTATAAGGGCGACCCTGCCAAGGAGGTGGAGAACACCAATCTGCTGGCCAAGAAGTACATTGGTTGTGAGGCTTATACCGAGGATCACAGCAGCCGTTATCTCAGCTATGGCTACTACTATGGCAGTGAGAACAACCGTCAGACTGGTCTTACACAGTCTATCGTCTGGCTGCGCTTTGCCGACGTGCTGCTGATGCACTCAGAGCTCACCGACGGTAAGGTCATCTACAATGGCAAGAGCGGCCTGAATGCCGTTCGCCAGCGTGCCAACCTGCCCGATATCACCTATTCTCTGCAGAACCTGAAGAAGGAGCGCCGCTATGAGCTCTGCTTCGAGGCTGTGCGCTGGAACGACCTACGTCGTTGGGGTGATGTGCAGGAGAAGGTGAAGAACCAGGTAGGCAATTACATCACCAACCAGGGCATCCCTGGCGAATATGCGTTCACCAACGACTTCATGCAGCGTTACCGCGACACCGACGGTGGCTTCTTCAAGATTCCTGAGGATCAGGTGACACTCTCCGAGGGTGTGCTCGAACAGAACCCCGGCTGGGGCGACGGTACCAACTGGGCTAAAGGCGACCTGCCTTATAAGTTCAAATAAACAACAACTCCCCTCGCAGCAGCGAGGGGAGTTTTCTTGTTCGTGATATCCAAGAATGATTTAAAATTCGTCCAAAGATTTGTTTTTTCGATAATTATTTGTATCTTTGTACCCGATATTACGATGCACCGGTTACCGGGCCTCAACAGTGTCCTTGAAATATTATTTACTATTAAATATCTATAGCATTATGAAGAAAACTTATTTGACACTTTTTGCAGCCGTGGCACTGATGATGTCGAGCTGCATGACAACCGGAGTCGGGACTACATCTACCACTGGTTCAAACAGCAATGTGTGGGGTAATGTGCTTGGCGCAGTATTGGGTCAGGTATTGTTAGGTGGCATGACTTATGATCAGTCGGGCATTCTTGGAAGCTGGAACTACAATGCTCCAAGTGCTGCCTTCACTACCCAGCAGGCTCTGACAAAGGCCGGAGGTACTGCTACGATTACCAACATGTCTTCATCGCTGGCAAGTAACTACAATAACATCGGCATCAATCGTAACAACACTTCTTTCTCGTTCCTTGCTGGTAACAAGTTCTCGGCTAAGGTGAATGGTATCCCATTCAGCGGAACCTATACTTATAACTCCCAGAATGGTGAGATTGCCCTCAAGACAGCTACTGAGACCATTAAGGGTAATGTAACAAAGACCGAGAAGGGAATGGGTCTGATGTTTGACGCCAAGCAGATGGCCAACCTCCTTCAGAAAGAAGGTAAGGTCAGCAACACTGCAGCCGTTCAGGCAGTCAGCCAACTCGCTAAGAGTGCCGACGGTGCCCGTGTAGGCTTTGAGCTTACAAAATAGTAGTATACACAAAGGGGGAACCTTATGCTGGGCGAATACATATGCTATAGCGACAGCATGAGCTTCTGCCAGTTGGAGCTGAAGTCGGTCATGGCGGGGAAGAGCAGGTCGGCATTGGCATCTAAAAGCGTCTGGGCAGGCAAGGGGCCTGTGTTGACGGCAATGGTGAATATCTTGGCTGCCACGCCCGCGCGGATGCCTAAGGGGGCATTCTCCACGACAAAGGCTTCGTAGGGTTGCAGATTGCCGGCCTTGCGAAGTCCTTTCAGATAGGGGTCGGGTTTGGGTTTGCCACGACTAACATCGTAGGCGGTGGTGATATGAGCCTCGTCGACGAAGGTGCCGAAATCTTTCAATATGCGCTTGATGAGCGGTTTCTGTCCGCTGCCGGTGACCACGCCGATCTGGATGCCGTCTTCTTGAATCTGGCGCATCAGATCGAGGATACCCGGCATGACCGGCGCTTCTGGCAGTTCGTGGAAGATGCGGCTTTTCACATCGTACATGCGCTGGGCTTCGGCCTCGTCGATGTCACGGCCCTGTTGACGGGCTACCATCTGGCGGATGGTGTCTACGCCGCGGGCGCCCTCTGTGGCGTAAGCATCATTGGCGGTCATCTCGATGCCGAACTGAGCCATGGACTGCTGCCAGGCAATGGCGTGGTTGGGCATGGAGTCGTAGAGCACGCCGTCCATGTCAAAGAGCACGGCTTTGGGGTGCAGGGCCTCAAAGCCGTGTCTTTCTAAGTATTGCTTAATCGCGAGATGGTACATTCTAGATATTCTAGGATTCTCTAGGATTCTCTAGGATTTCCTAGGATTTGCTAGGCTTCCTTTGCCAGGCGCTCCTTGATAGCTTTGGAATCAGCCTCGTAACCGGGTTTGTCGAGCAGGGCGAACATATTCTTCTTGTAGGCCTCTACGCCAGGCTGGTTGAACGGATTCACGCCCAGCACATTGCCGCTGATGCCACAGCCGATCTCGAAGAAGTAGATGAGCTGGCCGAGGTAACGCTCGTTGAGGCGGGGCATGGTGATGCGGATGTTGGGCACACCACCGTCGACATGGGCCAGACGGGTGCCGAGCTCTGCCATCTTGTTCACTTCATCGACACGCTTGCCAGCGAGGAAGTTCAAACCGTCGAGGTTTTCCTCATCCTCGGGGAAGAGCAGTTTCTTCTCGGGCTCCTCTACACTGATGACGGTTTCGAAGATGGTGCGCTCGCCGTCCTGGATCCACTGTCCCATGGAGTGCAGATCGGTGGTGAAGTCGACAGAGGCGGGGAAAATGCCCTTCTTGTCCTTACCCTCAGATTCGCCGTAGAGCTGTTTCCACCACTCACTCATGAAGTGGAGCTTGGGCTGGAAGTTAACCATGATCTCGATCTTCTTGCCGCTCTGGTAGAGACCATTGCGAACGGCGGCATACTGGGCTGCAGGATTCTCTGCGAAAGGAACATCCTTGCCGCAAGCCTTCTCCATATCCTGAGCTCCGGCTACGAGTTCCTTGATGTTGAAACCGGCGCAGGCGATAGGCAGCAGACCTACTGGTGTGAGCACAGAGAAACGGCCACCCACATTGTCGGGGATGATGAAGCTCTTGTAACCCTCCTTGTCGGCGCAAGTGCGGGCAGCACCCTTCTTGGCGTCGGTGATGGCTACGATGACCTTCTTTGCCTCTTCCTTGCCACGCTGGGCCTCGCACTGCTTCTTCAGCAGACGGAAAGTGAGGGCTGTCTCGGTGGTTGTACCAGACTTGGAGATATTGATCACGCCGAATTTCTTGTCCTTAAGATACTCGGTAAGCTCGAAGAGGTAATCCTCACCGATATTGTTGCCTGCGAAGAGAATGGTGGGATTCTTAGTATCCTTTACTAACCAGGCGAACGAATTGCTCAGCGCCTCAATCACAGCGCGGGCTCCCAGATAAGAACCGCCGATACCTGCTACGACGATGGCCTCGCAATTGGCGCGGAGTGTGTCAGCGCAAGCCTGCAGTTCATCGAGGAATGCGGGGGTGATGCTTGATGGCAGATGCAACCATCCTAAAAAGTCGTTACCTGGGCAAGTGCCCTCTTCCAGTGCCTTCTGGGCATCCTTTACTTTCGGCTCGAAAGCCTCTACTGCGCCTGCCTCAAGGAAGCAAGCAGCCTTTGTGATGTCAAGTTTAATGTTACTCATATATTATCTGAATGAATCTGTTAATAATTTAATTTCGATTTGTGGGGCTATGCGCTCGTACAGAATGTTGTAGACAGCATCGAGGATGGGCATGTTGACGTGCCAGTGACGGTTGATCTCCTTCATGCACTTGGTGCCGAAATAACCCTCGGCAATCATCTCCATCTCTATCTGGGCACTCTTTACACTATAGCCTTTGCCAATCATGGTTCCGAAGGTGCGGTTACGTGAGAAGTTGCTATAACCCGTCACCAGGAGGTCGCCCAGGTAAACACTGTCGTAGGCATTGCGCTCGATGGGGTAGACGGCTGTCAGGAAACGGTTCATCTCCTGCACGGCATTGGCCATGAGCACCGCCTGGAAATTGTCTCCATATTTCAGACCATTGCAGATGCCCGCTGCAATGGCATAGACATTCTTCAGTACAGAAGAATATTCGATGCCGAGTACATCGGACGAGGTCTTGGTCTTGATGAAATCGCTGGTGAGAACTTCGGCAAAAGCTTTGGCCTTCTCGCGGTCGGCACAGCCTACGGTGAGGTAAGAGAGACGCTCCAAAGCCACTTCCTCGGCATGGGAGGGACCTCCGATGCAGGCGAGGTTGTCGTAGGGCACGTCGAATACCTGATGAAAGTATTCCGAGCAGACGAGGTTCTCGTCAGGCACAATACCCTTGATGGCTGTGATGACGAACTTGTCGCGGATGCGGGTCTTCAACTTCTTGAGGTGTCCTTTCAGATAGGGCGACGGTGTGACGAACACCAGTGTATCGTATTGCTGAACGATGCGGTTGATGTCGTTGTCGAAGTTAATCTCGTTGACGTCGAAGTGGACACTGGTAAGATAGGCTGGGTTATGACCCAGGCGACGGAAGTCGTCGATACGGTCGTCGCGACGCATATACCAGCCGATGTGATGGGTGTGTCCCACCACAATCTTGGCTATCGCCGTTGCCCACGAGCCTCCGCCAATAATTGCTATCTTACCACATTCATACATAATAACTTTTTTTTAAGACAGAATAACATACGAACATATTTTTACTAACATATATTTATATTACTAGCATTAAATTTGTTATTATGTTAATATGTCTGTTTGTCTGTTAGTATGTCTTTATCCTGTTACTTTGTCAATCCATTGCTGGACCTCGTCGACAGAGGGCTTCTGGAGGTCGAGCTTGTATTTCTTGAAGATCTCGCCGATCTTCTGCTGAAGGCCCTGGGGTTTCTCGTCCTTGATGTTCTGAACGAGGTTGAAGCCGGCCTTGCGGAGAACGGGGACGATATCCTCGGGGACACCGATCTCAGCCCATTCAGCCACTGAAGACTGGGGAATCTTCTTCTCGGGTTTCATCTGGGGGAAGAAGAGCACTTCCTGGATGAAGGTCTTACCTGTCATGAGCATCACCAGACGGTCGATGCCGATACCGATACCAGAAGTGGGAGGCATGCCATACTGCAGGGCACGCAGGAAGTCCTGATCGATGATCATGGCCTCGTCGTCGCCCTTGTCGGCCAATCGCATCTGCTCTACGAAACGCTCTTCCTGATCGATCGGATCGTTGAGCTCTGAATAGGCATTGGCCAGCTCCTTACCATTGACCATCAACTCGAAACGCTCGGTGAGACCGGGCTTAGAGCGGTGCATCTTGGTGAGGGGAGACATCTCGACGGGATAGTCGGTGATGAAGGTGGGCTGGATGAAGGTGCCCTCGCAGAACTCACCAAAGAGCTCGTCGATGAGTTTGCCCTTACCCATGGTCTCGTCGACATCCATGCCCTTCGACTTACAGAAGTCGCGGATTTCCTCCTCGGTTTTGCCATTGCAGTCGAAGCCGGTCTTTTCCTGAATGGCTTCGAGGATGGGCAGACGACGATAAGGAGCCTTGAAGCTGACGATGTTGCCATCGATCTCGCGCTCGGGCTTGCCATTGACGGCGATACAGATGGTTTCGAGCAGACGCTCGGTGAACGACATCATCCAGTTGTAGTCCTTATACTGTACATAGAGCTCCATGCAGGTAAATTCGGGGTTGTGGTTGCGGTCCATTCCCTCGTTGCGGAAGTTCTTGCCAATCTCGTAGACACCCTCGAAACCACCCACGATGAGGCGCTTCAGATAGAGCTCGGTAGCGATACGCATATACATATCCTGATCCAAGGCATTGAAATGGGTGATAAACGGACGGGCCGAAGCACCGCCGGCAATCATTTGCAGGGTAGGGGTCTCCACCTCTGTGTATCCGGCTTCATCAAGCACTCTCCGGAGTGTCCGGATAACGGTTGCCCTCTGAAGGAAGGTATCCTTGACACCCTCGTTGACCACCAGATCGACATAACGCTGGCGATAGCGCAACTCAGGATCGTCGAACTTATCGTATGCCACACCATCTTTATACTTCACGATGGGCAGGGGCTTCAGGCTCTTTGAGAGCAGCTTCAACTCAGAAGCATGCACACTGATCTCACCAGTCTGCGTGCGGAACACCTTACCCTTGACGCCGATGAAGTCGCCGATATCGAGCAGACGCTTAAATACATTATTGTATAAATCCTTGTTTTCGCCCGGGCAGATATCGTCGCGGGTGATGTATACCTGAATACGCCCCTTGGAGTCTTGAAGCTCGGCAAAAGAGGCCTTACCCATGACCCGACGGCTCATCATACGACCGGCGATAATGACTTCACGTTCTGCGTCGTCATCTTTGAAATTCTCCTTGATTTCTGTGCTGAATGCATTGGTTGGATATTCAGCAGCGGGATATGGGTCGATGCCCATATTGCGTAATTCCTGCAGACTCTCCCGTCTGCCAATTTCTTGTTCGCTTAGTTCTAAAACATTCATCTTTTTCAAAAAATAATTGCAATTATGGGTGCAAAGTTACGAAAATATCTCGGAAAATGCAAGATTAGGGTAAAAATTTGCAAAAATAGTTGGTAAAGATTTGGTTGTATATAAAATTTTTTCTATTTTTGTGGCAGAATAACTAAAGAAGTAGCTATGGATCAAAAATCGGTTAAGAAAAGAGTTGTTGGTGTTGACATCAGTCTTGAGGCTACATCGTATGCTATCGTAGATGTCAGGGGAAACATTTTGGTCAAAGAGAGTTTCCCCACAGAGGATTACCCTGAGATAGGGTCTTTTGTGACGAAGTTGAGTGATTCCATCCTCCAGATGATTGAGGCTAATGGGGGCTATGGCACCATCCGTTCGGTGGGTATCAGCGCGCCGAGCTCGAACTATATGTCGGGTAGTATTGTGAACTCTCCCAATTTCCCGTGGAAGGGCGTTATCCCCCTGTCAGCATTGTTGCGCGACAGACTGGGACTGGCTGTAGCCGTAGCCAACAACTCGCATGTGGTGGCTCTCGGTGAGCATGCCTTCGGATGTGCGCATGGCATGCGCGACTTTATCGTGATCACCCTCGGATCGGGATTGGGCAGTTGTGTCTTTACCGATGGCGGTGTGAAGCTGGGTTCCGACGGTTATGCCGGTGAGATCGGTCATACCTGTATTCAGCACGATGGTCGTCTGTGTGGCTGTGGTAATAAGGGCTGTCTGGAAGCCTACACAGCTACGAAGGGAATTATCCGTACGGCCCGTGAGATCATGACGGAGTCGGGAGAGCCTTCGAAAATGCGTCGTGTGCCGAAACTGACACCAAGGGTGATTGCAGAACTGTGTGATGAGGGTGATGCCATGGCCATCGAGACTTTCCGAAGGACAGGTGAAGCCTTAGGTCTCGGACTTGCCAACTATGCCTCTGTCATTGATCCTGAGGCCATCATCTTTACAGGTGGTATTGCCAGAGCCGGCAAGTGGCTGATGGAGCCTGCCCAGAAAGCCTTCGAGGAACATGTATTCCATAACATCAATGGCAAAGTGAAGTTCCTGACCTCTGAGCTGGAGGAAGGCGAACGCAACATCCTTGGTGCAAGTGTGCTGGCCTGGGAGGTGAAGGAATATTCTCTGTTTGTTGAATAAAAATGAAGAACAATATGGAAGCAGTTGATAAAATCAAAACCCGGGTTGTTGGTGTTGACATCCGTGACGTGAAAACCACCTACGCCGTGGTGGATATCCGTGGCGAAATCATCGCTATGGACTATTTTATGACAATGGACTATCCTGATGTATCGGATTATGTCAGCGCCCTGAGTGAGAAGATCATCATGCTCGTCGAGGAGAATGGCGGCTATGATAAGATACGTTCCGTAGGCATGAGTGCGCCGAGTGGCAATTTCATGACCGGTTGTATCGAGAACGCCGCTAATATGCCATGGAAGGGTGTCATCCCCCTGGCAGCGATGCTTCGCGACCGTCTTGGTCTGGCTGTGGCACTGGCCAACGACGCGCATATCACAGCATTAGGCGAAAAGGCATTCGGCAGTGCCCACGGTCTGAAGAACTTTGTGGTGGTGTCTATCAGTCACGGTGGTCTCGGCAGTTGTATCTTCATGGACGGAAAACCTCACCTTGGCGTGAATGGCTTTGCCGGAGAGGTGGGTCACTCCTGTGTGCAGATTGGTGGCCGCCAGTGTGGCTGCGGGCGGAAGGGTTGTCTGGAGACCTACTGTTCCGACAAGGGACTGGTGAAGACCGTCGAGGAACTACTGGCGGCAGAGGAACTGCCGTCGGCTTTGAAGGGATTGAAGAATATTAGTGTCGAGACGGTGGCTTATTATTGTGATCAGGGCGATCAGGTGGCTATCGAGGCCATGCGCCGTGTGGGATTCATGCTTGGACTTGGTCTGGCCAACTATGCTTCGGTTCTGAATCCTGAGGCAATTATCCTGACAGGTGATATGATGCAGGCTGGCAAATGGTTGTTGAAACCCATGCGCAAGTCGTTTGATGAGCATGTATTCCATAATATTCAGGGTGAGACGCGCCTGCTGGTGTCTATCCTCAAGGAGGGCGAACGCGACGTACTGGGCGCCAGCGCTTTGGCTTGGGATGTGAAAGAATATTCATTATTTAAATAATAAACCTAAAAATGGAGGAAAATAATATCAAGACAAAGGTCGTAGGTGTGGATATCAGTATCGAGCGTACCACTTACGCCATGGTTGATGTCAGGGGAAATATTCTGGCTGAAGACGCTTTTCCGACGGAGGATTATCCCGACGTGAATAATTTTGTGACGGCACTGAGTGAGAAAGTCGTGATGATGGTAGAGCAGAACGGTGGTTATGAGACCATCCGTTCCATTGGTGTCAGCTGTCCAAGTGCCAGCACTGTTTCCGGATGTATTGAGAATGCGGCTAACCTGCCGTGGAAAGGTATCGTACCTTTGGCAGCGATGCTGCGCGACCGTATCGGACTGGCAGTGGGTCTGTCAAACGATGCGCATATCTCGGCGTTAGGTGAATTTACCTTCGGTAGTGCCCATGGTATGAAGAACTTCATTATCATCAGCCTTGGTGTCGGCATCGGCAGCTGTTTTTTCTCAGATGGTATTGAACATCGTGGTCACGGCGGTTATGCAGGCGAGTTCGGACATACCTGCGTTTATCCTGATGGTCGTCAGTGTGGCTGTGGCAACAAGGGTTGCCTGGAGGCATACGTGGGTGCGAAGGGTATTGTCCAGACGGCTCAGGAAATGATGGCTGAGAGTGATGCCCCCTCTCTGATGCGCAACTTGGAGAAATTGTCGCCACGCACCATTAAGGAATGCTGTGACCAGGGTGATGAGATGGCCATCGAGGTTTATCGCCGTACGGGTCGCATCCTGGGACAGGGCCTGGCTACATACGCCTCGCTTATTGATCCAGAGGCCATTATCTTTACGGGTGGCATATCCCATGCAGGCCATTGGCTACTGGATTCTGCCGAGGAGGAGTTTGAGAAGCTGGTGTTCGGTAACCTGAAGAAGAAGGTGAGACTGCTCATCTCAAAGCTCGACGACCGTGAGCGCGATGTATTGGGTGCCAGTGCCTTGGCTTGGAGCGTTCCTGAGTATTCGCTGTTTAAGTGAATAGTTAATAGTTAATAGTGAATAGTTGTGGACGTAGAAAGAATAAACCGTATTATCAATGAGAAGCCTAACCTGAGTACCGCCCTCGGCATGGAGTTTATTTCCACGCCTGAGGTCGATACTTGTATGGCGCGTATGAAGGTTGACGAGCGTAATCGTCAGCCTTTTGGCTTTTTAAGCGGCGGAGCTTCACTGGCTTTGGCGGAGAATGTGGCAGGTGTGGGCTCCTCGGCCCTCTGTCCGCGTTGCGCCTGTGTGGGCATCGAGGTGAGTGGTAGTCATGTGAAGGCGGTGGCCGAGGGAGATTGTGTCACGGCATACGCCCGTCTGCTTCATAAGGGCACCACCCTCCATGTCTGGAATGTAGACATCAAGGATTCTTCAGGTGAGCTGATCTCCAATGTCCGTGTGACCAATTATATTATCAAGCATAAGAAAGAATGACGGCCTTTGCCCTATACAGACTACCCCATGAAGACCACGCCACGCTCATCCGACAGACGGAAGGTGAGCCTGCGGAATATCATTCTTGTGTAGAACTGAATGGCAGGAGGGGCTTTGTGATGGCTCCTTTTCAGATTTCAGAGAAGCAGCCCATTCTCTTGATCCGCCCTGATAGTGTCGAGACGGTTTTAGTGGATAGTGGTTTTCGAGAATCAAGGGGACAGGTCCCTGATTCTCACATTTCACAAGAATACGCCATCGATTTTGCCAATTTCCATTCGCAACTGGTCTCCGGCACCTTCCGCAAGATCGTGCTGGCACGTTGTGCTGACGAAACATCACCTGACGACATCCCACCTCTGGAGCTCTTCCAAAGGGCTTGCATGCTCTACCCCCGTATGTTTATCGCTTTGGTGAGTACTGAGAAGAGCGGTTGCTGGCTGACGGCCACCCCTGAGATTCTCCTCGAAGGCAAGGCTGAGGCTTGGCGTACCATCGCGCTGGCAGGGACCATGAAATTGGAGGGTGAACAGTTGAATGGCGAGGGAGAGACAGTGCGGTGGAGCACAAAGAACATTCAGGAACAGCGTATCGTCGCTACCTATATCACCGAGTGTCTCGAACAGTTTACGGGTGATTTCCACGAAGAAGGGCCTCGTACCGTCAGGGCTGCCAATCTGGTGCATCTCAGAAGTGACTTCACATTTGTGCTTCCCGATAACCAGCATCTCGGCGATCTGCTGCATACGCTCCATCCTACGCCTGCTGTCTGCGGACTGCCGAAACGGGAGACTTTTGAATTCATCACCCACAACGAACATACACCCCGTCGCTACTATAGCGGTTTTATGGGCATGCTCGACCCTGCTGCGGAGACACATCTCTATGTGTCGCTGCGCTGCATGAACATCGAGGGTAACCGATACCATCTCTATGCAGGTGGTGGACTGCTCAAGGACAGCCAGGAGGAACAGGAGTGGGCGGAGACCGAAGCAAAATTAGAAACTATGAGAAGATGTATAGCAATAAAGAAAATGTAAACATACTGACTGCGCTGTTGGTGGCTCATGGGGTGAAACATGCTGTATGCTGTCCAGGCAGCAGGAACTCACCTATCGTGCACAACCTCAATGCGTGTCCTGATATCCAGTGCTATCCCGTGACCGACGAGCGTAGCGCAGGCTTCTATGCCTTGGGTATGAGCCAGTGTCTACAGGAGCCTGTTGCCGTTTGTGTCACCAGTGGAACGGCCTTGCTGAATCTCGCTCCTGCCGTGGCTGAAGCTTACTACCAGCACATCCCATTGGTGGTCATTTCCGCAGACCGTCCTCCGCAATGGGTAGACCAACTCGACGGTCAGACACTTCCGCAGCCTGATGCCCTCGGACGATTCGTGAAAAAGGCGGTTTCTTTGCCAGAGGTAATTTCTTCCCCTCCTGAGTTTTTGCGTCCCTGCGGTAGCAAGCCAGCAGAGCTGGAGCGAGGAGGGGTTAGGGGTGGTCTGAACGAGCAGCATTGGTATTGCAACCGCCTTGTCAACGAGGCCCTGCTCGAAAAGCATGCCCCGGTGCATATCAACGTGCCTATCAGCGAACCGCTCTTCGGTTACAGCGTCACCGTCTTGCCGGAGGAGCGGATGATAGAACTTCTGCCTGCCGATATTTCCAACCAAACACTGAGTCATATATGCCGGATGTTCATACAATCGAAGCGGCCCTTGCTCATTGCCGGCCAACCCATGAACCCAGGCTATGATGAGGCCGTCTGTCTTATCGGTGATGACGAAAGCTATGTGCCTGAACTCGTGCTGTATATCGGTGGCTCTATCGTCAGCAAGCGTCTGAAACGTTTTCTTCGCAAGGCCAAGGAAACATGGGTGGTCAATGCAACGGGTGAGGTCACGGATACGTTTATGAACCTGACGTGCGTCATTCAGGGGGATGTTGCGGTGGTCGAAGACCAAATTCGTTTCCTGCTCGAACAACAGCCTCATCCCTTTATTCAGAAATGGGAGGCTCTGCTGGCAAAGGTCCGCACGCATGCCGCCGACTATCAGCCGGCCTATTCTGAGATGGCCGCTGTCAAGTGCTTCGAGGAATCAAGGGGACAGGTTCATGATTCCTTCCACTATGCCAATAGCACCGCCATCCGATTAGCGAACATTTATGCCCGCCATGACGTCTTCTGCAATCGTGGTGTGAATGGTATTGAAGGTTCGCTTTCTACGGCTGCTGGCTTTTCGATAGTGTCAGACGAAAACGTATTCTGCGTCATTGGCGACCTGAGTTTTTTCTACGACCAAAACGCCCTTTGGAACCAGAATCTCCAGGGCAATTTCCGTATTCTCCTGCTAAACAACGGTAAGGGTGGCATCTTCAACATGCTCCCAGGTCTGGAACAGAGTCCCGCCCGTGATCAGTTTATTGCTGCCGAGCATCATACCTCTGCCGAGGGCATCTGTCAGCAGAACAATGTGAAGTATCTTAAAGCCACCAACATGGAAGAGCTTCAACAAGGTATCGCTACCTTATTAAATATAGAGAGCTCGCGTCCCGTCCTCCTCGAAGTCTTCACCGACCCCACTGAGGACGAACTTGTCTTCCGCGACTATTATCGCTCTCTCACTCTTTGATAATTATGTTAGTCTGTTCTTGCGTCCCTTCGGTAGCAAGCGAGCAAGCTCGAGTCTTCTGTTTTTAAAAATTGATAATATGTATAGAAATTGGAAAGAAATTCGCAAGTTCGAAGAGATACGCTTCGAATCATACAATGGCATCGCCAAAATCACTATCAACCGTCCGCATTACCGCAATGCCTTCACTCCCAAGACCACATGGGAGCTCTCCCAGGCTTTTTCCATGTGTCGTGAGATGCAGGATATCTCTGTTGTGCTGCTGACGGGTGCCATGTCTGAGGTGCCGGAGGGCAAGACCCTCGCCGATGTTAAGCACGCCTTCTGTTCTGGCGGCGATATGCATGTGAAAGGTCGTGGTGGCTATGTCGACGACGAGGGCGTGCCCCGCTTGAGTGTCCTCGATGTGCAGATGCAGATCCGTCGTCTGCCGAAACCAGTCATCGCAATGGTCAATGGCTATGCCATCGGTGGCGGTCATGTGCTCCACCTGGTCTGCGACCTCACCATCGCCTCTGAGAATGCCATCTTCGGACAGACGGGGCCTAAGGTCGGATCCTTCGATGCCGGCTTCGGTTCTTCCTATCTCGCCCGTATCGTTGGACAGAAGAAGGCCCGCGAAATCTGGTTCCTCTGTCGTCAGTATACGGCGCGCGAGGCAGAGGAGATGGGTATGGTGAATAAAGTCGTTCCCATCGAACGCCTCGAAGACGAGTGTGTCGAGTGGGCGGAGATCATGATGGAGCGTTCGCCCCTGGCACTCCGTATGATCAAGGCAGGTCTTAATGCCGAACTCGACGGTCAGGCCGGTATCCAGGAGCTTGCCGGCGACTGCACCATGCTCTACTACTTCCTCGACGAAGCCCAAGAGGGCGGCAAGGCTTTCCTTGAGAAACGTAAACCCGACTTCAAGAAATACCCCAAACTGCCGTAAAGACAGAGTAACGGGTTAAAGACATAATAACAGACTAACATATTTATATTAACATACAGAATTTGTAATAACATATATATGGTGGATGTAGAGGTGTTGATAAAGACTGTGATGGATTGTGCAGGCAGGATCCGGAGGTGTCTTGGACCAGGATATCTGGAATCTGTCTACAAGAATGCTATGATAGTAGAACTTAAAAAGAATGGTCTATCCTATGAAATAGAGAAACCAATTAGTGTATTCTATGACGATGTACTTGTTGGTGATTTTAAAGCTGATAATGTAGTTGAGGGAATACTTATTCTTGAATTGAAGGCTGTTCAATCTTTGCACATGGCCCATGAGATTCAGTTGGTGAATTACCTTACTGCAACAGGTATTGATGATGGTCTCTTGATTAACTTTGGCTCAGAAGAACTACAGTTTAAGCGCAAATATCGTATCTATCGTAAAAGGTTTCAATAATCTGTTATTATTTGTTTGTTACTATAAATATGTTATTCTGTTACTATGTCTTTAAAATATACTCTGTCTGAGAAAATACTGCATTTCAAGCAGCCGGCGGGGACTTCCAGAGGAGTCTATACCACAAGGAAGATCTGGTTAGTCTATCTGTCTGACGGGCAGCGGACAGGAGTTGGGGAGTGTGCTCCCTTGCCCGACCTCAGCTGCGATGCGCTCCCTGATGAGGAATATGTGACTCGATTGTCTCAGTTCTGTGCATCGCTCTGTCAGAGCGGTGTCTTGGATGTTGGTGCCTTGCGCGACTACCCCTCGATGCTCTTCGGACTGGAGACGGCGCTGTTGAATCTCCAGCATGGCGACCGCCTCTTCGACACTGCATTCTTCCGTGGCGAGGTCGGCATCCCCATCAACGGCCTCGTATGGATGGGCAATCACGCGGAAATGCTCCGTCGTATGGAGGAGAAACTGGAGGCAGGCTTCCGCTGCATCAAGCTCAAGATCGGTGCCATCGATTTCGACCAAGAGCTCGATCTCATCCGCCGCATACGTTCCCGTTTCTCCTTCCATGAAGTCGAGCTTCGCCTCGATGCCAACGGCGCCTTCTCCTACGAAGACGCCCTGTACAAGCTCGAGCTCCTTTCGCAATATGCCATCCATAGCATAGAACAGCCGATAAAGGCAGGTCAGTGGGCATACATGGCCGAGCTCTGCCGCGAGTCACCCCTCCCTATTGCCCTCGACGAAGAGCTTATCGGCGTCAATGACCCTGAGATAAAGCACCACATGCTCAACATCATCAAGCCTCGTTATATCATCCTCAAGCCCTCGCTCCACGGAGGTATGGCGGGCTGTCGTGAGTGGATTGACCTGGCCTGCGATATGGGTATCGGCTCGTGGATCACCTCTGCGCTTGAGAGCAATATCGGTCTCAATGCCATCGCCCAGTTTGCCTCTTCGGTCTACGGCGACCACATTACCATGCCGCAAGGCCTCGGCACAGGCCAGCTCTTCACCGACAACATCCCCATGCCTTTAGAGGTCATTAATGACAGATTAACTTTAAAGACAGAAGAACAATCTAAAGACATAATAACAGACTAACATATTAATATAAACATATAGATAGTTTATGATTTATCATGTCTTAAAATATTCCAATCTGTTAATAAAATATTTGTCTGTTAATATATATCTGTTAGTCTGTTATTATGTCTTTAAACCGTTATTATGTCTTTAAATGAGTTCCTTGAGGAGTGGAATAGCCCCTCGCCATACGTCCACGTGCAGACCAGCGGCTCGACTGGCGCCCCTAAGCCTATGCTCGTCGAAAAGTGCCGTATGCTCGCCTCTGCCCGGCGCACCAACGACTTCCTCGGCCTACAGCCGGGCGATACCGCCCTTCTCTGTATGTCGCTCGACTACATCGCCGGTAAGATGATGGTCGTCCGTGCTCTCGAGCGTGGCTTAAAGTTGATAACCGTCGAACCCAGTGGCCATCCTTTGGCGGACAACTATTCACTATTCACTATTCACTATTTACTATCTTTCGCCGCCATGGTTCCCCTTCAGGTCTACAACTCTCTCCAGATTCCCGCTGAGCGTGAGCGTCTCCAGCAAATCCGCCATCTCATTATCGGCGGTGGTGCTATCGACGATGCCTTAGCCGCAGAACTCAAGACCTTCCCCAACGCCGTCTGGAGCACCTATGGCATGACCGAGACGCTTTCTCACATCGCCCTGCGTCGCCTTTCTGGTCCCGACGCCTCCGATTGGTACACGCCCTTCCCCTCAGTTACTGTCAGTCTCTCCGATGAATCGACCCTCATCATCGATGCCCCAGACGTCTGCTCCGCGACTCTTGTAACTAATGACATCTCCGAGTTGTCAATTGACAATTGCCAATCTTCAACTATCAAATTCCGCATTCTCGGCCGCCGCGACAACATCATCTGCTCTGGCGGCCTGAAGATCCAGGCCGAGCAGCTCGAACGTGAGCTCCGACCTCATCTCCACGAGCCTTTTCTGATCACCAGGCGTCCTGACGAGAAGTTTGGCGAGGTCGTCGTCCTTCTCACCGAAGGCTCCCCCGATGATGCCCGCCTCGTCTGCGAGCGCATCCTTCCCCGTTACCATCAGCCGCGTTTCTACCTCCACGTAGCCCGTATCCCCCTAACAGAAACAGGCAAGCCCTCCCGCCGTGAAGCAGAAGAGCTTGCTCTCATCTAGTAGAAAGAACCGTCGTGGTACCTCTGCGCACCGCCGAAGTGCTGTTTTTAGTCCTGAACGGGGACATTCCCAAGATACACGTGCCTGATGCCTTCCTCTTCGGCGATTCGCCGGGCGGCGCGAAGCGTGGCAAGGGGTGTAGGCGGCGTATCTGTGAGGCGGTAGCGGGGGAAGAAGCGGGTGAAGTGTAGTGGGGCATCGGCCAACTGATTGCTGACGAGCCAACGACACATCTCGCGTATCATCTCAAGATTGTCGGTAAGGCCGGGGATGACGAGGTTGGTAATCTCCAACCATACGCCGGCGTCGCGCATGGCCAGGATCGTGTCGAGTACAGGTTGCAGATGGCCGCCGCTGACATGCTGGTAGATGTCGTCGCTGAATGACTTGAGGTCGATGTTGGCAGCATCGAGATGGGGCAGCAGGTCGCGGAGGGGCGCTTGGCAGACGTAGCCCGCGCTGACGAGTATGTTCCATAGTCCGGCCTCATGGGCCAGACGGGCGCAGTCGGTGATGTATTCGAGGTAGGTCAGGGGCTCGGTGTAGGTATAGGCGATGCCCGAACATTGGTGCTGTTGACAGAGGGCGACGAGGGCTTCAGGCGTGAGATCGTAATGGTCGACATCGGCGGGAGAGGCCTGCGAGATATCGTGGTTCTGACAGTTGAGGCAATGGAAGTTACATCCCGTACAGGCGAGGGAGAGACACTGGGTACCGGGATGGAAGTGATACAACGGCTTCTTCTCGATGGGGTCGATGGCCAGGGCGCAGGGCTGGGCGTAGACTTCGCTGACGAGCACGCCATTGCGGTTGCGACGGCTGCGACAGAAACCGGTCTTGCCCTCATTGATATGGCAGTGATGCGGACAGAGCTGACACTCGACTGCCCCGTCCTCCAATTTGCTATAATATCGACATTCGAAACTATTCACTTTTCACTATTCATTATTCACTAAAAAACGATTGCTTCGTAGACGTATAACTCTGCGTCTTTCCAGCCGTCCCAGCCGAGACCGGCTTTATCCTGAGAGCAGTGGGAAACAAACTCTTCCTTGGTCCAGTTGACTTCATCTGCAACTTGGGGTAGATAAGTGCCGCTGCGGTAGCCTTTCTTGATGTAGATGCCGTGACGGTGGAGTTCGAACTCGTCGAGGCTCTGAATACGTCGCATGGGGGTGAGCACGGAGATCTCGATGTCGAGGTCGTCGAGTTCATCGGGGGTGACGGGCGAGAAACGCGGATCCTGGAAGGCGGCGGCTCGCGCCATCTCGGCCACTATCTTATGCAGCGGAACGTCCTCGCCAAAATGGCCGATGCAACCACGCAGGCGGCCGTGCTTGTGCAACGAAACAAATGCGCCGCAGTTTTGTTTCAGTGAATAGTGATTAGTGATTAGTGAATAGTTGTTGGCTACCGACTTGCCATCGAGGGAGTCGCGGATGCTTTGAAGGGCGATGTCCTTCAGCATGCGCTTGTCGTCGGTGGTGAGGGCGAAGTCTGTGCTGTCGGGGCGGAGGAAGGCGAAGGCGTGATAGCCGACCACACGGTCATGCTCGCCACTGATGTCGCCCGAGTTCTGATAGAGCAGGTGCCGGATGTCATACTGTTCGTCGCACATGAGCATGAGTGTGATGATAGCCAGCTGACCGCAGGCACTCGTAGACAGGTTGCGTTTGCCGCTGCGACGGTTTTTCTCGACGGCGGCTATCAGATGCTCCACACTTCCGCTCTCGATGGCTCTGCCCGTACGGGCGTCCACCTCGTAGGCATCGTCGTAAGTGGGATAGTGCGAGAAGTCGCTGCTGATGATGAAGAGATTCTCGCCGTTGAGATAAGGCTTCAGCGCATCTGATATCTGTATCAACTTCTGGAAGTCATTGGTCGATATGATGATGGGCACGATAGGCGGCACCTCGCCCAGCCTTCGCTGCAAGAAAGGTAGTTGTACCTCCAAGCAGTGCTCGCGGTCGTGGGCTTCGGGACGATAGGTGAAGACATCGTTCTCAGTAAGCTTCAGCGCTGTTTCCCTGTCTACCTTCACATTGCCCAATGGTGTGGCGTAGTAGTCGGCATCGGTATTGACTGAAGCTCCGTCGAGCCATTCATGGTGACTCGGCCCCAACAGGAAGATGCGCTTGTATGTCTTCTTCGGGGCGAGGGCCATATAGGCTGTCGCCGCCACGTTGCCCGAATAATAATAGCCCGCGTGGGGCACGATAAGGGCAGCGAGGTTGTCGAATTGGGGGCTGCCTTTGTGTCGTGCCAGGAAACTGTCTACTTCCTGAGCTAACTCTTGGGCGTCGCCCGTATAGAACCGATTGGCCTGGGTTGCGGGCCGGATGACTGGCTCGCGTGTCTGTCCGTTACAAGAATTCATCATGATGATTGCTGCTATGAGGGGTAATATTTTCATTTCTTGACCTTGTGGGTGGTGGAGCCTTGACGGAGGATGTAGAGCCCTGGGCGCGACATTGAGGAAACCTGACGGCCGTCGGGGGTGAAGATGATGGGTGGCGTCGATAACGGGTCGGCCAGGGGCGAGGCGATGTTGACTTCAGCGTGTGCATCCACCACCTCGAAGGTGATCATCATACCCTCTTCGCGGATATTCACCAGCGCCAGCGGGGCATCCTTTCCTGTCCAGCTTCGGAGACTGGCGGGCGAGGTGTAGTTGGTGAGACTGGTGATATTGCTCCTTCCCGGGAAAGGGTCGTAGTTGGAATCGACAATGGGGTCGGGCTTAGCGCGCAACAACTCGTAATAATTGTGCGAGGGGTCGTTGTTGGGACAACGATCTTCCCAGACCCAATCATTGGTCATATCCACGCGGTACACTATCATCCCGTGACCGGGCAGGCTCTCGTTCCATTTGTCGTCTTTCTGCCGGTTCTCGAAGAGGAAGAACTCTTTGTCCTGGCCGCTGTAGAGGCGGTAGCCCACATTCTTCGACAGTTTGTCGAGGGTGTAGATGCCGAGGGTGTCGATTTCCTGAGGTTCAGCCCATCCCATGAACCAGCGCTCGAAGAGGGAGTAGCCTACAGGTGTGCCGTAACATCCGGCATCCATGACGTCCCAGATGCCCGGGGTGCGACTCACACCGCCGCTCTCCTCATTGTCGGTATCGTAGAAGTCGGGTAGTCCTAACACATGGCTGAACTCATGACAGATGGAGCCGATGCCGTCGAGCCTGGTGTACTGTGGTTGGTCGACCAAGCCTTCGAGCTCTGTGGAGCAGGCGCAGTCGTTGAGATAGACGCCGTCCTTGATGACCCAATAGTAATGGTTGTCCTCGTCCATATCATAGATCATGTTAGCGTGGGGCCATATCAGTCGCGCGTCGTTGCCGATATAGTTGGAACCGTAGCCGGCGAAAATGAAATAGATGAGATCGACCATTCTGTCATAATCGATGTCATAGCGGCTGAAGTCTACCTCCTTGTCAGCTGCGTTGACGGCGGCGAGCATCAGTTTCCAGGCATCATCGTAGCCGTTGGCATCGTACTGGCTGTATTTGATCTTAACGGGTCCTACGACATCAAACTGGGGCTTGAACTGTCCATCGGACATATCGCTGAAATAGTCGCGCACGCTGCCGGGAAACGGACTGCCTAGAATGCCTTTGTAATTCTCCTTGTTGAAGATGTCGTTGGCCACTTGGCTGTAATCGGTACGTGAGAACTTCTTGTCTTTGAATTCTACAAGGATGACAAGCCCGCGGAACTTGCTGAGATCATTGTGGGTCTTGAATGTTGACGCTCGATGGCTGTTGCTGCTGAGGGTTGGAAAGCGCCGCGTCTGAACACCGGGCTTGGCGTGCTTGCTGATGCGTTGAAGAAAGGCTTGTTCGTCGGCTGGGCGCTCTGACACGTCATGTGCGATCCTGGAGGAGGGCTTCAGTCGGCCGTTGTCGAGAGTGGCATAGACATAGTAGCCTTCGGCATTTTTCAGGATGGTATAGCCATCGGAGGTTGTGTTGTAATGCTGGTATTCATTGCCGTGCAGTCGGATGCTGATGGTAGTACCATCGGGCTGTCTGACCTTCGCGATGCCAGGGTGAGCGGGAACGGCGAAAGCCTGGCTCGTCAACAGGAGTCCAACGATAGTTAATTGAACGCAGAGATATGAATACACTAAGTTTCTCATCTTGTTTCGAGTTTGGTGGTGACGTTCTTGTAGCCATCGGCCGAGGTTCTCAGCAGAATCCTGGAGGGCGACAGACCGGCACGGAGGATGACCAAAGCGGAACCGTTCCAGAGTCGGCGGTGGTCGGTGACGTTGAGCTCGTCGCTATTGTGATCGCCACTGCTGACGGCCACGATGGAAGCGTCGCCCTCGACAGCGAAGTGAAGCTCATCCTGCGCCATGGGAACGCGACGGCCTTTGCTGTCGACGGCCTGGATGCGGACATGCATCAGGTCGGTGCCGTCGGCCTGCCAGGTATTGTCTTCAGGGGTAGCGATCAGTCTGACAGCCTTGCCCGCAGTTTCGATCTTATGGCGCGCCACTACCTTGCCATTGGTATAAGCGATGGCTTCAAGATAGCCGTCGGCGTATGGGATGTTGGTCCATTTGTGACGGTTGCGCTGACTGTTGTCACCAATGGGATTCTTCTTTCTCCCAAGACTTTTGCCGTTTAGCACGAGTTCCACTTCGTCGGCATTGGTATAGGTGAAGAGTTCAAGCACAGAGCCCGGTTTCCTGTTCCAATGATCGCTCATGCCGTCGTTGGCGGTGTTGATGCCGTTCCACATGATGGCCTCGGCCTTGTTGTCGACGATGGCGATGTGTACCATCGGCTCCTCAGGCTTAAGGAACGACTTCATGAAATAGGCCTTAGGCTTGGGCTCGAGCGAGATGTCGATGACACCCTGTGCCCATCCTTTTGCGGGCCAGCCCTGACTCTCGCCGAGATAGTCGATGGCGCCCCAATATGCGAGTCCGATGACACGGTCGAGGTTCATATCGAAGAAGTTGGGACCCATCATCGTCATGTTGGCCTCACTCTGATAGAAGGTCATCCAGGGGAAGCGGCGGCCGTCGCCAGGGAAGTACATATAGCGGTAATTATAGGCCTGTATATCGGTCTGTAGGGCAAGATCGTGGGGGAGGGAGTCGGTATCCCAGTTGCGGTAACGGGGATGCATGGCCACGGTGACGAGACGGGTGGAGTCGTAACGTTGAAGCAGCGTTTTCTGCAACTTATACATGGTGACACCGAAGTCGTTGAATGGCTGGTTGGGATCCTGTTGCAGTTCGTTGCCGAGGCTCCAGAGTACGACGGAGGGCGAGTTGCGGTCGCGCTTTATCCACTCGGGTACATCATACTGCCAGAGCTGTTCGAAGGGCACCTTGCCGCCCGTATGCTGACGTGTCCACTTGTCGTAAAGCTCGTCAACAACGAGGATGCCGTATTTGTCGCAGAGACGGATGAAGTCGCGGCTGTAGGGATTGTGTGAGGTACGGATATGGTTGATGCCGAACTGCTTCATCAGCAGGATGCGCTTCTCGATGGCTTTGGGGTAGGCGGCTGCACCGAGGGCACCGAGGGTATGGTGGTTGGCATAGCCTTTGAGGAGCACTTTACGGCCGTTGAGTCTGAAGCCGAACTCAGGGCCGAACGCGATGGTGCGGATGCCGAACTGATCGCTGGTCTCATCGGCGATGGTGCCATCTTCACGCAGGAGCTGTAGCTTCGCAGTATATAAATAAGGTGTATCGAGATCCCATATCTTCGGATTGGGAATGGCGATGTCGGTGGCAATGCGGGCTTCCTGTCGACGGGTACCGCGATGGCGCTTGATAGCGACGGTGTCGCAGTAAGCCATCTGACCATTGGGGTCGAGGATTTCGAGGGCGACACGGGTGGCTTTGTTGGTGCGGTTGGTGAACTCGGCGGAGATACTTACATAGCGGTTTTCACGTGTAGTTATGTAGAGCGGATGGCGCTCGAAGTAGAAGTCCTTCGGGGTGGTAATGAGGCTGACATTGCGGAAAAGTCCGCCACCGGTGTACCAACGGGAGTTGCCTGGCTCGCGGGTGTCGGCAATCACCTCGATGAGATTGTCCTCACCGTATTTAAGGCGGTCACTGAGATCGATTTCAAAGCCCACGTAACCGTAGTTGGTTCCTCCCACGGGCTGACCATTGAGCAGGACATCGGCGGTGTACATGATGCCCTCGAAGTCGAGAAGCACACGGCGACCTTTCATATCGGTCGACGGGGTGTAGTGCATACGGTAATAGCCTTTGGCCATTTCCTTGAAGCCGCGACTCGACAGGCGGCTCTTGATGTTGGCGGCGACATCGGTATTGTCGGCTTTCTCGTCAGCCGCCGGTGCCACCCAGGGTTGTTCAATCTGAAAATCGTGCGGCACGTTCACCTTCCGCCACTCACCCTGATTGTTCAAACGGAATTCCCAACCGAAATTCAAGTTCTCCACATTTCGCTGTGCCGCAGCTACCAACGAAAAGAACGAAATCAGAAATAAAGAAATCTTTCTCATATTTTTATTTCTTTCATAAAAAAACTATCTTTATACACATATTTATTTAATGAGTTTGTAGTATTCTGTGCCGCCGAGGAGAAAACAGCCGGTGCCGTAGTCCTCGAAGTCGGGAACCTTGGTGTAGGAGAGAGGCTGGCCGGCGGAGGGATCTTTACCTGTGCCTTGGGCCCAGCCAAGGAAACCGTCGGGATGGACACAGTCGCGGACGAGTGCCTCCCAGGCACGGTCGCAGACGGGACGATAGACTGCCGGTTTGAGATAGCCCTTCTGTATGCCCCATGCCATGGCGTAGAGGAAAAGAGCGGTGCCTGTCATTTCCTTGCCGCCATAATCGGCGTATGACACGAGACTGGGATTCCACAGACCGTCTTCCTGACGCTGGCATTTCCTCAGTGCCTCGCTCATCAGCAGGAAGTCTTTCTTTAATGCCTTATAATATTTATCCTTTTCCGGTAGCAGGTTCATGCAGCGCACGAGGGCGGCGTATACCCAGCCGTTGCCGCGACTCCAATAGCAGTTCTTACCGTCGGGTGTCTGATAGGGAGCTACATAGTCCTTATCGCGCCACCAGAGGCCCTCCTTAGTGTTGAAGAGGCCGCCCGCGAGGGTGTTGCGCGTCCAGAGGTACATCTTCATGGCGTGATCGGCATATTTGCGTTCGCCGGTGACCTTGTAGGCCTGCATGTAGACGGGCATTGCCATCTGGATGGCATCGATCCAGGTCCACCAGCCGTAGAGTGATCCTTCGGCCTCAGGCTTCTTATCGTTGGGCGTCTGCATCTGGTTGTTGAGATTCTCCAATATCGGCTTGATCTTCTCGTCGCCACCGCTCTGCATATAACGGTCGAAATAAGTCTGGCCGCAGCACTGGTCGTCGGCATCGTTGGTCTTCACGCCGTTACGGGGCGTCCACTTGTGGAAGTTGCCCCAGCGGTCGGTATAGTCGATGTAACGCTGATCGTTGTCAATCTCGTAGAGGGCCATCAGTCCTTCGTAATAAACGGCACGTGTCCATAGCGACGAAGGACGCACACGATTGACGTTGGTGGGCAGTGTGGGGTCGGCATACTTCATCATGAAGTAGTCGTTCACTTTACGCAGGGTATTCATCACGTCGCCTGCTGACTCGCTCTGGGCAAACGTGGTGAAGGCGAAACCCAGGGCGAGAAGTAAAAATGTTTTTCTCATTATTATTTATTGATTTCTTTTGTTATAGTTTCTGTCTTTTCACCTGCGGCAATGATGAACTGCAGGTTGCTGCCTTCAGCGTGTGCCTCGATGTGTACATCGCCCTTGGTGCCGTCAGGATAGGCCTCCTTCATGAAGTCCTTCACAATGGTTTCCATTTCTTCTGCGATGGGGGCACTCAGCTTCTTATTCATGCCGACGGCCGTACACACTTCGTTGGTGAAGTAGGCAATGTAGGGCTCATCCTTCGGGTCGTTGGAGATGGAAATGCTGCGCTGATAAGGTCCGCCCGGGGTAGCCTGTTTGTACTGGATGACAAACATGGTGTACAGCTGCTCTTTGGCGCCCTCGCCCATGAAGCGGCCGATGGCTTCCTTCATCCAGTTGGCAAACGTTTCGGCACTCAGTTTCTCCTTCAATACCTTTGTGGCCTGCAGACTCTCGCCCAGCATACGGCGCTCGCCGTAGGTGTCGTTGGAGGCATTCTTCACTTGCAGCAGATCCTGGGTGTAGAGGAAGATGAGGGTTCCCGGGTCAATACGCGTGTCCTGGGAGGTATAGAGGAAGTCGGGATGGGTGCCGATGGCTGTATTCTGGTCGACGGGCAGTAGGCCGATGCCGGAGCCTACAAGCATGGGGGCGGTGTGTCCGGCATTGCTGTAGCACAGGCGACCGGTAGCGAGGTCGAGGATACCCACGAGGAGCGTGACGACCATGTTGGGATTCTTACGACCTATGAGTGTCTTGTTGATAGCGGTTACGATCTCTGCGGGATCAGTCATATCGAATGAGAGACTGCGGAATTCAGTTCTGGTGATCGCCATCGCCGTAGATGCATCGATGCCCTTGCCTTTCGCATCACCGATGCAGAAGTAGAACTTGTCGTTGCGGACGAAATAATCGTAGAGATCGCAGTCTATCTCATCGGCGGGCTTCAGGGTTGCAAACAGACGGATGTCACCTTGCGGCTGAGCGTGGGGCATCATTGCCTCCTGAATGTGGCGGGAGATGTTCTGTTCCAAAAGACCTTGAGTTTGTAATGTCTTGGCGTTCTCCATCTCGCTATAGGCTGCTTCCAGTTCGAGATGTTTCTTTACCAGACGATGGGTCTTGCGGCGGCGATAGAGGGTGTAAAGCGAGAAACATCCGAAAATAATGCCAATGGCAACCAGGAGGTTGATAGTGCGCAGGCGGGCGCGGTTTGCCTCTTCATCGGCCATTTGGGTGGCCTTCAGACGGATGGTCGACAGCTCTTCGGCATCCTGTCGACGAGCCTGTGTGATGGCGGAGTCGAGCGACTGGCTGATGTCGAGGGCAACGGCCATAGCGGAGTCACGACGACCAGCCTGCATGTTGGCCTTAAACTTCGGCAGCACCATTTTCTGTAAATGCTCGATGGAATATTCCTTGCTGCCGAGCAGGTCGTCAAGGCTCTTGTAGTTTTCGGCAGCCTCTTCCCAGCGTCCTGCGGCGGCCAGATAATCAATGACAGCAATGCGACCCTCTGGCGTCTGGCTGTAATGAGTGGTCAGATAGTGATCGTAGACCTTAGCGGCCTCGTCTTTTTTCCCCTGACCATCGAGGGCGATGGCGCGATAGATGTCGTAGCGGGCCCACTGACGGTCTACGTAAACGGGATCTGCATCGTTGCGCAGCTCATACTGACGGATGAGTTCGGCATAACGGTCTATCCAGGTAAGGGCTTCGCGGTACGACTGGGTCTCGTTGCAGTTGAAGGCAATGTTCACCACACCGGCGATGGCGCTCTTGTAGGCCTCATCTGAACGGTGTGCCTCCAGATTCTTCATGTGCGTCTGGTAGGCTCGGTCGTAGTTCTCGTTGGCAACGTCTTTCGACAGCCCGAAGCGTGTCTGACACAAGCCCATGATGAGCAGCAGGTTAGTATAATCGCTTATGGTATCGCATTTCAGTTCCTCTAAGCGTTTTACTACGGGTTCGCCCATCTCCAACACGGCGCTATATTCGCCTCTGGATCCCAGTACATTAGCCAAACGGCTGGCCGACTTGGCGTAGATGGCAACGTCCTCGGGCGCTTTAGAATTGCTGGTCTGAGCAACGGCCGTCTTCCAATAGAATTCGGCCATACGCAACTGGTTGGTGCGGTCGCAGGCGTAACCCTGCCAGTAGTAGGCTTCGGGCTCGCTCAGTTCACCGATGTTGTACAGACTGTCTGCCAGTTTCAGCAGCTCATGATAGTCTTTATCCTCGTATGCACTCTGGATTTGGCGGAGAGCTCTCTCGTGACCTTCTTCCGACGGTTTCCCGCTTTTACAGGCTGTCAAGGCGAACAGCGAGCCGATAACCAATATCAGACTAATTTGGTAGATTCTGTTCATAAGTCGTTACTGTTTTATTATT